>Ga0209274_10000651_pt1 | contig 19468 bp, 10 predicted proteins | sample HubBroMetageREF1_FD_188343 | JGI IMG/M metagenome (GOLD analysis project Ga0209274, IMG submission 188343) | Reference soil microbial communities from the Hubbard Brook experimental Forest, New Hampshire, USA - Hubbard Brook CCASE Soil... | ecosystem: Environmental > Terrestrial > Soil >...
TCCGGCCAGACCGCCGTTTACGATTCGGTCAATAATCGAATGACAGTTTATGGCGGGTTCAACGGCAGTAATATTCTCAGCGACGTGTGGATTCTATCCGGGGCCAACGGGCACGACGGTCCGGCGACCTGGAGTCAAGGTGTCTCGGGACAGCCGCGGCAGTTCCACAGCTCGGAGTATGTTTCAAGCTCGAATGAGATGATTACTTTTGGCGGCACCACGAATGTGAATCCGCTGAATCCTTCTTCTGATATTTACACCTTGACCGATGCCAATGGTTTGTTGCGCAGCCATGGCGAGAGCCATTGAATCTCAACATATCCGTGATGCGGGATTTTCAAGAGGACACGCCTTACAGCGAAAAAAGAGCGGCCCAAACGGGCCGCTCTTTAATTTCTAATTTCTATTTCTAGTTCTTCTGTTGCGCAACTCGTCTTCTGCTTCTCTGACACACAGCTTTGCGAACCGAGATCACTCCAGGAGAATCGGCTTATAGCCGATTGGGGCGGTGCCCCCAGAAATCGACTGTTGCGCACCCGTAAGGTCCGTATAAGTCGAATACGTGGATAACACGGTCTGGTTCTGAGTTGTGCATCCGCTATTGCAGTTCTGGCCCATGTCCCACATGATGTCGAACGGTGTGCCGGCTTTGCTCGTACCCAAACAGGAGTAGAGGGTGCCCACAACCGTGCAATTGCTCAAGCTCGATCCGCTCAGCCATCCGGCCACAACATCATAGGACGTTCCCGCGATGGTTCCCTGCAAGGGTCCCTGCGGAGCGTCCCAGGCGTACCAGGCAGAAAGCTGAATCGTCGGCGGCCCCACCGATGCCCGCAGAATGTACGCGATGGCCACGTACGCTGCCTGAATGTCTGAGTTTGCCGCCTCAGCTGTTCCAACGTAGCCATTTTCATCGTCGAACAGTCCACCAGGTGCGGGCAGATTGTCTTGGTTTACTTCCTGAACTATTTCGTTGTAGACAGGCAAGAATTGCGTGGGGTCAGAGTTCAGGTTGGGTCCTGGCCTGCCGTGGAAATTGGTGATGTCAAAGGTCTGGAGGCCGGTTACGTTCGCCGCGGGCCACGAACATGTTCCAATTGCGCCGGCGGGGGCACTGATCTGGGTGGTCACGTAGGTGTGCATCCACGTCAAGGCCGTGTCCGCGTGAAATGAAGGGCTAATCACTTTCGCGCTGGGGGCGACGCAGTGGACGATGTTATAGAGGTCCCACCCCATACGCACCATGACCGCGACGCTGGCATTGCCTGCCCCACAAGACGTTGGCGACCCGCTGCCGGAGGCAGAGGGACACCAGAACTGCGGGGAATCCGCCTCATTCCACACTTCGTAGTAATTGATTTGGCTGGTGTAGCGCGTGGCCAGCGTGTAGATGTAGTTCTGGAACTGGGCGTCGGCTCCGGTGCCGTCGGCGTTTACGTCCGAAGGCGGGGTACAGGCAAAATCGCCCGGATTCCCGCATTGCACACCACCGCCAAAGCCTGATGTCGTCGGCCCGGGCAGGCAGGGGCCGGGATCCGGCTGACCGGCACAGACCGAAGCCCAGGGCGGGGTCGCGCCTACCGTGTAAATCACACCCATGGGGCAGGCGGGGTAGTTGACCAGCCCATTCGTAGTGTTGAGGACGTAATCCATCTTGGTCCAATCGTACGTACCCGACGAGGGTTCGTTGTCGGACCATTTCATCGTGCTGTCCCAGATTCTCAACGTTGTCATGGAGGCGACATTGCCATTGGAATCCGTAGGACACCAGCCCCCCGGAGGGGGATTCAGCGAATTAAAATCCGAGGCAAACAGCAGAGAAGAGGCACCCCGACTTCCACCGCCCCCTCCACCACCACCCCCGCCACCACCACCACCACCTATAACGATGTTGCCGCCCTTGCTCGCACCGCCGCAGTCGATCAAGACGGCCAGCGTGAGCAGCGGGAAGATGGTGCGCAGAAACTTCAGGAACGGGTTGCCGTTCGATCCAGGGGAGGGTCTGTTTGGCATCGTTTTTCTTCCTTGATCTTGATGAGGTTACAAGTAATCTGACGATCGGGTACCAACCACTACCCGAGCGACCATTGGATCATAACCCGAATGTCGGCAGAAAGTTGCAGCGAATGGGTCATGTCCTAAAGGTCAGAGTAGGACATGACCCTGGAGCGGATATTGATCCGATTCGGCACATCAGATCAGTGCGCGAATTGGCAGATGGAGGGGGCCCCGCCACCACGAGGGTCCGGACTACCAACTTGGACGGAATCTGGGTAGCGGCTCAGGTTGAACTTTCAGGCGTGGTGTGATCCGGGGGGAGCCGCTTTTTGAGGCGGCGCGAGGGATCGCGATATGCAAGTTCCTTCATCTTGACAGCGTAGATGAAGGCAGCGAAACTGATTGCTCGACTCGGTTCCGACCTCATCCCCCCGCCCGCCGAGCCATCTTTGAGGGACCCGACTTAACCTAAGGTTAAAGCGGCTCCAATAGAGGGAGACACCCTGTGAATACCTGCCAATCGGCCGCCTCTGGGACTCTGCGTGAGGGAATCATCTCACATTGCCGCAACCGTGGTTTGACCCTAACTGTGATCGTGCTGATGGCGTTGACACTGGCACTGTCCGCTTCGGCCGCGCTGGCGCAAGTTCCATTCCTCTACGTGCCGGTTGTGCCCGGAGTCAAGCTGCCTGGTTCCGCCTCATTTACATTGACTGTGTACGGCACCGGGTTTGCTTCGGACGCGGTTGTGAGCTGGAACGGCGCCGCGCTCGCCACCACATTTGTGAAGAGTTCGGAGTTGACGGCCACGGTGACGGCGGCCGATCTGGCGACAGCAGAAACCGCTTCAGTGACCGTTTCCAACGGCGGCGTGGTTTCCAACGTCGACTACTTTCAGGTGGTGAAGGGCGGATACACGGTGGGCTACGGTAAGCTGGATGATGCCACCGATCTTACGCCCAGTGATGTAACCACAGCGAGCTTTCGCAATAATGGAGACAACGATCTGGCTGTAGCCACCGGCGACAATACTGTCTCCGTGCTGTTGGGCAATGGGAACGGAACTTTTGAGCCCCACGTGGAATACCCGGTTCCGGGGCATCCCAGCGCAATCATCCACGGCGATTTCAACGGCGACGGCAAAATGGACCTAGCCACCGCCGACCCATATACGAATGAGATCTCGATACTGATCGGCAACGGGGATGGCACGTTCGGGATGCATCAGGAATATGCGACTGGCACCGAGCCGGTGGCTCTGGCTACTGCGGACGTGAACGGCGATGGCAAACTCGACATCGTCGTGGTCAACCTGAAAGCGAACACCGTGTCGGTACTGCTGGGCAATGGTGACGGAACCTTCCAGACGCACAAGGATTACGCGACCGGCAACGGTCCTTCCGGCGTGGCGATTGGCGATTTCAATGGCGATGGCGCCCTGGACCTGGCGGTCGCCAACAACACAGACAACACCGTATCCATTTTGCTGGGGAGCACCAGTGACAAAGGTACGTTCGGGACTGCGGTCGCGTATCCGACCGCTATCGGTGCTAATAGCATCGTTGTGGGCAACTTCACCAGCACCGACGTCCTGGATCTTGCCGTGGGCACGTCGAACAAGGAGGTTGCCGTTCTGCTGGGCAATGGAAATGGAACCTTCCAAAGCTTCGTGGCGTACCCGATTGGGGCCGATGCGATCGCCTTGGCGACTGCGGACGTGAATGCGGATGGCAAACTGGATCTGATCACCGCCAACTACAACGACGACACGGTTTCGGTTCTGCTCGGCAATGGCAACGGTACCTTCAAGGCAGAGTCGATTTACCCGACCAGCGCCGGCCCGTCTGGAGTTGCGGTCGCCGACTTCAATAACGACGGCAAGCTGGATATTGTGACCGCGAACTTCACCGCTAACACGGTTTCGGTGTTGACCGACAGCGTGATCTCGCTTACTCCCAGTGTGGTGGGCTTCGGGACATCGACGTCGGGATTCTCGTATACCTCCAAACCCATCACTCTGAAAAATAGCGGCACTTCGGCCTACACGATGGGAAGCATTGCTTTCATCGGGACCTACGCATCCGATTTCACTCTGAGCAACAACACCTGCGGCGCTACGGTGGCTGCGGGCAAGACTTGCACTTTCACCATCACTTTCTCGCCCACGGCATCGGAAACCGCCAATGCCCAGATGACGATTACTGCGGCGGGCGGCACCATTTACGCGGTGCAGGTGCTGGGCGTCGGCAACATTCCGATTAATCTGACGCCGCGCAATATGACCTTCCCCGGATGGCAGTTGGTTGGCACCACGAGCGCCGGAATGATCGATACGTTTACCAACGAGAGCGGCGTGGACATTTACTTCACGCTGATCGAGTTAACCGGGCAGAATGAGAACGAGTTCAGCTTTACCAGCACCTGTGCGGGCGGAGGGCCTCCCTTTAACTACAGCGTGCCCTTGCTGCCGGGGGCCGAGTGTGCTTCGACTGTCTATTTCACTCCGAACACCTCGGGCTCTGCACACGTCACACAGGTTTATTACGGTACCTACACGGAAAACAAGGAAGGACTGCTCATCAGCGGACAAGCAACCGCCGTGAAGGTGACGCCCGCAACCTTGACCTTCGCCAGCACGACGATCGGCGGCACCAGCACGGGGGTCGTTACCTTCCAGAACGCTGGTTCGACTCCGATGCAGATCACCAGCGCCGGTTTCAGCAACGGCACCGCGAATGTTTTCAGTATCCAGAGCAACACCTGCAACTTCGTGGCCGGCGTTGGCGGCACAGTTCCGGCCAACTCGACCTGTACATTCACGCTGGCGTTTACCCCGACTGTGGTTGGGACCGAGAGTGCCACCTTCACGATAGGCGACAATGATCCCGCCCCGGCGCCGACGGTTACAGTCGGTGGCGTGGGAACGGCTCCCGCAACTAGCCCAAATCGCAAATAGCGCGAATTGAGATGAGCGCAACAGCGGGCCCTGGAGGGCACTCCCAGGGCCCGTAGCTTTTTGCGAGAAGCGCTGAGCCGGCCTAGCTGCAAGTTATCGACGACTGCGGACACTCGCCCTCAGTGAAGCCGCGCGGATGCATGGTGCGTTGTCAGGGGCGGTAGATCCAGGTTTTTGCCGTGCTGATTCCCTTTGCGTCGTATCCCCCGAAGATGCGAGTCGTGCCATCCATGAGTTGTGCGACGGCAGGATAGTAGCGGGCAGTATCGAGAGCTCCATCCACGGTGCGGAACGAACCGCTTCTCGGTTCATAGACCTCGGCCGATGCCGCCCCGCCCACGATCAGGACTCGGCCATCGAGCAGGGAAGTGGAATCGGGAAGCTTCCAACGCGCCTCGGCGAGTTTTCCGGTCGTGGTGAACGAATTCGTCGCCGGCGAATAAATCTCTGCCGAAGCCACTGGGACGCCGTCGGCGCCGGCGGTTCCTCCCGCGATCAGAACTGAGCCGTTGGGTAGAAGTGCGGCAGTGTGGCTGGAGCGGGCTTCGTGCAGGCTTCCTGCGGGAGTGAATTGATTGGTTTTCGGGTCGAAGATTTCTGCGCTGGCGAGCGCGGCGTGATGGATTCCGCTTCCGCCTGCGATCAGGACACGGCCGTCAGAGAGCAGGGTAGCACTGTGTTTGACCCGTGGCGTCGACATTTTCGGGGCTAGCTTCCATTTGCCGGTGAGCAGGTCATAGAGTTCGGCGGAAGCCAGCGGAAGTTGCGCGCCTTCGCCTCCAGTCACCAGAACCCGGCCATCGCGCAGCACCGTGGCCCCCGCATGGACGCGGCGCGCATGCATGTTTCCCCGGGCCGTGAATGTGCCACTTTCGAAATCATAATCTTCGCAACTGGCGAGCGGAATTCCAGCTCGGGTTGCGCCGCCGGCGATCAGTATTTTGCCATCGGGCAGGGAAGCGGCAATGTGGCCCTCGCGTGGAACCAGCATTTTGGCCGCGGGCGAAAAAGTTTCCGTGGTCGGATCGTAGATCTCTGTCGTGGCCAGGACGATGCCATGGTCCTGTTTTCCGCCCGCGATCAGCACTTTGAAATCCGGCAAAGCGCTTGCCGTATGACCGCCGCGCGCCGTGGTCATATCCCGCCCCGCGATGAGCTTGCCGGGCGGTAACCCACGCCTTGCGATCGCAGGCTTGGCGGGGACGGCATTTTGCGACGCTGCAGCGCACGCCAGGAACAGGCAAAGAACGATCGACGTGGGCGAATCACGAAGCAACGAAATCTCCGGGCTGAGTTCAGGAACTGAGTTCAGAAATGACGAACGCAGATGATTCTATCCGACTTCGCTGGGGCGCGATGTTGTGAGAGTCGGCACCGCCGGGCATTCAGGCCTGGGTCAATTTCAAGATTATTTCAGCCCGATGTCATCCTGAGCGCGGCGACAGCCGGGCGAGGGACCTTACGGCGGCCGACGCCGCGGATGCAGTGGACGGGAGTGCCTGCGCGACATGCAGCGCAGGCGCTCCTCGCATCAGCACAACCGATGTCTGGGCTTCGTACGGTCCCTCCGGAGCGCTGCGCGCGCTCCTGCGGGATGACATCGGTCCGCGAATCCGCAAGTGCTCAATTTCAAATTGAACCACACCCGCGACCGGCGTCGGCAGAGGCAGGCGGCAGCGAGCCGAGCGCTTGCCCTTAGTTGACGGTCAGTTGCGTGGTCACCGTCCGAGTCAGGCTGCCGCTGTTGGCGATTACCGTGATCGAGTAGGTTCCCGGCGCGGTGTCCGTTGCCGCCGTGACCGTGAGGACTGAGGTTCCGCTGGCGGTGATCGAACTCGGAGTCAACGTTGCTGAGAGACCCTTCACTTCCGAAATACCATCGAGGGTGAGATTGACGGTCCCGGTGAAGTTCAACGGAGTTAACGTCAGGTCGTAGGTCGCTGAGCCTCCGGGGCTGACCGTTAACAAGTCGCTGCTGATCGTGAACCAGAAGTCCGTCCCGACTGGGGTCAGGTTGCAGGCCGCACCGGGATTGCCCGAGGGGGCCTCGAAACTGGAGTTAGAATCGGCGAGCGTAGCGCCCTGCCATGCGGAGAAATCGTCCTCAGTGTTCAGGTTCGGCGTCGGTATGACGAATGGCGTGGTGGTATTCGACGCGTTCCACCAGATGTTGTGCGAGGACTGCAGAGTGCTTTGAAACGACGTCCAGTCAGAACCGTTCAGGTAACTGTCTTTGAACACCAGTTGGCTGCTTGAGTTTCCCTGGATAGTATTCAACTTGTTGGTGAAGTTTTGCGTGACCAGGTTGGTGGTGACTCCGGTTTGCCAGTTGGTCACCTCGATGCCCCCGGCTTGTCCCATCACCATGATCTCGGAGGGGGCGTTGTTCATCACGACGCTCTTGCTCAGAGAGATTTGTTCCGAGTTGCGCAGCATCACGCCACCGGCGCCGAGAATGCCATCCTCATTGCAGAAGTAGCTGTCGGAAATCGCAATCGGTCCTTCATCCTTTTCGAAGAAAGCTCCGCTCAACAGATTGCCGGTTCCATTGACGTTGGTGGCGGTGATGTTCGCGTTGTCGGTATCCCAGTGGATGCCATAGGTTTGATTAAAAGTGGTGGTCATCCCGTTGATGGTATCGTCATGCACCAGCGAGGCGTGGAATCCGGCGGTGTTGCAACCATAGTAGCCAGCCTGAGCGCCGCGCCAGTTGTTGTAGGAAGCCGTGTCCGATCGCCACAACCCGTACAGGGTTTGCGTCTCCTGCAGGCCGGTGTCGCCGTTGTGCAGAGCCACGCTGTTCTCGACCGTGAAATAACTCGTTGGATAGACGATCTTCAAGCCCTGTCCGTTATTCCACTGGAAAGTATCGCTATCGAAAAGAATGTTGTTGGAACTGCTCAGGACAAACACCGCTGCTGAATCGTGGCAGCTATTGGCGTACTGAAACGTCAGCCCGCGGACGACGATGTTCGATTTGTCCGAAATCTGGAAGATGGTGGGCGAGGTGGCGGCTTCCACGGTCGCCGTGTTCATGTTCGTTCCCAGCGGCGGCCACACATAGATCTGCGTGGCTAGCTCATCGACGTAAAAAGTGCCGGGCTGCATTTGCGTAAGCGAGAGCACCTGGGTCAGGACCGTGCCATTCACTGCGACCAATTCCTGCCGCATCATGATCTCCTGCTGAAAAGGGCAGCTCGTGAGCTGGGCGCAGGTCCCCCAGTCGTTCAGCCAGGTGTTGGTGTAAACGCTTGGGTTTGAGGCATATTTCGCCCATCCGGTATAGATGGTGGCGCCGCTCACGATGACGGTTCCGTTGGTCGCGGCCTCGAACGTAATAGGAAGGCTCGTGTCCTTGGGGCTGTAACTGAGCGAGATGCTCTCACGGTAAGTTCCGGGGCTAATGATGACGCGTGAGCCGATGCTGCTGTAATTGTTGGTCTCCGCCATGGTTGCGGCGGCGCCTATGGTTTGCAGCGGACTCGATTGCGTCCCCGGATTCGAGTCCGATCCCGTCGTTCCGTTGACGTAAATGAATGCCGTTTCCAACCCCTCGTCGACATTGGCCTGGCCAAGACAGAAGTGAGGCGTGAACAGGAGCGCGACCAAACCGAAAAGAGCGGAATTATACCTTCGCATTTTAGACAAAGCCTCCCCACGACGGTAGGACTCGGATTACCGCAAGTCTTGGCCAGAGATTAGAAAGGCGGTCTCATTCGCACCGTGCCTGCCCCATCGGGGCAAGAACTGGGATGGTGCGAACAAGGCCAGATGTTACGAACTCATCTTTGACGAAATCAGGCGCGGAAGAACCGGGACGAACCCGACGAAGTAGTAAGGGCAGCATAGCGAATGAATGCAGAAGTTGGAATAGGGCAAATGCCCTAAAAACGGTTACGAACGATCGTGAACGTTTTCTGACCTTCAGTAATGGCCAGTGCTGGCGCGGCTTTTGGCGGGATTCCAGAATGGAACGGCTGTGGAGAAAGTCGCATGCAGCGTCGGAATGCGAGCGGCTTGCGAGATCGCGCCGATGTGACTCAACTGGTTTGACAGGAGAAGAGAAAACCTCAGCGTTCGGTCGAAGGAGCCCACCGAGTTCCGGTGTGCTTTGACTTCTCATCTGACTTGGCTGCCGGTGGCACACAGCCCGCGATGATGTCGCTCGCAATGTTGTCAGCGCCGTCTTGTACGAAGGGAATCTCCTGCGGCGCATCGTCTGTGCAGGCCGGATACGTGGTTGGCACAGGCCTGACCGCCGCATACCAATACATGCCCTGGGGCACGGCAGTGGTCTGATCATCCCCTCCGAACCGCATGTTCACGGTCATGGTCTGGGACAGGGGAATGGGATTGGGGTTAAACGGCGCCCAGTCAATGCTGTCCGAAGCAAACCGGTTGAAATTGGCAGTGACGGTTCCGCTGAGCCCGTCGGAGCAGAGAGTAGGTGGGTTTGTCTGGCCCTGGACCTGGTAGGCGGTATCGATGATGGCCGCATCGGAAGGCGTGTAGCACATCGGGGCGGGAGCCGTGTCACTCGTACAGGGCCCTAGCGGTCCATTCACGTTGGTGTCGCAGACGCAACCCAGGTCGAGCCGGGTCATGAGGGGGCCGCTGGTAGGCTCGATCATGGTGAACTCCTGGGCCGGTCCAGTCGTATTCTTGCCCCCAAGCCCATATTGATATGCGGCGTAGGCGACCGCTCCCGATCCTCCACCGTTTCCGGTGGCGCAGAGAGGTGCGCTGGTCGTGGCTGAAGAATCCGGGTTAATCGTTTTGGGGTTGTTATAAACCCAGTCGGCGACAGTGGCGTAGCGGCATGCCAGGCGGCGAACTCCCCCCGGTCCCTGCAGCCACCCGTTCGGTTGTGTTCCGTTGTCGAAAGGCGCACCGAACGAGATCTGAACGGTGTTGAAACTCGCGGCAGAGACCTTTTCAACCGTTTGATATCCCCACGTCCACAAGGGATTATTGTCGTAGAAGCCACTTCCGCCTTGCCCGATCAGGAAAAGCACTGTGCCGATCGGATCGGCCGCTGGGTTCACCTTCAAGTAAGTCGGCAGGTCAGCGATTCCATCACAGGACACGGTCATGGAGTAGCAGGTCCCATTCGCCAGCCCACCGTTGGAGTCGGCTGGACACGAAGACATGGTCTGAGGTTCGGAGACGGTCCCCAAAGGATCTGTCTGCTGCACAGTAGTGGTCGCCGTTCCCGGTTGCGATGGATCGAACGTCGGTGTCGCCGTAATGGTGACTGTCTCCGTGTTGGTCCCTGCCACCAGCCCCGGCGCGATGTAAAGCCCAGGATTATGCTGGTCGAACCCGCCTTCGCCTTGGGTTGCACTCCAGGTAACGGCCTGATCCGTGCTGGGAGCGCCAATCACAGTAGCTGTGTACTGCAGATTGGCACCTTGCCCGATGGTATCGGTAGCGGGGGTAATGCTGACCGAGACATGTACATTCACCTGCGTGTTTGCCTGAGCCGTTATCGAGTTCGCGCTTGCGGTGGCAGTAACCAGAACGGCGCAAGGGCTTTGGGGGAGCGTCGACGGAGCGGTGTAGGTCGCGGTGAAGCTTCCCGTAGCTGCGATGGTTCCCAGCCCAGTTCCAGTAGCCGAGCAGACAGTTAGGGCGTTCGGATCGGCGATCAGGCTCCAGGTCACGGGGTTGCTGGTGCCGGTCACCGTAGCGGTGTATTGCACCGTGCTGGAAGCTGACAGCGTACTGACTGGAATGGAAGCCACCGAAGCCGGCGACAAAGTCACCGTGATTGGCAGCCCATCCACATTTACCAGCGCTTGCCCCGTGGACGTGGGGCTTTCGTTCGAGGTCGCGGTGACCACGATCCCGCAGGGGCTTACTGGCACGGTCTGCGGGGCGGTGTAAGTCATGGTGTTGGTGCCAGTAGTCGTAATGGTTCCGAGTCCGGATCCGGTTGCCGTGCACAGTGTACTGGCGCTGGAGTAGTCGGCAAGGCTCCAGGTCACGGCGGTGTCGGTGGTGCCAGTCACAGCCGCGGTGTATTGCACCGTACTCGGCGTAGATGGCGTACTGACAGATACGGAAGCCGGGGACGCTGGCGTTGAGGTCACCGTGACCACAATTGCGGGCACACTCACATTCACCAGCCCTTGTCCCGCGGCCGTGGTGTCTTCGTTCGAAGTCGCCGTGACTACGATCCCGCAGGGGTTTACTGGCACGGTCTGCGGGGCGGTGTAAGTCATGGTGTTGGTGCCGGTAATTACAAACGTTCCGAGTCCAGATCCAGTTGCCGTGCACACCGTACTCGCGCTGGAGTAGTCGGCCAGAGTCCAGGTCACGCCGGTGTTGCTGGTGCCTTTAACTGTGGCGGTGTATTGCACCGTACTCGCCGAAGATGGAGTGCTTACATTTACAGAGGCTGGCGACACCGGCAAAGATGCCACCGTGACCAGAATCTGCTGCTGGCCGCTATTGGGAGCGTGGGCGATACAGCCCGCCAAGGGGAGTAGAACCGCCGAAATGACCAAGCAGGAGACTGCGGAAGACAAGAAATTTCGCACGGGACCCTCGGACTCACAAAAAGCCATAAAAAGAATGTTTGGGGAAGGAACGGGAAGTGGACTCCGTGATGGTCATCTTGTCATGCTGGATTCGGCCTGTCAACCTTGACCTGGGCGTTGCCTCGAGGATTGGATTGCCGAAGTCTCGGGAGTTCTCGCTGGCCACTCTTACCCAGCAAGCGAAAAGCCTCAGAGCCTCTTTGACCACAGAGAAACTTCTTGCTTATGCCATTGAAAACAATCGCTTACGCGATCGATAAGTGTTAGATTACTGGCACGTTACCGCTTTGGGCGCGTAAAGCATCTCACAATGCCCTCCTGGCCCTGAGGTTGAATGTGCAAATTATTTCATGCTTGGCGAAGTAGCTGGATTTTGGTTTAATAGAGGAACACAACGCGACGGTAAATGTAGCGTCCCCCTCTAGAAATTGTTTCATTCTTGCTTCCTCCCCGCATGAGTTGGGTGGCTTGTTGGCAGTTGGTCAAGCGGGAAGGCAGCCGCGTCCTTCAAAATCAGACTGAACCGGCAAACCAAATCCGACACAAAATGATTGCATTCCGAACCAACATCATATTCCGAACGAACATCTTGGGGAGAAGACAGCAGATATGAACTCATCTGTTCCTGATTTTGAGGTAGGAATCATTGGAGGCGGCCCTGCAGGTTCCAGCATGGCAGCCTATCTGGCCAAAGCTGGCATTAACTGCGTGGTGTTTGAGCGCGAACTGATGCCCCGTCCGCACGTGGGAGAGTCGCTCGTACCGTCCTCAACCCGGGTTTTCAAAGATCTGGATTTCCTGCCGAAGATGGAGGAAGCAAAATTTCCTCACAAGTTTGGCGCGGCCTGGACCGCGGCTTCGGACGCCAAGGTCTACAACATGGATTTCGGCGGCGTATCGGCCGACTGCCACGTGGACATTCGCTTCGAAGAGCGCAACCAGCCCGGCGTCAGCCAGAACTATACCTATCACGTGGACCGCAGCAAATTTGACCTGATGCTGCTCCAGCACGCCAACCAGTTCGGCGCCAAGGTGTATGAGGGCGTGGGCGTGAATCGCGTGGATTTCAGCGATCCCAATTGCGCGGCCATCAAGTACAACATGGGCAAGAGAGAGATGAGCACGACTTGCCGCATTGTGGTCGATGCCAGCGGACGTAAGACTCTGGTGGGCAATCAATTGAAGTGGCGCATTCAGGACGACCATTTCGACCAGTACGCCATTCACACCTGGTTCAACGGCTACGACCGCCGCTGCATGGCCAGCAACAAGCAGACACAGGGCGACTTCATTTTCATTCACTTTTTGCCGATTACAAACACCTGGGTCTGGCAGATTCCGATCTCTGAGACGGTCACCAGCATTGGTGTGGTCACGCAGAAAAAGAACTTTGCCAAGAGCAAGGAATCGCGCGAGCAGTTTTTCTGGGAATGCATCAAGAGCCGGCCTGAATTGTATGAAGGCCTCAAGGCGCAGGGTTCGGAGCAGATGCATCCGTTCAAGGACGAAGGCGACTACAGCTACGCCATGAAGCAGCTGGCGGGCGACCGCCTGGTTCTGGTCGGAGATGCTGGACGTTTCGTTGATCCTATCTTCTCGACCGGCGTGAGCATCGCTCTGAATTGTTCGCGGTTTGCGCACAAGGACATTATCGGCGCGCTTGAGACCGGAAACTTCAGCCGCGAGTCGTTCGCGACCTACGAGTCCACTTTGAGGCGCGGCACTCGCAACTGGTACAACTTCATCACCGTGTACTACCGGCTCAACGTGCTGTTCACGGCGTTTGTGCAGGATCCGCGGTACCGTCTGGATGTGCTCAAGCTGCTGCAGGGAGACGTCTACGAGGATGCCGAGCCGCCAGTTCTGACCCGCATGCGCAACATTGTGCAGCAGGTGGAGAAGGATCCGAATCATGCTCTGCATGGATTCCTTGGAGATCTCACGGCGGATGCGTTCGTCGAAGCCTCGGCGTAAACAGAAAAGCACGGCAGCATAGCGAAGACATTGGGAGAAAGCAGCGAATATGAATCATTCAGTCCCCGATTTTGAAGTGGGAATTATCGGCGGCGGACCCGCCGGGGCGAGCATGGGTTGCTATCTGGCCAAGGCTGGCGTGAAGTGCGTGGTGTTCGAGCGCGAGTTGTTTCCCCGTCCGCACGTAGGCGAGTCGTTGGTTCCGTCGTCCACGCGCGTCTTCAAGGATCTGGATTTTCTCGGTCAAATGGAAGAAGCCAAGTTCCCGCACAAGTTCGGCGCGGTCTGGACTACCAACGACGAGAATCCCGGATATGTGCACGATCTCGAGGGATTAACGCCGGAGTACAACGTCGACATTCGTTTTGAAGAGCGCAAGCAGGAAGGTATGGAAGACCGCAACTATACCTACCACGTCGATCGCGGCAAGTTCGACTTGATGCTGTTGAAGCATGCCCAGAAGCTGGGCGCCACGGTGTACGACGGCGTGAAGGTTGGCCGCGTCGACTTCGGCCCTGAGCATCCCGAGGTCTATTTCAACATTGGCCCGAAAGAGATGAGCGTCAGCTGCAAGATGGTAGTCGACTGCAGCGGCCGTCAGACTTTTCTGGGTAATCAACTGAAGCTGAAGATTCAGGATAAGGTTTTCGATCAATACGCGATCCACTCCTGGTTTGACGGCTACGATCGCAAGGTGTTCGCGAAGCGGGACACGAATCTGGATTACATCTACATTCACTTCCTGCCGATTTCCAATACCTGGATCTGGCAGATTCCAATCACCGATACCGTCACGAGCCTGGGAGTGGTCACGCAGAAAAAGAACTTTGCCAAGTCGAAAGAAGACCGCGAGAAGTTTTTCTGGGATACGGTCGGCAGCCGGCCTTTGATTGCCGAGACCCTGCGCAAGTCCGACCGGATTCGTCCTTTCAAAGACGAAGGCGATTACAGCTATGCCATGTCACAGCTGGCGGGCGACCGCTTCATGCTGGTGGGAGATGCGGGACGCTTCGTCGATCCGATCTTCTCGACGGGCGTCAGCATCGCGCTGAACAGTGCTCGTTTCGCGCACAAAGACATTCTCAACGCAATCGAGAAGAACGACTTCTCTCGCGCGAGCTTTGCCGATTACGAGACCAAGCTACGTCGCGGTACCAAGAATTGGTACGAGTTCATTTCGGTTTACTACCGGCTGAACGTGCTGTTTACCTACTTCATCAGCGACAAGAACTACCGCCTCGACGTCCTGAAGCTTCTGCAGGGAGATGTCTACGACGAGGACGCGCCTGAAGTTCTGACCAAGATGAAGGCCATGGTTGCTAAGGTTGAACAGAACGAAAAGCACCCGTGGCATAAACTGCTGGGAGATTTGACCTCGGACGCGTTTCGGCCGCAAGTCTAGCCGTCGCCTGGAATTGCCGGAGCCTCTGTGGCCTGCAGGGCGCGGAGGTTTCGAGTTTTCGTTTCTGGGTTTCGTTCGTAGGAGATGCGATGTCGTACACGAACCGAAAATTCGTACTTGTGTACATCGTTCTCGTCGGACTTCCGCTACTCGGCCTGTTCGGAATCCTCCGCGCGGGCCGCAAGCTGGCCGCACCGGTTTCTGTCAGCCAAACCGCAAGTCTCGAAGCTAATTCCTCCAAGCCCGCAGAGATTCCGCGCCGCGAGGCTAACCGCCAGCCTGAAGCGCGAAGCACGGGGATGCCGAATCTCTTCATCCTGGTGTTGCAGATTGCGGTGGTGCTGGTCGTATGCCGCGGGGTAGGAGCGCTCTTTCAATGGGTGCAACAGCCGCGCGTCGTGGGTGAGATGTTCGCCGGTATTATGCTGGGGCCGTCGTTGTTGGGTTGGATGGCGCCACACTTTTCCACCTACCTGTTTCCTGTTTCCAGTCTGGGATTCCTGAATGCGTTGAGCCAGATCGGCGTGATCGTTTTCATGTTCCTGGTCGGACTCAGCATTAACCCGCGGGAGTTAAAGAAACAGGGTCATGCCGCCGTACTGACCAGCCACGTCAGTATTACCGCTCCCTTCGTTCTGGCCGCATTCCTGGCGCTTTACCTCTATACGCGGCTTTCCGATGATAGCGTGGCTTTTACCAGCTTCGCGCTGTTTATGGGAGCGGCCATGAGCATCACGGCTTTTCCCGTGCTGGCTCGAATTCTTTCCGAACGAAGCATGCTGAGCAGCCGTTTGGGTACGGTCGCGATCGCGTGCGCCGCTGTCGATGACGCCACGGGCTGGTGCATTCTTGCATATATCGTGGTCCTGATCCGCTCCGCCCACTCGACGACTTCGATCTGGCTCACGCTGGCCGGTAATCTGGTCTTTGCCGTGGTCATGATCTACATAGTCAGGCCGCTCCTGCGGCGCTACGAGAAGGTTTATCGCGAGACCGGCGCGATCAGCGAGAACATGATGGCCCTGATGCTGCTGCTGGTGCTGGTGTCGGCTTTGTGCACCGAGTCGCTGGGCATTCATTTACTGTTCGGCGCATTCCTGATGGGCGCGATCATGCCCAAGCAGCGTCATTTTGTCCGTTACGTGCTCGACCGCTTTGAGACCATCACGGTGACTCTTCTGCTGCCGCTATTTTTCGCCTTCACCGGCTTGCGCACCAATATCGGCCTGGTGAAAGGTCCGACGATGTGGATGTACTGCGGCCTCATCATTCTGGTCGCAACCGCCGGCAAGCTGGGCGGTTCCACGCTGGCTTCCTGGCTGAGCGGCATGCCAATCCGCGAGGCGGCGAGCCTGGGCACCTTGATGAACACTCGGGGTTTGATGGAACTGGTGATCCTCAACATCGGACTGGATATCAAAGTAATCTCACCCGCCCTGTTCTCAATGATGGTGATCATGGCGCTGGTCACAACCTTCATGACCACGCCTGTATTGAACCTGGTCTGCCCGAAAGCTTTACTCGAATCCGCGCCTGACAAAGCAGGCGAGAGACCCTCTGCCCCGGCGGTCGGCCTGCAAAATGGCGAGAGCCAAGTCGCCTAAGGTGTGCAAGAACTTTCACGCTTGACACTCCGAGAGGGTCAGCTAAGAATGCCAAGTCGGTCTTTCTCCAGTGCTTCTGAGACCAGTGTTCGGAGAGAAGATCTCCAGGTTGGTATTTCCCCCGATGGTGAATCCCGGACATAAGTCGTAGGCGTTTCGCCACCCGAGCCGCATGAATTCAAACTGAAAAGAAGAGGATAGGACTATGCCCGCCTTAGTGCGCCGAATCCGTTTCTGTTTTGCTAGCTACGTTCTTGTGAGCGGGCTCCTGCTCGTTGCCGCTTCGGCTCAGGTCACCGTGACCCCCAGCACTCTGGCGTTTTCGGATACCTACATCGGGCTGGATTCCCATACCAAATCGATTACGGTGAAGAATACAGGAAAGACCAGCACAACGATTACGGCCATCACGTCGTCGTGTCCTGAATTTCAGCTGGCTTCAGGCACCACCCCGGCGATCCTGACGACGAATACAAGCACGACCTTTTCGATCTTTTTTGCTCCCGACGCAGCGAAAACTTTCGATTGCACTTACACCCTGACTCAGCAAACCGGCAATCCGCTTGAGGTTACGGTGGGTGGAACCGGGTTGGCGTCGGCGGCAGTGGTGAGTACTAGCCCCACGTCGTTGAGTTTTCCCAACCAGGCTCAGGGAACGCCCAGCGCGACGCAGGTGATCACCATTTCAAACTCCGGGACCGGCGCGGTGACCGTAACCGGGATTACGATTACGCCGCCGACATTCGCGGTCAATCCCGTGACCTTGCCGATTCACATTGATGCCGGATCTTACGCGACGATCGACGTCAGCTATAGCCCGGCCGTGGTGATATCCGAGACGGGGGCCATCGCGTTCACTTTTGACCAGATTCCAAATCAAGTGGTCGATCTAAGCGGCAATGGAACGGTCCCCAGTTCGCTCGTGCTTACCAACATTGCGACGCTGCCCGCGGCAACCCAGAACGCGGCCTATCAGGCGCAACTGATTGCGGCCGCGGGAACTCCGCCTTACACATTCAGTCTGAAGCCGGGATCTACCATGCCCGCGGGACTTACGATTTCGAGCACCGGCTTGATCACTGGGCCGGTTGCTTCGACTGCGACGGCCGGCAACTACACGTTCACCGCAGGCGTGAAGGATTCCGACAAGCACAACACCACCAAGCTGTTCAATATAACGCTTGCCAAGACCACGGGAGCCGCCTGCAACAACATCTCATTCGATGTGCCGAAGACCACCACTCCGATCGTTCCCATCACCGATCTGGCTACGGGCACCTACCAGGGTGAAGAGGGCGGCTTGTACCCGAACGGCAGCAACGTGCGCCCGGCGTCGCACGATGCCGATGGCGTCACTTTCGCCAAATCCATCGTGCCGCTCGACGGGGACGGCGTCTACAGTCCGACGGGGAAGGAGGTCGTGATCGGCTTGGGAGAGTCCACCGCGCTCGATGAATTCACCGAGTTCCTGACACTGGCCCGGACTGACCCGGCAATCAATCCCGCGGTGGTATTCGTGACTGGCGCCCAGGGTGGCGCCACGCCAAGCCTGCTGACGCTGACGGACTCGCCGTATTGGAATACGATCCTCAATAACTTCCTGCCCGACCAGGGCTTGACCGCGAACCAGGTCGTTGCCATGTGGATCGAAGACAGCAACGGCATCGCAAAAGGATCGTTCCCTGGTGACATGACCCAATTGCAAGCGGCCTACGAAACCGTGATGAACAATGTGCACACGTTCTTTCCGAACCTGAAGCTGGTGTATTTCTCCAGCCGAATTTACGCGGGCTACTCGAACGGCGTGGCGACCATCAATCCAGAACCCTACGCGTATGAAGCTGGGTTTGCCGTGAAGAACGCAATCGCCGACCAACTGAACGGCAATGCGAACCTGAACTACAATCCAACGCTCGGTCCGGTCGAGGCGCCGTGGATGTCATGGGGTCCGTACTATTGGGCCGATGGCCTGCTAGCCAGTGAGGACGGAATGGTGTGGACCTGCCAGGATCTGCAAGCAGACGGCACGCACCCTTCGTTGCCCGCCGGAGATTTGAAGGTGGCAGGGCAGGTCCTGAACTTCTTCAAGACTGACGACACGACCACGCCCTGGTTCCTGAAACCGTAAGGTCCTCAACAGTGGATAGAACGGTTTTGCCTTGTATGGGTCCGGGTCTCAGACCCGGACACGTCGGGCAATCGGCTGCCTCCTGGCAGTAACGGGATTGCGTTTCAGCGAACCTATCTTTGCAATACAGGTACTGTGATCGTAGGACCATCGATCGCGCGCCCAGCGTGGTACACTCGTTCCATTAAACTCAACGAACAGCCGCATTTTTGGCTGTTCCCGAGTGGCGTTTAGAGGAGTGTATGAAACCAGCCATCGAGACCCCGAGCGGGGCCTCCACCGACCCGTACCAGAAAACCGTTTGCTGCCTGCGCTGCGAACAGAAGCTGCAGCGCTATCAACTGATGCGAGCCAGCCTGACTCCGGGTGCCAGCCACGCGATCCTGTCGTGCCCGCGCTGCGGACATGTAGAGTTCGTGTCAGATTCCAGTCCGCTGCTGCAGAGCCTGGAATTGATCTCCGTCGATATCGGCGACGGGGATTGAGCAAAACTAGAACGGAATATCGTCGTCCGTAATCGGCCCAGAAGATCCAGCCATCTCGGGCTCCGGGGTTCGCTGGTCGAAGTTGTTGCCGCCTCCCGCCGAGGATTGCGATCCCCGCGAGCTTCCGGCGAAATCTCCACCACCACCGCCTTCGCCGCGTCCACCGAGCAGGATCAGGTCGCTAGCTACTACTTCAGTCATGTACTTCTTCTGCCCGGAAGTCTTGTCGTCCCAGGAGCGGGTCTGCAGGCGCCCCTCGATATAGACCTTGCCGCCCTTCTTCAGATATTCGCCGGCAATTTCGGCCAGGCGTTGCCAGAGCACCACATTGTGCCATTCTGTGCGGTCCTGCCATTCGCCGGCCTTGTCCTTGAAGCGC
>Ga0209274_10000652_pt1 | contig 19438 bp, 14 predicted proteins | sample HubBroMetageREF1_FD_188343 | JGI IMG/M metagenome (GOLD analysis project Ga0209274, IMG submission 188343) | Reference soil microbial communities from the Hubbard Brook experimental Forest, New Hampshire, USA - Hubbard Brook CCASE Soil... | ecosystem: Environmental > Terrestrial > Soil >...
GAGTCGAATCCCTTCCGCGCGGACGGACAAGATCTTTTCACGAATCTCAGATATGCCGGCTGCTCAGCCCTCCCCCCGAGCATCGCCATTCCAGAGCCCTAAGGGCCGAGGGGATGTGAACGGTTACGGCGGCCCGCGCAGAGTTTCATTTCCGAAATACCGCGCTTCAAAGAAGGAGCACCGAAGCGACCGAGGCAGCCGCAACAGCTGCGGAAGAAACTGCCAAATATACGAGAAAAAGTGCGTATTAGATGCTGATGTCTGTCATAGTGTTGGCTCTATCGGCGGTGATATCAACAGGCGTCACCGCTTACGATCAGAGCCAAATGGGACACGGAGGTCGAGCAGCAGGGGCCACCACACCCCAATCGGGTCGGTCTGGAGGCCGACTGCCGATCGACGGGAATTACGCGCCACGGACAGCTTACCAAATTGTACGGTTACCCGGACATCTTGCTAACCCAGCCAAGATGCCAAAGCTCGGGAGAAAACCGACGCTCCGGCCTCGTAAGGGAAAATTAAAGCCGGATGACTAGCGTCCACGGCGACGAGGCCGCGTTGCGCCCCGAACCGGCCGCCGCCGCTCGGCCTCCAGCCGGGCGCCCTCGACTTCGAGATGCACGACGCCGTGACGACCCTCACGCAACCACGCCCCGAGGTCTCCGATGCATCCGATCCCCGTTCGCCGCATGAACTTCGAAGTCCCGGACCAAGGGCGGTTTCATCCGCTCTACATCATGGGCCGCGCGGGAGCCTCGTATCAGATGACCGGGCTCGGCCTCTACGTCGCTCTGCTCGAGCCCTTCATCGTCAAGTCGATGCGGCGGGTGCTGGAGCTCATCCGCGATCCAGCCTTGAAAGAGGATCTGGATCGCTTCTGTCGGCAGGAGGCGCAACATTATCATCAGCACGAGCGCTTCAATGCGGTCGTGCTGGCCCATGGCTATCCGGGCCTCGATCGACGCATCGACGTGCTGAGCCAGGATTTCGCGCGATTTCTGGAACAGCGGACGGACCGCTTCCGGATCGGATTTGTCGAGGGATTCGAAGCCTATACCACGCAGAGCGCGCTCTTGGCGCTGGCCAGCCGGATGTTCGATCATCGCGCCACCCAGCCGCAATTCGGCGCACTGTTCCAGTGGCACATGCTGGAGGAAGTCGAGCACCGGAACGTCGCATTCGATGTCTATCAGCACTTGTACGGCGACTATCTGTTCCGCGCCCGGATGTGCTGGGTCGCACAGAGCCATCTGGCGCGGTTCGTCGGCGACTGCACGGCGATCATGTCGGCCGCCGATGTCGTGCGCTACGGCTCCGCCTGTCGAGTTCCCGCGGCCGAGCGCCGGAAGCTGTTCATCGCGGGATTGGTCCTGAGGGCCCGCAGCATGCTCCCGTCCTACAGTCCGCATCATCATCAGTTGCCGCCCGGGATCGCTGCGTTGACGGAGAGGTTCTCGGCCATGGCCGAGTCGAAGAGCTGACCACTGTCACGGCCGATCGTGTCTCGTCGGCGCCCGCCATTTGCCGATCTGGCCGAAAGCCTCTGGTTAACGCTTGGGCAATCACCCTATTGCACTATAGGACCCGGTCGCACAGCGCAACGCAAGGAGGCGCGCCATGCGGGACAGCCCGCCACCGTCGCCTGCGCCCAAAGAGCATGGCTTGCCGGAGAGCGTCCTGCGCGCCGTGTTCGACGCGAACCCCTTGCCCTTGTGGATTTACGACGCCGAGACGCTGCGCGTCCTCGCCGTCAACGACCGCGCGCTCGACTATTTCGGACATCGCCGGGAGCACGTCCTGGCGGCGCCGGTGACGGCGCTCGGGATGGCCCCTGATGCCGTCGGGCACGAGAGCGAAGGCGGAGGCGGCGCCGTTCATCGGCATTACAAGGCCGACGGCACCAGCGTCGCGATGCGGCTCGCGACCAGCGTGCTCGACTTCGACGGTCGCGCGGCCCGGCTGGTCGTCGCCATCGAGGTCGGCGACGCGAACAGCAACGCCGCCACCGAACTCGATCGGCCGACCCGGCGCGGCGAGACGGTGATCGAGGTACTGGACCCGGCATTGCCCGGCAGCGCTCGCGACTATCGCGACATCGTCGCCGCAGTCGGGGACTGGATGTGGAAATCCGGCTCCGACGATCGCGTCGGCTTTCTCTCGCCGGCGTTCGAAGCCTCGACCGGTGTCGCCCCGCACTCGCTGCTCGGCAGCCGACTCGCCGAACTCGCCGCGGCCGACGACGGACCCGTTCTCCGGGCCGAGCAGCGCGCGGCCGTCGCCGCTCGCCGGCCGTTCCGCGAGCTCGTCTTCAAGCTCGAGCGCATGGACGGCCTCGCGACATGGCTCCAAATCGCCGGCACACCGATCTTCGAGGCCGGCTGCTTTCGCGGCTATTGCGGCGTCGGCAAAACCATGACTGCTTGGGTCGACGATGCGCGCCGCTACCGCGAGCTCTTCGAAGTCGCCTCCGATTGGATGTGGGAGATGGACCCGAGCGGTCGAATTTCCTATGTCTCGCCGAATTTCGAGACGCTCTACGGGCCGCCTGTCGCCGAAAGCCTGGGGCGGCGTCTCAATCAAATCGTCCACGCACGGATCGAGCCCGAGATGGGCCGTAAGGCAGTCGAGGCGATGAATGCGCGTCAGCCGATCCGCGACATCATCTATCGCCACGAGTTTGCCGACAACCGCTCGATTTGGGCCAAGCTGACCGGGATTCCGATCTACGATTTCGCCGGCGTGTTTTGCGGCTATTGGGGCGTCTCAAAGGACATCACGGCAGAGGTCGAAGCCGAGACGGCGCTGCGCGAGAGCGAGAACCAGTCCCGGCAAGTGCTCGAGGCATCGGCCGACTACTACTGGGAGCAGGACGCTCACTATCGCTACACCTACCTTTCGGCGGGTTGGGAGAAATTGATCGGTCCGGCGGCCATGGCGATCGGCAAGCGGCAAAGCGACATTCCGGGGATATCGCTCGACACCGAGATGGGCAAGATGGTGGTGCGGCAACTGAAGGTGAAGCAGCCCTACCGCGACTTCGTGTTCTCCAACACGATGCCCGACGGCCGGACCGCCTGGTTCAGGCAGAGCGGCTCGCCCGTGTTCGATCGCGACGGCGTCTTCCGCGGCTATCGCGGCACGGGTGCGGAAATCACCAAGCATGTCGAGGCCGAGGCCGCCGCCCGGCTGGCTCAGAGCCGGCTGCAGGAAGCGCTCGTCCATGTCTCCCAGCCCATCGTCGTCTACGACGCGGAGGATCGCCTCGTCGTCTTCAACCAGGCTTTCTTCGATCTTCATCGCGTCGCCTACACCGGCTACGCGCCCCTGGTCCAGGGGGCCTCGTTCCGCGAGACGGCCGAATGGCAGCTGACCCACGGCTTCTACGCCGACAATCCCGAGGACGCCGCGATCGAGCTGGAGACGCTGCTCGGACGCTACCGGACCGCGGCCGAGCATCCCTATCATCTGCGCGACGGCCGCTGGATGCTGACCGTCTATCGGTCCCTTCCCGAAGGTGGCCGCGTCGGGCTGTGGACGGATATCACGGCGCTCAAACGCGCCGAGGCGGAGCGGCGCGTCCTCGAGGCGCAGCTCCATCACACGCAGCGCCTCGAGGCGTTGGGGACATTGGCGGGGGGCGCCGCGCACGAGATCAACAATGCGCTGGTACCGGTGATCGCCTTGACCAAGCTGGTCGCGCGCACCTTGCCGGAGGGGAGCCGCGAGCGGCACAACCTCGGGATCGTCGTCGGCAGCGCCGAGCGCTCGCGCGACCTGGTGAAGCAGATCCTCGCCTTCAGCCGCAAGGAGGACAAGCGGCCGCAAGGCGACGTCGACCTCGGTGCCGTGTTGCGCGAGGCGCTGGCACTCATGAGGGCGACGGTGCCGTCGAGCATCCGCATCGACGCCGCGATCGCGCCGACGCCGGTGATCACCGGTGATGCCAACGAGCTCCAGCAGGTGGTCGTGAACATGATCTCCAACGCGGCCCAGGCGATCGGCCCGGTGCTGGGCAACATCAGCGTGAGCCTCGAGCCCGAAGCCGACTGCGCGAATCTGCGCCTTTCGGTCGCCGATACGGGTTGCGGCATGGACGAGGCGACCATCGCGCGCGTCTTCGAGCCGTTTTTCACCACCAAGCCGGTGGGCGAAGGGACCGGGCTCGGGCTGTCGGTCGTCCACGGCATCATCAAGGCCCATAGCGGCCGGATCGAAGTGAAAAGCACGCCCGGCCAAGGCAGCCGCTTCGACCTCTTCCTGCCCATACCACCGACGCAGAGGAACAGAGCCGCATGACGGGGCGGCGCGGCATCGCATCTCCGTTCCCGGGCGCATGGGAGACATTCCCACCGCCCCCTCGCTTGACATTTCCCCCTCGCGCGCCTAACCACGGATTATATCAAATTTGAGCATTCTCGGCTTCAACCGAGATTTTCCGCGCCTGCCCCCGTGAACAGCGGGGTGGCGAGAAGGCTCCGGAATGATCAAGCGTCTCATCATCATGGCGATCGTCCTGGCCGGGATCGGGGGTGCCTTCGCCTATTTCAATTACGCCGTCCGGCCGAGGATGATCGCGGGGATCCAGGCGGGCAATGCCCAGCCGCCGACCGCGATCGCCGTCGTCACCGCCAAGACCGCCAACGTGCCACAGGCCTTGACCGGGATAGGCACGATCGTGGCCGTCCATCAGGTGATGGTGGCGCCCGAAGTGGCCGGCCGGGTAGTTCAGATCTCGTTCGAATCCGGAGCCACCGTCAAAGCAGGCGACCCGCTCCTGCAGCTCTACGACAAGCCCGACCGAGCCGATCTGCAGAATTTCCAGGCGCAGCAGCATATTGCCGAACTAAATCTCAAACGCTCCCAGCAACTGGTCGGCCGCTATACGCCGCAGGCGACGGTCGATCAGGACCAGGCCTTGCTCGACCAGGCCGAAGCCGGGATCGCCAAGACCCAGGCGGTGATCTCCCAGAAGCTGGTCCGAGCCCCCTTCGACGGCCAGCTCGGCATCCGCCAAGTCGATCTCGGCGCCTATGTCCAGGCCGGCGCCACGGCCGTGACCCTGACCAATCTCGATCAGCTCTATGTCAATTTCACCCTGCCCGAACAGACCAAGAGCCAGCTCGTCGTCGGCCAGAAGGTCCGGGTCGCCGTCGACGCTTTTCCCGGCAAGAGCTTCGAGGCCACGCTCAGCACCGTCGAACCGCAGGTCACGGCCGATACCCGGACCTTGAAGCTTCAGGCGGTGCTCGACAATCCGGGCCATCTGATCCTGCCCGGCATGTTCGCCAATGCCGCCGTCGTGCTCCCGCCGCTCCCCGATGTCGTGGTCCTGCCGGAGACCGCGGTCGATTACAGCCTCTACGGGGATTCGATCTTCACGATCAAGCAGGACGGAACCGATGACGAGGGCAAGCCGGTGATGAAATCGACCCGGGTGTTCGTCAAGACCGGTGCGCGTTTCGACAATCAAGTGGCGATCCTCGCCGGCGTCAGTCCGGGCGATGTCGTCGCTGCCTCGGGCCAGCTGAAGCTCGGGACGGGAACGATCGTCGCCGTCGTCGAGACCAAGGCGCTGAAGACACCCGACCAGATTCCGACCAACTGACCCCGGGCCGGACGCCATGCGCTTCACCGATCTCTTCATCCGCCGGCCGGTCCTGGCCACGGTGGTCAGCCTGCTGATCCTGCTGATCGGCTTGCGCGCGTTCTCGGCCCTGCCGGTCCGGCAATACCCGCTGCTGTCCAACACCACCATTACGGTGACCACCAACTATCCCGGCGCTGCGCCGGAGCTGATGCAGGGCTTCATCACGACGCCGATCGAACAGGCGGTCTCCAGCGCCGAAGGCATCGATTACGTCACCTCGGTCTCGGTCCAGAGCAGCAGCACCGTCACGATCTATGTCGAGCTCAATTACGACCCGAGCCGGGCGCTGGCGGAAATCCTGGCCAAGGTCAACCAGGTCCGCTATCTCATCCCCAAAGAAGCGACCGACCCCGTCGTCCAGAAGCAGAACGGCCAGGGCACCGCGACGATGTATATCTCGTTCGCGAGCCCGGAGATGAACGGTGCGGCCATTTCCGATTATCTGGGCCGCGTCGTCCAGCCGCTCTTCGCAACGGTCGACGGAGTGGCTTCGGCCGATATCATCGGGGGCCAGACCTTCGCCATGCGGCTCTGGCTCGATCCGACCCGGATGGCGGCGCGCGGCATCAATGCCGACGACGTCGCCGCCGCCATCCTCGCCAATAATTTCCAGTCGGCTCCGGGCCAGGCCAAAGGCTATTTCACCATCACCAATGTCGCCGCCGATACCGGCCTCACCGATGTCGAGCAGTTCCGCCAGATGGTGGTCAAGGCCAAGAACGGCGCGCTCATCCGGATCGCCGATATCGGCTCGGTCGATCTCGGCGCCCAGAGCACCACGTCCAACGTATCGATGAACGGCCAGCACGCCGTCTTCATCGGCGTCAACGCCACGCCCTCGGGCAATCCGCTCAACATCGTCGCCGGCATCCGCGCGCTGCTGCCGGATCTCGAACGCAACCTGCCGCCGACGATGAAGATGCTGGTCGCCTATGATTCGAGCAAATTCATCCAGGCTTCGATCACGGAAGTGGTCCAGACGCTGGCTCAGGGCGTCGGCATCGTCGTGGTCGTGATCTTCCTCTTCCTCGGCACCTTCCGCGCCGTGATCATCCCGATCGTGACCATCCCGCTGTCGCTCATCGGCGCCCTCAGCTTCATGCTGGCGCTGGGATTTTCGATCAATCTCCTGACCCTGCTGGCCATGGTGCTGGCGATCGGGCTGGTCGTGGACGATGCCATCGTCGTGGTCGAGAACATCTATCGCTGGATCGAAAAGGGCAAGACGCCGGTCCAGGCCGCCCTCATCGGCGCGCGCGAGATCGTGGGGCCGGTCATCTCGATGACCGTCACGCTGGCGGCCGTCTATGCCCCGATCGGGTTCCTCAGCGGCCTCACCGGCACCTTGTTCCGCGAATTCGCCTTTACGCTCGCCAGTGCCGTGATCATCTCCGGCATCGTGGCCTTGACCCTCTCGCCGATGATGTGCTCGGTGCTGCTGACCCGCGAGATGTCGTCGGGGGGATTTGCCCGGCTGGTCGATCGCAGCTTCGCCGCCGGAACCCGGTGGTACTCGAGGCGCCTCCAGAGTTCGCTCGACTATCGCCCGGTGACGGCGCTCTTCGCCGTTGCCGTCGTCGGTATTCTCGTCTTCGAATACGTCAATGTCCGCGCCGAGCTGGCGCCGGCCGAGGATCAGGGCTTTCTGTTCTCGGTCATGAAGGCGCCGCAATACGCCAATCTCGATTATCTGACGACCTTCGGCGACGAGCTCGATCAGATCCTGGCGGAGTTCCCCGAATCCGATACGCGCTTCACTCTCAATGGCGTCGGCGGCCAGAGTGCCGGCGTCGCGGGATTGGTGCTGAAGCCCTGGGGCGAGCGCACGCGCTCCGCCGCCCAGCTGGTTCAGCCGATCCAGCGCGCCTATACCAGCAGAATCGAGGGGATCCGCGCCTTCATCTTCAACATCCCGGCCTTGCCCGGCAGTACCGGCGGCCTGCCGGTCCAGATGACCGTCAGCGCCCCCGCCGACTATGCGACGATCTATCAGGTCATGGCCGAGATCAAGGACGCGGCGCTGAAGAGCCAACTCTTCTACGTCGTCGACAGCGATCTCGACTTCAACGCACCCGTGGTCAAGCTCCATATCGATCGGGCCAAAGCCAACGACATGGGCCTGACCATGCAGACGATCGGCGACACGCTGGCGATCCTGGTCGGCGAGAATTTCGTCAATCGGTTCAATCTCGACGGCCGGGGCTACGAGGTCATCCCGCAAGTGCCGCGCGGCGACCGGCTGACCCCGGAGAAGCTGGCTCAGTATTTCGTCACCACCGCGAGCGGCCAGGCCGTGCCGCTCTCGACCGTCGTTTCGGTCGAACTCGGGACCCAGCCCAATGCCCTCACCCAGTACGACCAGCTGAATTCGGCGACTTTCTCGGCGGTGCCGAGAGTGCCGATGGGTCAGGCCGTGGCGTTCCTGGAGCAGACTGCCCGGAGCCTGCTGCCCAAAGGCTTCCAGCATGATTTCCTGTCGGAGTCACGCCAATATGTGAAGGAAGGCAACAAGCTCACCGCCACTTTCGGGTTCGCGCTGATCGTGATCTATCTGGTCCTCGCGGCCCAGTTCGAGAGTCTGCGCGATCCGCTGGTGATCCTGGTCAGCGTACCGATGTCCCTGGTCGGCGCCTTGCTGCCGCTGTTCGTCGGCATCGTCTCGCTCAATATCTATACGCAGGTGGGCTTGGTGACCTTGATCGGGCTGATCACCAAGCACGGCATCCTGATGGTCGAATTCGCCAACGAGATGCAGAAGAACGAAGATGTCGACCGCCGGACCGCGATCGAGCACGCCGCGGCGATCCGGCTCCGCCCGATCCTGATGACCACCGCCGCCATGGTGACCGGCTTGGTGCCGCTGCTGATGGCAACCGGGGCCGGCGCGGCCAGCCGGTTTTCGATCGGCATCGTGATCGTGACCGGCATGTCGATCGGCACGCTGTTCACCCTCTTCGTGCTGCCGATGGTCTATACTTTCCTGGCCAAGGACCATCGTGCCGCAGCCAAGAGCCGGCGAGTGGCGGAGATCGCCGCGGTGATGGGGGCCGAGGCGGCGGAGTAGCCGACCGCCGCGGGATTTCACCGGCCTCTATGGGTCGCGATCTGCCACAGATTGCCCCACCGATCTCGAATCATGGCCCGCCGGTCGCCATAGGGCATGTCCCTCGGCGCCTCGATCGACTGGGCGCCGCGGCCGATCGCGCGCCGCCAGGTCTCGTCCGCATCTTCGACATAGACGTGGAGAAAGGCCGGCAACGCCTCGCGGATGCCGCCGCCGTCGCTGACCATGATCATGGAATCGCCAATTCGCATGTCGCTCGGCGCCCCTTCCCGGCATTCGCCCCGGGCCTCGAAGACCATGACGAGGAATTCGACCAGGCCGGCGACATCCGGCGTCACTAGTCGAGGCGTCACCGTGGGCCAACCCGCGGGTTTGAATCTGCCGGCGCTCGGGTCCGGCGGCGCGGGGGTATGACCCATCATGGCGTTCCCATGAGCCCGAGAGCGGCCATCGATATGGCCCTCGTCTTCGCCGTCAGACCAATCGCGTTCATGACGCCGATCCTCGCTCGTCTTCTGCCCGTCGCCGAGACTCTCGCCGGCCGAGCGAGATCGACCCGCCCACGGCATGCGCCATCTTACATCACGATCCGGCGGGAGCAAGATCAGCGCCGGCGCTCGGGGATGCATCGCCGCTCCGGCAATCCCGGCCGGCGCGGGTCGGTGTCCCCGAGCCGTGCAAAGCACCACGTGACAGTCCGGCTCCGCTCTGCCTAGATCTGGCGCGGCGAGCGCTCGCGTCCAATCGAAGGTTCACGCCCATGTCCAGCCCCTGGGGTTCTCTCCCGCCGAGCCGTCCCGGCTCCAGCCCGATCCCGCCCAAGATGCTGCGCCGGATCGCCCTCGTGGCCCTCGGCCTGGCGATCGTCCTGCTCGTCGCTTATGGCGGCACTTACGTCGTCCAGCCGACCGAGCTCGCCGGCGTGCGCCGGCTCGGCACCGTCGTCACCACCCAGCCGATCGGCCCCGGACTCCACTTCAAATGGCCGCTGATCGAAGAGGTCGACCGGCTCCAGGTCAGCCTCGACACTTTCCCGGTCAACGACCTCACCGTCTACACGATCGACAACCAGTCGGTGACGGTCGGGATCACGCTCACTTACCGGATCCCGCCGGAAGCGGTCATGCATCTGCTTTATGAAGTGGGCCGCCCGGGCAATGCCGACATCCATTCCAACATGGCGCCGATCATCGCCGACCGTGCTCTGCGTGTCTTCGCCAAGCGCAACACCATCAAGATCAGCGAGGAGCGCGAACAGATCGCAGTCGAGATCAAGCAGATGGTCAGCGAGCGGCTGCACGAGTTGTTCGGGCTCGACGTGCTCGATCTGCAGCTCTCGAAGATCCTCTATTCGCCGACATTCGTGGCCTCGGTCGAGGCGGCGGTCAAGGCCAAGAACGATGCCGTCGCCGCCTCCAACACGGTCAACCGGATCGAGTTCGAAGCCGAGCAGGCCCGCGCCAAGGCGCGCGGCGACGCCGATGCCGCGGCGATCCGGGCGGAGGGCGAAAAGCGGGCGACGATCACCCGCGCCGAGGCCGAAGCCGCCGCAGTGCAACTGACCGCCCAGGCAAATGCCGCGGCGATCAGGCTCCGCGGCGAAGCCGTCGCGGCCTTTCCCAAGGTCATCGACATGACGCTCGCCGAGAAGTGGAACGGCGCCCCGCCGCAGACGGTGATGGGCGGCAACGGCTCGGTGCCCTTCTTCCAACTGGGATCGGGCGGCAAATAGCGCCGGCACCGATCCGGGCAGAAGCGCGCGAGCCGCCTGGTTCGCCGCGATGCCTCAGCCCGGCGGCGGATAGCCCGGCGGCGGCGCATAACCCGGCGGCGGATAGCCCGGCGGATAGGCGTAGGCCGGCGGCGGCCGGTAGCCCGCGACCTGGTTGCCGTGCGACGCCATGCATTGGGCATAGGAAATGTCGTAGCGCTGCTGCAAGCTGTATTGGGCATAGGCAGCCGGGCCCGAACCGGCCGCCGTGCCGACGACGGCACCGGTTCCGGCGCCGATCGCCGCCCCGCGCCCGCCGCCGACGGCGGCCCCCAGGGCGGCACCCAGCACCGTGCCGACCACAGCGCTGCCGACCGCTTGATTATTGGCCTGCTCGGCGCCGCCGGCAGTCTGGCTGCTGGCATATTGCCGGCAGGATGCGTCCTCGCCGGCGAAGACGTCGAAGGGCTTGTTGGCCGCGGGCATGACCGCGACCCGCGGTCCCAAAGGCGGTTGGACGCAGCCGGCCAGAGCGGCCAGCAGAGCGGCACTGCAGATGAACGGTCTCGAGGCTGTCATGATCTGGGTCCTCATTGCGGCGGCGGCACGTATTGTTGCGGCGGCGGAGCATACTGTTGGGGTGGCGGAGCATACTGTTGAGGTGGCGGAGCATAGCCTTGGGGTGGCGGAGCGTATTGTTGCGGCGGCGGCGCATATTGCGGTGCGTCGGGAGCCGTGCCGGGCGGCGGGGCCGCCGGCACCTCGCGCCAAGGGCTGCCGCAAGAGGCGACATAGGGGTAGTAGCCGCTCGGATTGTCGCAGAAATACCAGGATTGAGCGGGTGGCAGGCCGGTCGGCACCGGCGGCGCCTGTTGCGCGACCACTGCCGGCGGAACATAGGCGGGGTAGGGATAGATCGGCTCGGGATAGAAGTACCAGTAGGGTCCGACTGTCCACCACCAGCCGAATCTGCCGTCGTGCCAGGAACGGTGCCAGGCGCCGCCGACCCAGGCGGCCCGCTCGCCCGGGCTGAAATGGGCGAAATCGCGGCCGTGGAAATCGCGAAACTCGCCCCGATCGCGGTCGTGATCGTGTTGCGCCAATGCCGGAAACGAAAAACCAACGGCGAAGGCGGCCGCACAGGCCAGGCGCGAGAGGCTCATCATCGGCTTCATGATCCAAGTCCTCTTGTCATGATCTCTCCAGCCTGTTGTCTGCCAAGGAATTGTGGAACAATCATGGCGACTCGTGGAACAATCATGGCAACGAGTTCAAGGGTCGGCAGCCCCGGAACCCGGTGCGGCGGCGAGACTACCCAGGGAATGTTTCGGCTGAATTTCAGCCGAAACGGCGCTCTGTTTCAACCGGTTTCAGCCGCGCATGAGCCGGTAGACGAGGCTGTCTTCGAGCGCCCGGTAGGAGGCGTCGATGACATTGGCGGCGACGCCGACGGTGCACCAGCGATGGCCTTCCGGATCCCGGCTCTCGATCATGACCCGGGTGACGGCGCGGGTTCCGTCTTCCGGCGTCAGGATTCGAACCTTGTAGTCGGTGAGGCGCACGCCCCGGAGCGCCGGGTAGACCGGCTCCAGCGCCCGGCGCAAGGCCGTGTCGAGGGCATCGACCGGACCGTTGCCGCGTGCGACGACCATGCCCGGCTTTCCGCCGATCTCGAGTTCGACGGCAGCTTCCGACAAGGTTTCGACGCCGCCGTCGCCGGCGAGCCTTCGTTCATCGACGACCCGGAATCCCGTGACGCGGAAGAACTCCTGCGCCGCCAGCCCGAGATGGCGCCGCGCCAGCAACTCGAAACTGGCCGCGGCCCCGTCATAGGCGAAGCCCGCGGCCTCGCGCTCCTTGACCAGATCGACCAGATCGGCGGCACGCGGGTCGTGGCTCTCCAGCGCCAGCCCGAACTCGGCGAGCCGCGCCAGGATGTTGGATTTCCCGGCCTGATCGGAGACCAGGATATGGCGGGCGTTGCCGACCGTGGCCGGATCGATATGCTCGTAGGACCGGCTATCCTTGGCCATGGCCGAGACGTGCAAGCCGCCCTTGTGGGCGAAGGCGTGCTCGCCGACATAGGGTGCGCGCAGGTTGGACGGGCGGTTCAGCCGCTCGTCGACCAGCCGCGACAATTGCGTCAGGTGCCGCAACCCCTCCTCGCAGACGCCGATATCGTATCCGAGCTTCAGCATCAGCGACGGAATCAGCGTCACCAGATTGGCGTTGCCGCAGCGTTCGCCGAGCCCGTTCAGCGTCCCCTGGATCTGGCGCGCGCCGGCACGCACGGCAGCCAGCGAATTGGCCACGGCGTTGCCGGTGTCGTCGTGGCAATGAATGCCGAGGCGATCGCCCGGCACGATCGCCGCGGCCGCGGCGACGATCCGCTCGATCTCTTCGGGCAGGGTCCCGCCATTGGTGTCGCAGAGCACGAGCCAGCGCGCCCCGGCCTCGGCTGCAGCCTTCAGGCAATCGAGGGCGAAGCCGGGATTGGCCTTGTAGCCGTCGAAGAAATGCTCGGCATCGAACACGGCCTCGCGGCCGGCGGCCGCGACATGGGCGATCGATCCGGCGATCATGTCGATATTCTGGACGAGTGTGGCGCCGAGCGCGGTCCGGACATGGAAATCCCAGCTCTTGCCGACCAGGCAGACGACCGGGGTCCGCGGCGCCAGCACCGCCTCCAGCCCCTCGTCCGAATTGGCCAGACGGCCCGGCCGCCGGGTCATGCCGAAGGCGGCGATCCGGGCCCGCTCCAGCACCGGCAGATTGGCGAAGAACGCCGTGTCGCTGGGGTTGGCACCGGGCCAGCCGGCCTCGACATAGTCGATGCCGATCCGGTCGAGCGCCAAGGCGATCGCGCACTTGTCGGCCTGGCTGAAATCGACACCTTGCGTCTGAGCCCCGTCGCGCAGGGTCGTGTCGTAGAGATAGAGCCTGGTCATGACGGCCGCGCCGCGCGTTCGGCGCCGTCGCGCAGTTCGGCCAGCAGCACGCGCTCGACTGAAATCATCTGGCGCATGGTTTCGGCCAGGATCTCCGCCAGCCGGGGATCGAGCCCGCCGATCTGCAGATCGACGGCGAGTTGATCGCGATCCGGCCCGACCAGCCGCGCCTGAACCGCGGCCGGCACCAGACCGCGCTTGGCGAAGAGTTCGATGAGACGGATCAGAATCCCCGGCTCGGCCGTGGCGCGAACGGCGAAGCAGGCAGTGGCAGTGTCAGGACCCGAAAAATCCGCAGGCATGATGATGGCGCTCCCGGCAGGCTTGTAGGCGCGAAATTCCGACCCGATCCTCGACGAGGATCGGGCGGATAATTCGCTGCCCGGGCCGGGCTGTGATGGCCATCGGTTTCATGGCGCCGAAGCTAGCAAAGCCGGCGGGCCGGCGTCAAGGATGGCGGCATCTCGGTAGTGGGTCAGTTTGGTTTGTAACAGCTTTGGCCCCGGGCGCTGGCGATCGTCCAGCCGCCCCGAGGAAGCGGCAAAATGTTTGTTTCTCGTAAAGCGCTATCGTGCTAAAAGTGGCGTGCCGGGTGGGACTCGAACCCACATTCTCCCGTTTACAAGACGGGTGCTGTTTGCCTTCGCGGGGCGGTCCAGTTCAGCTACCGGCACAAGTGAAACGAGGGGGCGTTCCCCTCGTTTTATTTTTCGCCTCTCCCCTATCTAGACGCCCGGAACATGCCGGCTTCAGCCGATCTGTAGGGCGCGCTTCACCGCGATCGGCTCCCGGTCAATGATCGTCAGGAGTACTCGCGCTGCCGTTTCTGGCATTCTCTTGTTCTGCTCCCAATTCCGCAAGGAATCCAGCTTTAGGCCAAATCTCTGTGCGAATTCCCGTTGTGACATGCCAAGCTTTTGACGGATTGAGCGAACATCGACGCTTGTAGGGGCTTGCCAATCGATAAGGCGCGCGGCATCCTTGTCTCCGTTATTCCAGGCGATAACATCCTCTAACGCTTCGATGATCTTCTGGCCGCCGCTCATGATGTTTTCTCCGGTTGTCCCCCCAATTTAGCTTACTGCCGTTGCCGACGACTCATTTTCTAAGAAAATATCTATCATCATCTCTACTCTCCGCTCTACTTCTGCAAGTTGCCGTTTTGTTAAGTTACATCTTTCGCTCTTAGCATAAACGGACAAAATAATCAAGGGCATATTAAGATCTCTAAAGTAATATATAACTCGTGCTCCTCCGCGCTTGCCAGATCCTTTAGCTTTCCATCTCATCTTCCTTAGGCCATTTGTCCCCGGAATGCGGTCGCCCTCATTCGGATACGCAGCAAGATAGTTCATCAATCCTGTCATTTCGTCAGGCGAAAAAATTCTTCTAGATTCTTTTTCGAAACTGCGGCTAAAGACAAATTGGATCGAGTAGCCTCGGGCAGTGAACGGTATAAACTTTAAGTTTCCTTCATTTGCGGCCATCGCCGATCCCCCAGCTTTCGTAGCACAGCCGGCTTGAGCGGTAACCCGCAATGACCGGACCCGCGGATAGTAGGCCAGTGAACTACTGCCCGTCAAGAGGCCAATCTTGTTTCGGAAAACATTTTTCTGGATTCGTGGGTGCCTCGGGTTGACCAACTTGCGTCAAAGTGAAGCGCTAGCCTATCAAAATGTCGCCCATGCTGATCGGCTTGCGCGCCGCTTCTTGCTCGGCCTCCCACGCTTCGAGCACCCCGACCATGTCGGCGATTTCCCAGAGCTTCGTCGTCACGCCTGCGGCCATGGCTGGCGTCATACGGACCGTCGAGTGGATGCGCACGAAATTATAGTACATGAAATTGATCGCAACCGAGTGAGCGTGGTTCTCGGCCTTCTTGCTGAAACCGTTGGTCAGCCGCGTGAACCGACGCATGTGCATCCGCATCGTCAGGTTTGAGCGCTCGACGTAGCTGGTGCTGATGTCCTTTCCGACCGGAGCGCCGGTTATCCGCTCGATCTTGATCCCGGTGCATGTCGCCGGGCTGTAGCGGCGCTGCCCTTCGGGCGCGGCGTCATACATCTTGATCAGCATGGCATAATCGATGCCGACGCCGAACGCGTCTTCCACGGCCTCCAAATACGGCCGGTGCCCATCACTCGTGAGCTGGATCCGGCTCGACAGGCGCGAGGCCAGATCGTTCATGAAGTAGGTCGCCGTCTCCGTGTCCCGGTTGCCCACCGTCCAGCTCGCTACAAGCTTCGTGTCGGCGCAAATCGCGGTCCACGTCCAAAGGTCGCCAGCCTCGGCCGGCGCTGCCTTGGCCGCTTTCACGTTCTTTTGTTTCGCGTAGCAGAAAGCCCAAATTTCATCGACCTGGACCCGCTTGCACGGCAGATCGCGCAGCTCCCGGTCCTGATACTCGGCGAACGCCGTCCCGGCATCCTCCAAAAGCTTGATGACCGTATTCTTGCTCACGCCCGTCAACCGGGTGATCGCTCGAATGGACATGCCCTCGACCATCATGCCGAGGATTTGGACGCGCTTGGCGGAAGGGAGCTTGTTCATAGCCACGATAATATGACCTTTAATGCTTGGCGTCAAGAAATATCTTCCATATTCGGCGCCAAACAGAGTCTGCAAAACCAAGAAAACCCTTAGGTCCCGCCAGCTAAAGCCCTCAGCCAGCAGCACCTGCGGATATATCTTCGGCCAGCATAACCTGCGGATTTCCGCTTGACCAGCAGCACCTGCGGATATATCTTCGGCCAGCATAACCTGCGGATTTCCGCTTGACCAGCAGCACCTGCACGCTGGCCGCCGCCCTAGGAGATTCAAAAATGTCTGCGTTAGAAAAAGTACTAAAGTTACATCAGAAAGTCGTTGAGGAAGGTTATATAAGATCTTCCGCTCCTAGGTACCGTTCCTATGCTGTGTCAACCCTTCGCGGCGGAGTCGGAAAGTCAACAATAACTTTCAATATGGCCTATGAACTATCTAAGCAATACTCCCTACTAATTGCAGACATGTGTGCGCAATGTAATTTGACCGAAAATCTAATGCGCGGTGAAAATCCCGACATTACCGTTATGGAAACTCTTCAGCCAATATTACTTGGCCCTGCATTTGGGAAGGCGCCAAGCGACGCCTCATATAGAGTATCTAAATATTGTGACTCTTTCAAAGCGACCAAAGATTCTTACGTTCTCCCGGGTAATCAAGAATTATTCGCTTTTCCCTCAATGTTGTATCAGCAATTACAAACAGCTCACGCGCAAAGAAACCCAGTCGCCGTAAAAGCACTACTCCAATCCTTGAAGACGGCAATGACGAATGAGGCTGTCGAAAAGGGCACAACATGCATACTCATGGACACCAGCCCCTTCTATGCGGGGGGAACACATCTCGCCTGGTGCGCAGCCGATGCGGTTATCATCCCAGTTCGGGTTGATGAGCACTCATTAGACTCCTTAGAATTGACCTTAGATATTCTTTCTAACCCGAGGAGAGATTTTAACATTTGGAATGAAAGGGCTGGCGGGCTAAATGCTCCACGCGTCGCCGCCATTGTCATGACGATGGTAGGTTCAAAAAGCCGAATACGGGCAACGCCGGATCGCGCATCAACGATGTACATCGAGAGAGCGTTAAATATCGCAGAAAAATACCACGGGCTTTTTGACTACGAGGATCCCGCAGATGCCTTTGTGGTCACTGATGATTTCGTGTCTGCCGGACGCATTAGCGGAGCAAAGAGTATTCCAATTTCAAGACTGAAAATTGGTAGTTTTCACACGGTAGAGGGAAAACGACTCCAAGTGAACGCGTCGGCAGAGCGCTATCAGCGCGAGCTTGCCTATCTTGTCAGCGCTCTCTAGTCCTTCGCCCATCGCGTAGCCGCTGCTTTTTTCGCGATCTCGGCACGACGTTCGGGGGTCAAGGCATCTCGCCGTGCCGCACCGCCCTTTCGGCCGAGCGCTGCCGCAGCCTGGTCTTTGCCGTCGTCAGGCGACACGTCCTCCACTTGACCGGTGGCGATATCGACGATGAGCTTGCCGAGTTGTAGTGGGTCGCGCGGGCGTGGGAGGCGCTGGCCGGAAGGGTCTTTAGGCATCTTCCTCTATCCATCCGCCATTGTCGCGCGTCAGTCGCTTTCTTATCGACCCATCTTCCGATTCGATCACGATCGAATGGGCCTGGATCGTAGCAAGATCAGCCGTGATTTGGCGATTTCCCTTGCCTCGGCCAAGCTTGAAAAATCACCGGTAGGGTGGTTGATTAGGTGGGGTACAGCGTCAGGCGCCCCGGGCGCCATATAGAATTCGGTCATGAACTTCACGGCGTAACTCCCATGCTTTCCGGCAAGCATACAGGAACCTGGGACCGGACGCGACAGGGTCGTCAAGCCGGGATCGGTCTGTTACAATTCAAAATGACCCACTACCGGCATCTCGGTAGTGTCTCAGTGTGAAATCATTCCAAGGTCACGGAGCACGCGCACGATGGACGGTCGTTTCCGATCTGGACAAGGATTAGCCCGACTCTCGCGATCAAGACGGTTAGCGGCCGGTCCTCTCGTAAGACCAAACTGGGCCTCAACGTCAGCAATCCAACAAGTTTTGACGCACCCGCCGCCGACGGCGAGGACTTGATTCGCGATCTTTGGATGAGTCGGCACGACGGCCTCCGAGGTGAGGCTCTCCATTAAGCGCATCGGCAGCGAGCCGGCAATGTTGAAAATGTTGTTACTCTGCTGATTTTTCGTGCTTCCGATAGGCCCCTTCGGCGCTTCCGCGCGCGCATCGATCACCGCCACGATATCGTCCATCGGCCATAGCCGATCTGACACCCCGGCAGCGATGGCCGGCGCCACGCGCAGAGAGCCCGCCCCACATGTGGATTTGAGACAGCCGAAACGCGGCTGAGCAACGATCCGCACGAGTTTGTCGGACGCCCGAGCGATCCTCTTGGTCGCGGCGGATCTTCTCGGCGCGATCATGATCGACTTTCCGGGGCATGAAACTGGATCGAACAGTGGGGCCGTCCTCGCCCGCCTGCAAGTGAAGCCGGCATTCCTCCGCAGGCGAAGGGCTGTACTGCGGCCCTTGCCGCCTTTGGCGGCATCGCGGGCGGGGACGCCCGCGCCTTCGATCGCCGGCCGCCCGGTTCGAAGGGCTCGGCTGGGAGGAGATCCGGGGTCTCCGAGGCGATTTTCGATGGGATGATGAAAAAACCTATTGACAAAAAGGTCAACACCTCTCATGATCCGGCCACATTCATACCGGGGCGAGCCGGACCCCGATCGGGGAACGCCGCCGCCGCGAGGCGATGCCTCACCCAGTATCCGACCCCAGAGCAAGGAGCGAACAAATTTCCGCCGATGCGCCCGAGAACAATCCCAGCGGCCAGGCCGCGACCGGTATCGGTCGCGATCGCCCGGACGCGCAGTCGGGCGATCCGCGAACCGAGCGGCAGTTGCGCATTCTCGACGAGCTGACCGAGATGGGGATGGTTCTGACCCGCGCGACTTATGCCGAGGCGCTCCGGGAACTGGCCCATCGGGAACAGGCGGCCCTGGCGCCGGCGGCCGAAGAAGCGGCGGTCCCGCAACCTTCCGTCCGGACCCAGCCCGCGGCCGAGCCCGCCCGGCCGAAACCCGCTCGCCCCGAACCGGCCGAGCCGGGGCTGCCCCGGTTCAGGGGTCCGTCGGGGACCCGCGATCCGCGGGTGATCTTCACCATGCTCTCCGCCGAACTGCGCCAGATCATAGCGCTGCAAGTCTGGATCGCCGGCGGCGGCGGGCCCCGGACCAAGGCCGAGGCCGCAGTCAAAACTTACGCCCCGGGCAAGAGCCCGGCCGAGATCGAGCGCAAACGGCTGATCCGGCGGCTCCTCGACGAGTGCCTGGTGTTCACCATGGCCAAGCTCTACAACGACATGGACGGGCTCGAACTCGACTATGTCCGCAGCATCATCGACGAGCGGGTCGAAGCCAAGGAGATCCTCGGCGATCTGATGACCAAGCCGATCAGCGTCATGGTCGACAAGCTCGCCCGGGAAATCGACATGCCGGCGGATTGGCGGCT
>Ga0209274_10000653_pt1 | contig 19421 bp, 13 predicted proteins | sample HubBroMetageREF1_FD_188343 | JGI IMG/M metagenome (GOLD analysis project Ga0209274, IMG submission 188343) | Reference soil microbial communities from the Hubbard Brook experimental Forest, New Hampshire, USA - Hubbard Brook CCASE Soil... | ecosystem: Environmental > Terrestrial > Soil >...
CCAGTCCGGCGAATCCGCCCACCAGGTCGGCAGAAAAACGGCGTGAAGCCAGTGACCGATCAAGGATGTCATTCATAGAGACAACATTGAATACGGGTAAGCCGGGATCAATGCTCTGGATTTCGTGCCGAATCTGTGGTTCGAGCAGGGTCGCGGGCAGAGACGTCCGCAACACCACGCTCACTTGCTTGCTGGGGTCTTGATAAACCGAAACGAAGATGTGGGGAACGCCATCGACGTCGAGACCGTCATTCTTGATATCCTTAATGATACCCACGACGGTTATCCATGGCTTAGTAGGATTTTTTCCGAACCGCACTCGGCGGCCCAGCGGATCGCGGATTGGCCAATACTTACGAGCGGTGCTTTCATCAATGATGGCCACCGGCTGTTTGCCGTCTTCATCGCCCTCGGTGAATGAGCGGCCGCGTAGGAGCGTCGCCTGCAACACCTTAAAATAATCGGGGCTTATCCGAATTCTCTCGGCGCGCAGATCCTGCGAGGACTCGACCGGTCTATCTTCAATCGCTAAGCCTTCAATCGCTAAGCCGCCGACCGCGTTGGGGTTGCTATTGGTGGTCGGTAGAGATGAGGTGATTGCGGCGAGTTCTACTCCCGGAATTGCCTTCATGCGCCGCAGCAACTCACGATCAAAGGTGGCCTTACCAGGAATACCCAGATACGGATCCGTCTTCGGATCGTTGGGATTTCCTAGCCACGTGTTTGCCGTGACAACTTGAGTTGGATTAAAGCCTGGATTTTCCTGCAACAGGTCCCGCAGCGTACGCAGCAGCAAGCCGGCTCCCACCATCAGTATGACGGCAAATGCCAGTTCCGAGACGATTAGAACATCCCGCAATCGGCCGGTCGTAGTGCTGTAGCCGGAACCGCGACCGCCTTCACGAATGGCCGAAGAGAGAGCGACTTTTGCCGAATGAAGCGCTGGAGCAAGTCCAAACACTAAGCCGGTGAGAATGGAAATCAGCAGAGCGAAGGCCAGCACCACCCAGTCGATTCGTACTTCGTTGAGCCGGGGAACGTTCGATGGCACAAAGCGCAGAATGAAACCTAAAGTACCAACCGCGGTTGCGATTCCCGCGGCACCGCCGATGAGCGACAGCAGCATGGACTCGGTCAGCATCTGGCGCACCATGCGGCCGCGGCTCGCCCCCAGCGCCAACCGCACCGCCATCTCCTGTTGTCGCCCCGAAGCGCGCGCCAAGAGCAGATTGGCAATGTTCAACGATACGATGAAAACGATCAGGATTACCGCACCCAGTAACACCAGCAGCATGGGCCGAACATTGCATACCAAAGTTTCTTGCAATGGTTGAATCTCAATTGTCCATTGCGCCTGCGGCGGGTAATCGGTGGGAAAGTCGTGGCGTAGTTGGGCAGCCATGGCAGTGAGCCGCGCCTGAGCTTGCGCCAGTGTCAGACCAGGCTTAAGTCGTCCGATTCCAGATTTTAAAATCCGGGTACCACGCATTGGCGGGGGAAAGGGCTCTGCGCTGAATCCGCCGGCGCCAAACACGTCCACGTCGCCGGAAACCGTCGGTCCAGGATGGCGAAATCCGCGTGGCAGAACCCCGATAATTGTAAAGGAATCAGTGTCGAGCAGGATGGTACGGCCGACAACATTCGGATCGGCGCCATAGGCACGGCGCCACAGTCCATCGCTGATCACGGCCACGGGAGCGAAACCGAGCGCGAAGTCCTGCGGACCAAACAACCGTCCAATTTGCGGGGTCACACCCAGCATGGAAAAGTAGCTGAAACTGCCGTTGACCGCCTCGAGACGCTCGGGCTGTTTCGCGCCGGTCAAATTCTCGCTACCCTCGAAGATCGGGGTCACATCTTCAAATATTCCCGCTCGCGTCTGCAGGTCATCCAGTTCGGGCTTGGAAAACTTAACGTCCCGCAATCCTACGCCGGGCTCGTTAAAGAAGATTCGTACCAAACGATCCGGCTCGCGGAAGGGAAGAGAACGCAGCAACACGGCATCCACGATGCTGAAGATCGCCGTATTGGCCCCGACTCCCAGGGCCAGCGTCAGGACGGCCACGATGGTGAATGTGGGCTTCTTGCGCAGCATGCGCAAACCGTAACGCACATCCTGAAGCAGAGTCCCCATATCGTAGGAAGGCTCCTTTCACGCCCTGTCAGCGCCGCTGCAGAAACTTGCGGTGATCTCGGATCACGTTGCAAGTTTCAGACCAGAAGATCAAAAAGGCTATGTGCTTAGAAAGCCTGACCTAACCTGGCGAATAAGTTCTCTGTGAGATCGAAGCCGTGTCCGCTTACGAAATCTACTGTTCGCTATTGGCCAGCCCCAAGGGCAGCATGGCGCGCTACGCGTGGCCCATTCAAGCCGTCTTTTGGCTTGAGTGGGGCAGTTTCGAGCTGGACGGAGAAATCGCGACAAAGACGTTCGCTTCAGCCGCACTTAGATTACTGCGGGCTTTGGGGTCGTCAAGCACGCAGTAAGCGGACGTTACCGGGGTCGCGGTAACGTCTTCTCGTAAAGCACGAAAGCCCCCTCGAAAGGGGGCTCTCAGAAAGCTCGCCGCAGGAAAGATCGGCGCAGGAAAGCTCGCCGCAGGAAAGCTCGCCGCAGGAAAGATCGGCGCGGGTCTCTAGCTGTCGCCAGCCACAGTGCGCACCTTCCCCGGCAGGAAATGGTACGGCGGCCACGGACCGGTCACCACCATCTGGCAATTCTTGAGCTGCTTGGCGGCCGTGCTGTAACGGTTCTGATATTTTTCGATCGACTTGGTATCGATAAGGTGAGCGATGTCGAGCAGCATCCCGTCGGAATCGACCTTCTTGCAGCTGACTTCTTCTTCCAGCGGATTGAAAAGCTTATGCACCTGGACGGACAGGGCGCGGGCCTTGGTCTGGCGCTCACGCTCGCGCGACGCCTTCTCGCGAAGCTTCATCAAGTACTCGCGGCCAACCGTATCCGGCAGGACAATCTCTTCCAGGTGCCCGCGCAGAGAACCGTCGCGGACCGTCAGCTTGATGCGCATCTCCGATTTGCCGCGCAGCCGCTCCACGCTCTCGCAAAAAGTGCGGCGGTTGGATCGAACCGCTTGCCGTATGGCATCTTCGGTGTCGAAAATCGTTCCGAAGCGAAACGGCAGCACGGTCGCGGTGCGAAAACTCTGGCTGACCACTCGGGCATGTTCCAAAACGGACTTTTCGTCGAGTTTAGAGGCTGCGCGGTCAAATTCACTGACGATCACCGCGAACTCTCCGCTCGGGTAGCTCATGACGGGGGCGGAGTTGACTCCCTGAATTCCATCTAACAGGTAAGGACGGCGGGCGCGAACACCATTTAGGGTCTGGTGTTCCGTGAGGCAGTACGCGTACCACGACATGCATTCTCTCCGAATAGCACCGGGGCGTTAGGCACCCCTTTAGATTTTTGAACTAGGGCTGCGTTTCTACCTGGAAGTTTTGGTTTTTGGGTTAAGGTGAACGCGAAAAATGCTGCGTCCAAAGCGATACTACCTCCGCTCGGACTTAATTGCAACCTTTCTTGTGACAAATGCATCGACGGATGTCTCAATTTGCCATAAAAGCGTTTTTGGCGCGCTAGCAGGCCACTTGCGGGCATCCCATGCGCTGCTTCGGCGGCCAGGAAAGTGTGGAAAAATACCGAATTAAATGTTTCCCAAAGTCATAATTCCGTTCTTTGGTCAGACAAAAAACAAATTGTCGGGTGCCCCATCCTAACGTCATGCTTTTCGACGTTAGGGTGGGATTCCACCCAACCTCACTTAGGGACTACTGCAGCTTAGCGTACTCCGCCTTGGCTTCCTTCAGGATGGGAATGTCAGGATCGGCGTTTTTCCAGAGGGTGAGGAAATCTTTGTAGGCGGCGAGCGCCCGGACGCGGGCCGCGTCGGCATCCGCTCCTTGCCCCTGTCCTTGAAAAGTTCTCGACTGCAAGGCATTGGCGCGAGCCACGCCCAGATGCGCCAAGGCTCCCGTCCAGCAGTTCCAGACGATGCCGCTGTGATCGAGAATCTTCTGAAACTCGGCGGCAGATTCTTTGCCCTGTCCGGCGGCCAAGTATGCCTCTCCTCGTATGTACACATGATAGAGGCAGGAAATATTGGCGACAAAACTAATTTGCCCCAACTCGATGTGGGAAGCAGCCTGCAGAGCACTCAAGGCGACTGCGGGGTTTTTTCCGTCCAGCGCCAATTGCGCCCGAATCGCTGGCAGCCAGAGCGATTGCATCTGCGTATCCAGCGGAAAGCGTTTATTCAGGTCTTGGGCCATGGATTCGGCTCGTGCCGTATCACCCGCTATGGCAAATGCCAGCGCGGCTTCGACCTCGACGCCCTGACTGGCGGGATCGAGCTTCAACGCATCTGCCGCTGACTGCCGGGCTTCCGCGAGATTGCCGTAAGCGGCTTGTTCAAGAGCAGCATTCGCGTGCCATAATGCCCCATTTTCCTTGTTGTCGGCTCGCACGGCGGAGTCCACTGCCCGCTTGGTCAGTTCCCGAGCCCTGCCTAAATGCCCCCCATACGCCTCGGTGTCAGATGCAAGCGAAAGTCCAGTGTTCTCTTCGGGTTTGCCCGCAAACCACTGTTGATCTTCCACCATCGCAGCCGAATCCGATCTGAGAAAATCAAGAGCGTAGAGAGCGTTGTGCACTGTGAAATAATCCAGTTTTCGTTCCTGCGCCTCGTGGATGATTCGCCTCGTTTCGTCAAAGCGTTGCAAGGCAAGGGCGTAATTGGGGAGATTTAGGTAAGAGCCTAGCTGATCCGGTGCAATGCGCACGCCTTGCCTCGCGATTTCTATAGCCTTTTCATATTGTCCCTGTTCAGCGCACACAAGGCTAAAACTAATGTATGCGTTAGGATCTCGCGGGTAGCTCTCCATCCGCTCCTGTGCTGTCTGTGCGGTTTTATCCAACTCCCCGGTTACCAGGCCATAATAAAAGGAGGCGATCACCAGTTTTTCTTGCTCGCTGGTATGCTCCCGCAACTGGAACGCCTTGGTGAAGTACTGACTGGCCCGACCTATCTGACCGTGATCCTCGTAGTCCGCGCCCACTTCCACGTAGCCCATGGCAAAACCTGAATCAAGCTCGATGGCGCGTTGATCGTAAAATAAAGCCGCGGTGGATCCCTTCTCGTTGAAGGCCTTCATTCCGAGGCTGTATGCTTTGAGAGCGTCAAGCGAGGACGTGGTGGCTTGTGCGAGCGGTACATCAAACTTCTGCACCGTAGCTAGTGATTCGCCCAACTCCTCGCGCAGCGTGGATGCTGCACTACCCAGCGCATCCAGCACCTTCTCCTTGGACGCCGCCGTGACTTGCTTCTGTGCCAGAATATCTCCACTCTGGCAATTCACCGCCTTCAACCCCAGCACATACTCGCTGCCCAGACTGGCAATCGACCCGGCAATGTAAGCCTTGCTGCCCGCCCGCTGGCAAAGCTCGCGGGTTACCTCGGGGGTGAGTTTCGTGTTGGCGGGACGGGTCATCAGTTGCAGCGTCTTCGCGACTCCGTCATCGGAAAGCACGTTCAGAAAAGGCGATTGCCGCAAGGAAACGGTGAGGGCTGTCTTTAATGTGTCGTCGAAGATTGCATCGCCCGTGCTGTTGGCAAAGTCGGCAAGAACGACGGTGTCCTTCTCGGTCAGGCGCTTGCTTCGCCGGTGCGACCGGTAGTAAAGGCCGCCCGATACGAACATGGCGACTAGCAGGATGGCCACCGCAAATTTCCAGAGTTTTCCTCGACCAGCCACCACTGCGCCCGAGATTGATCTCCCACTGCGCACGCTCTCGGTGTCCCGCTTTAGCCGTTGCAAATCCGTTCGCATCTCGGCTGCGCTCTGATAGCGTAGATTGCGGTCCTTCTCTAGAGACTTGTTGATGATCCGTTCCAGTTCAGGCGGCAGATCGGGATTCAGCCGGACCGCCGACGTTGGGGTTCCATCGAGGATGGCTTTGAAAATGACCCCAGAGCTTTCCCCACGGAAGGGCAACATCCCGGTTGCGATCTCGTACGAGACGACTCCGAACGAAAACAAATCCGTCCGGGCATCCAACTCCTTAGCGCGGACTTGTTCCGGCGACATGTAGGCGATTGTGCCAAGCGCCTGCCCTGGGCTGGTGAGATGTTCCTCCGAGTCTGCAGTCGGGGCGTTCATGGCAACGTTTTCCGGCTTCACAGTGACCTTCGCCAACCCGAAGTCCAGAATCTTCGCGTGTCCGCGCTTGGTGACGAAGATGTTTGCCGGCTTGATGTCGCGATGAATGATGCCGGCAGAATGAGCGGCATCGAGAGCGTCGGCGATCTCGATGCCTAGCGTCAGAACTTCCTCGATCTCCAACGGCTTCCCGCCGATTCGGTGCTTCAGCGTCAGCCCGTCCAAAAACTCCATCACGATGAACGGCTGGCCATCCTGCTGTCCGATTTCGTGGATCGTGCAGATGTTCGGATGATTGAGTGCGGACGCTGCACGCGCCTCTCGCCGGAACCTTTCAAGCGCCTGCGGGTCGTGCGCAACGTCGTCGGGAAGGAATTTGAGCGCCACAAATCGGCCGAGCGAAATGTCCTCGGCTTTATAAACCACACCCATCCCGCCGCCGCCCAGCTTCTCGACGATGCGGTAATGCGAGATGGTTTGGCCGATCATGTCAAACGACACAACGTTATAATCGCCGGAACAATAGCAACAATAGCAAAGGTAAGGTCTAAGGTCGGGGCAATCACGCGCGGAACCATGCGCTGGTCAGTTGCAAAACAGTGGCAAGATCGCGGAGGAAGCAAAACCCCACAATTGCCAGTGCAATAATTACGGTGTAATAAGTACCTGCGTGTGGTTCGTTTACCACACCCAACGCCTCAATATCGTCAAGCACTTACAACGCGCCGCTTTCGACGACTAGCCTGGGATTTGTCCCCAGGAGCGATGCCCCTGAGTTTGTCCCACCATACAAAATACAAGTACATTCATGTCAGTACAAAGTGTTCCACGTGAAACACTTTCCCCTAAACGATTGAAAGCGCTGGGCGAATAATCTATCACACTGTACATACAATTCCGCTAAACCTCAGGCCTTCTGTTTCAGCGCCGCCGCGCGCTCCTGCAGCGCAATCGTGACCGCGCGCAGCATATCGCCGGCGGGAGCCGGCTTGCCCGTCCAGATTTCGAACTGCCTGGCGGCTTGCTGCACAAACATTTCAACTCCGGGAATAACCGCGATTCCCTTGGCGCGCGCCACCTGCAGCAGGTGCGTCTCGACTGGGTCATACACCATGTCGAACACTACGCGGGCCTGAATCTCCTGATCTTTGAGCGGACAGTCGCGCGTGTTTCCCATGCCCACCGGAGTCGCGTTAATAATGACGTCGAAGTCCACCTTGCGCAGATCGGCCCGTTTGATGCTGTGCGCTTTGGCCTGGCGGGCGAGCTTCTGTCCCTTGGCGGAAGTGCGATTGAGTACCCACACTTCAGCGCCGCGCTCTTTGAGACCGAAGACTGCGGCACGGGCCGCGCCTCCGGCGCCGAGCACTAGAACTTTTGCCTTGTCGATAACCAGGCGCTGCTCCAGAGGGCGAATCACGCCCGCAACATCGGTATTGAAGCCGTAAAGTTTGCCTTCCTGTCCGCGGACAACCGTGTTGCAGGCGCCGATCTTCGCCGTGTGCGCGTCGGTGTTGTCGAGATGTGCAAGGATGGCCTGCTTGTACGGCATGGTGACGCTGAGGCCGTGCAGCGGAATCTCGCGCACGCAGTGCATCAGATCCTTGAGCGTTTTGGCATGGAGTGGAACATAAACTCCGTTCACGTTTTCGCGGCGCAGCGCCGTGTTCATGATGACCGGGGAAAGCGAATGTTCGATGGGATCGCCGGCGACTCCATAGATGCGAGTGGCGGCGTCGACTTGATCGATGCGGTAAATAACGCGCAGGTCCCGCGCACTGATCTGGCCGGGCGCGGTTTGGAGACCGGCACTGGGATCGACGGCGCCAAAAGTGAAGGCGCTGCCGGCGCGCACGCCGAGCACGCGGCTGATGACGCCTTGCTCTCCCATGCACAAACCGACCAACGCATGCTGGCCGCTGTGCGTCTGCAGAAACTTCATCATGGCCACGTTGTCGGAAAGCGTGGTGGCGGTGGTGACGATCTTGTAGAAGTCGGCCGGAATCTTCAGCATTTTTTCCAGCGTCTCCTCGAGATTGCGAGTGGCTCGGAAATCGTGGAATGACAGAATCAGGGCGACGCGGCTGCGCAGGCGCGCGACTGCTTCCGGCTTCGTTTTCAAGGCGCTCTGCAGTTCCAGGTCAACCATCTGGCAGCCGGAGGCGCCGGCCCTGGTAAGCACTTCCAGTTGCGCCGCAAGCGATCCCTTGAACTTGCCTCCGTTGTCGGCGCGGCGGCAGGTGCCGACAGCGGTGATGTACTGATGGGTTTCAAGAAAACGATGGATTTTGGGAAGCGCGGCCGGGGGCTGCTTCAGGTAGTCCAACCGAAACTCGATGAAGGGGTTATCCCGCGCCATGGACTCGGCGGTAGCGAGCAGGTCTTCGACCGTGTCCCCGCTCACCGCCAGGCAGACCTTGGGCAGGCGCTGGGGGATAAGACGGGGCGCGACACTGGAAGCCAAAGGCAACGCCATTTGTTTTCAACTTATTCTCAAACGACGGCGCGATATTACAGGGGTGCAAGCCGAGATGCAAGATAAGGATTGCCGACCGGCACAGGAAACACTTTGGGACAAAAGGGCTAAACACCCTCGTAACCTTGACCCCTCCCTGAACGCTTGTTACTTTTTGGCTGTAACCCTTGTCTTCCCAGCTAGATAAATGCGGAGCGCTGGGGTACACCGGAGCCATTGGGAGTCGGAGGTAAGATGAAGAAAACAGGATTGTTATTGTTGTTTATGGCGACCTTTGCGGGAGCCCAGCAGGCGGTGACAGCGAGCACGCCCGATACGGACGGTCTCGTTCACACGTCGGCCAACATGCCCTTCGTGCGCTTCCAAACGCCCACCGCGGCAGATGTTTACTGCGCCGGATTTCTAACCAAGGACCGGATTCCCGACGCGAACTATGTAAACGGAGGTCTCCAGACACCGAGTTCCACCAAGTTTGGGATCGGAGAACTGGTTTACCTGGCGGGGAGCGGCTACCAGAGCGGGCAACTGTATTCCATCGTCCGCGAACTGCGGGACATCAACGAGTACGAAATCTATCCCGGACAGAAAAAGCTCCTGGCTGCCACGGGACGACCTTACGGCGAAGTCGGGCGGGTGAGGGTAGTCGATACGCGCAGTCACAGCGCCATCGCCCAGGTGGAATTCAGTTGTGATCCCATCAACCCCGGAGATGTCGTACTGCCTTTCGTCGAAAAGCCGCCAGTTACGTTCCACGTACCCGAACATTTCGACCGGTTCGCGCCGGCCAATGGGAAGCTGAGCGGGCGCGTCGTGCTCGGTAAGGATTTCGACAGCGAGCTCGGCACGGGCATGAAACTTTATATGAACGTGGGTTCGAACCAGGGCGTCAAGGTGGGAGACTACTTCCGCGTCGTGCGTTCGTACACCGCCACTTTGCACGATCCAGTGGACTCGCTCTCCTTCAAAGCGCAGACGTCGGAAGACACACAGATGCGTCCGCCGACTTTTGATGCGGATCGCTTCACCAAGACCAAAGGGCCGAACATTCACGTGGCCGATCTGCCGCGGCGCGCCGTCGGCGAAGTGGTCGTCCTGAATGTAACCCCGACCGCATCGTCCGCCATGGTTGTGTTCGCCCTGGAAGATGTGTACGCCGGCGACACCGTGGAACTGGACGAACAGTAATTGGGTGAATAGTAAGAGAGAAGAGAATACCAAATTTGATGGACAAGGGGAGAGCCAATCTCCCCTTTTTATTTTGTGCGGTGATACGAGATGCCGGAGAATCCGCCCCGAAGGGGCGTCTGCGAATAGCCCGGCGCTTCAGCGCCGGGAAATCAGGAAAAACGAAACTGGTTTTTCAGCAAACTGTTCAGGCGCCGAGGTCGCATTTTCAGCGGAAGAAACGGATCTTCGCGTTTCCCGGAATCATCGCGCCTGCGACGACCACTACGACGATCACAACCGCGAGTTCCATATTGCCTCACAACCCCGTCTTCACGAACAAAAGCGCCAGTGCTCAGCTTACGTCGTTTTGCCGAGAACGCAAGGGTACGAAAGTGGGGAGCACGGGATGGAATGCAGAGTCCAAAGAAGAAAAACTTTGCACAGGAAAATCAGCAGGAAACTTAGACGTCGTTATCGCCAAAAACCTCGGCAGTGAAAGCTTCTATGGTGGCGGCCTTGCCCCAGGCATCCAGCGGCAGGCCGGCTTTGCGGCAGGTTTGCTCGAGAAAAGTCTCGCGGTCCCAACCGTGTTCAACCGGAACCTGGGGCAGGAGCAGGCCGCGGTGAGCGCCCTGCGAGATGACCAGACCATGGCGGCCGACTTCGACTGCCTCGGGACGAATCGGGGCGAGAGCGGAGAGCACGCTCAACGAGACTTTCAGCCGAGGGCCCTCGTCTTTCGTCACTGGCGAGAAACGGGAATCCTCAAAAGCGGCGGCGCGGGCGGTTTCGGCCACGGCGCGATGCAGAGGCGCGATGGGCACGGCATAACCGACGCATCCCCTCAGCTCACGGTCGAGGTAAAGAGTGGTGAAGACGCCCCGCGGATCCGATAGTTCGGGTGGGAGTCCGGCTGGAAACGGCGGCGCTTCCGGAAAAGAGCGACCCTCCAGACCGAAAAGAATCGCTTGGTGGGCGATGGCGAGCAGAACCCGGCGTTGCCCGGGAGAAAATTCCAACTGCGATAGCAGCTTCGATTTCGATTCCAAGTCCAGGTCCGAAGACAGCAGCGCGGTCGTTTGCCCGGTTGGATTTTCGGATGGCTTTTCGGTCGATGTTTCAGACAGCTTGGACATCGCGTTTTCTCCGCCGGGCGAGGACGAAGGACCGGCGCCGCCGCTTTTCCGATTTGCGGTCGATCCGCGACCAGAAGGCAACGAAGTAATCGAGCGCGGAGACCAGCGACAGTAGAACCATGAACCAGATGGCGAGCCACGCAATCCAGTAAACCGGGAAAATATAAATGCCGACGACCGGCCATTCATGCCAGCGGCGAGCGAGAATCACCGCCACCACGGATATGATTTGCACCAGCATCTTGAACTTGCCCAGTTCGCTCGCTTGAATGGTAAAGCCCTCGGAAGCGGCGATGGAACGCAGCCCGCTCACTAGAAACTCGCGGCCGATAACAACCACGGCCATCCAGGCCGGTACCAGGGCGGGATTGAACTGCACCAGCGTGATGAAGGCGGCAGCGACCAGCAGCTTATCGGCCAGCGGATCGAGCAGCATTCCCATGGTGGTGATCTGCCCGCGTTTGCGCGCCAGATAGCCGTCAATGCCATCGGTGATAGAGGCCAGGATGAAAACCACCGAAGCAAGGATCTCTCTTTCTCCGGTCTGGTCGCTTAGACGAGGAGTGCAAAGAATCCATATGAGAAGCGGAATCGCGGCAATGCGAGTAAGCGTGATGTAGTTAGGAAGGTTCACGCGACGACTGAGCCAGGAACCGCGGCGGCGGTCAATTGTGATTATGCTCTACATCGGAGGACAAGGCAACGGACGAAGTGTGATTAAACCGTTGAGCCAGGTAATCAACGTCTCAGCGATTCAATCACACTTTATCTCTGAGCTTCTTTGTAGCCGGCAGCCTTTGCCTCGGCTTCGGTCATGAACTTTCCCTGCTTGGTCTTGCCATACCAGCGCCCGCTCTTGTGATAAACCCGGGTTTCGGTGTTGACCCAGACCTTGCCGCTGGTTTTAGCGGCGGCAATCTCTTGAGCGGTTGGAGTACTGGAGGCCTTGGTGGTAGTCGTGGGCGCAGACGCCGAGTTGCCAGAACTCGTCTGCGCCTTAGCCAAAGCAGGCGAAATGACGACCGCGAATATTAGACACAACGCAAGCATCTTTAAAGTAAGTTTTTCCGGTGAGTAATTCATATTTCCTCGAGGGACTGAAACTGCTAGCAATCTGCGGCGCGACTTCCGTCACCGGAAGCCAGCGCCTAAAGGCGCATTCATAACACTGCACCTAACGGTATGCCTAAAGGCATACCCTGATACAAATCACTCTGATACAAATCGTACTTGCGCCACCGGCTACTAGGCATAGATTCCGCGCTGGCGAATTGTGTAGGCGACGCGGTCGATTGCCAGCATGTAGGCAGCGATCCGGTTATTCACGCCGTGCGTTTCCGAGTAACGGATCACGTCATCGAACGCCGCAACCATGATGTCTCCCAGGCGGTCGTTGACTTCCGATTCTTTCCAGAAGTAGCCCTGGCGATCCTGCACCCATTCAAAATAAGAAGTAGTGACGCCGCCGGCGTTCGCCAGAATGTCGGGAATCACGAAGACCTTCTTCGCGGAAAGGATATCGTCGGCGGCCGCGGTCGTAGGACCATTCGCGCCTTCGGCCAGGATTTTGCATTTCACGCGGTCAGCATTTTGGCTGGTGATCACGTTTTCGGTAGCTGCGGGAATCAGGATGTCGCAATCGACCAGCAACAGCTCGGCTGGATCATATTTCTCCGCGCCGGGGAAGCCGTGAATCGTGCCATTGCGCTGCCGGAATTCCCACAGCGCCTCCATATCAATGCCGTCTTTTTTGTAGAGACCACCGTCCACCTCGATGATACCGATGATCTTGTATCCCGCTTCCGCCATGAGCCGAGCCGCGTTCGAGCCGACGTTGCCGAAACCCTGCACCACGACGCGCGTCGTGTCGCGATTCAGCCGCAGCTTCTTGATCGCCTGATCGCACACCATGAGAACCCCGCGTCCCGTAGCCTCGCGGCGACCGCGCGATCCGCCGATGTTGACCGGCTTGCCGGTCACGACCGCGGTGCAGGTCTGCCGCATGTGCATGGAATAGGTGTCCATGATCCAGGCCATGGTCTGCTCGTTGGTGTTCACGTCGGGCGCGGGAACGTCTTTTTCCGGGCCGATGAATTCGAAGAGTTCGGCGGTGTAGCGGCGAGTCATGCGCTCCAGTTCGCCCTGCGACATTTTGTGGGGATCGCAGATGATACCGCCCTTGGCGCCGCCAAACGGAATATTCACCACCGCGCACTTCCACGTCATCCAACTGGCCAGCGCGCGCACTTCGTCGAGGTTCACGTCGGGCCCGTAGCGCAGTCCACCTTTGGCCGGCCCGCGCGCAATGGAGTGCTGCACGCGGTATCCGGTGAACACTTCGAGGTGCCCATCGTCCATCGCCACCGGGATATGAACAATAATTTCGCGGCTCGGACTGCGCAGCACCTTCCACAGTCCTTCATCGAGATTGAGCTTGCGGGCGGCCAGGTCAAAGCGGGCGGCCTGCGCCTGCCAGGGATTAGTTTCCTGTTCGAGATCCACAGTAGTTGTCGTCATAAAGTCTCCGTAGAATTGCGCTTGACGCTTGCAACTGCCGCTTTGCGATTGCGGACGCCAGGTCGGCAGGCAAGCCTCGCAAAGTATATTGCTGCCCAGCGGGCGAGGCAAGCGCCGGTGTGACGAATGGGGAACGTCGGCGCGACGAGCGGCTTCCTTATAATGAAGTCTTTGGTCGACACATGATCCGTCCTGACTACAAAGAATTCGCGCGGATGGCGCGTGGCGCTACTCTGGTTCCGGTGGCGAAGTCGATCTCGGCCGATCTGCTGACTCCGGTCTCCGCATTTCTAGCCGTCGCCGATGGAGAGCCCGATGCCTTCTTGCTGGAATCGGTTGAAGGCGGGGAAAAAATTGGGCGATATACGTTCCTGGGGGTGCGTCCGTTTCTCCGCCTGGAGTCACGTCGCGAAGAAATCACAATCGAACGTGGGCGCAAAATCGAGAAGCGCACGGGAAATGTTTTCGACGTCATCAAAGAACTGCTGCAGCAGCATCGGCCGGCGGCCATGGAAGGTCTGCCGCCGTTCACCGCGGGCGCAGTCGGCTATTGCGCATATGACATTGTGCGCCGCCTTGAGAAGATTGGAGAGCACGCCGAAGACGATCTCAACGTTCCCGACTGCGTGCTGATGTTTTTCGACCGCGTCCTCGCTTTCGATCACCTGCGGCACCAGATCCACATCGTGGCGTCGGCGGACGTGACGCGAGAAGCGCCCAAGGCCGCCTACGAGCGCGCGGTGCGGGACATTGGGCGCATCGAAAAAAAACTCGCCACGGGATGGAAGCCGGCGCACTGGCGTAAAGCCACCACGAAGTCAAAGCTTGCGACATCAAAGTTGAAAACGCGGGCGCGCACTCCAAAGCCGAAGTTTCTGGAAAGCGTCCGCCGCGCCAAGGAGTACATCGCGGCCGGAGACATTTTCCAGGTGGTGCTTTCACAGCGCTGGGATTTCGAGCCCGGAATCGCTCCACTCGACCTGTACCGGGCGCTGCGCACGGTGAACCCGTCGCCGTATATGTACTTCCTGCGTTTCGGCGCTGGGCGGGATGGAGGCAAGAAGAATTCCAAGCCCGCTCATCGCAAAAAGCGCGATGAGTGGGGTGCCCTGCACGTGCTGGGTTCGTCTCCCGAAATGCTGGTGCGGGCCGGGGGACGAAAGCTGGAATACCGTCCGATTGCTGGCACGCATCCGCGGGGGCGCGACGAAGCGGCCGACGCGGCGCTGGAAAAGAAAATGCTCGCCGACGAGAAAGAACGCGCCGAGCATGTGATGCTGGTTGATCTCGGGCGCAACGACCTCGGCCGGGTCAGCGAGTATGGCTCGGTGAAAGTTCGGGCGCTGATGTACGTCGAGCGTTACTCACACGTCATGCACCTGGTTTCGGCGCTGGAAGGCCGGCTGCGTCCGGAACTGGATGCGATGGACGCGTTTGCCGCGTGTTTCCCGGCCGGCACGTTGAGCGGCGCGCCGAAAGTTCGCGCCATGCAGATCATCGAACAACTGGAGCCGACACGGCGCGGAGTCTATGGCGGCTCGGTGCTCTACGCCGATTTCGCGGGCAATCTGGATTCCTGCATAGCGATTCGAACTTTGCTCATGAAAGGCAAGAAAGCATACCTGCAAGCGGGCGCGGGAATTGTGGCCGATTCCGATCCGGAGCGTGAGTTTGAAGAGACGGAGAACAAGGCGCGCGCGGTGCTGCGGGCAGTGGAGATGGCTCGGGGCAGTGGATAGAACTGATCTTAGATCGTGAGTGCTATCACTCTTTGCGACAGTTAGCCCTATCCAGATTCCCTCTACTTCGTTCCGTGTTGCCGTTTCCATGCAGCCACTTGTCCCTCTGCCTCGCTCAGTTGTTCTTTATCGAGAATTACGGCGGCTGTTGTCAGTTTGTCGGTGGGGTCCTTGTAGCCGCCCAAATTGGCAATCTTTAGCCAAGTGTATGCGTGCACCCAGTCGGAATTGAAAAGGTATGTCTCGCCTAAAAAGTACTGTGCTGGAACCAGACTCTCCGCTGCCTTGCGATACCAATCGATGGCCTGTGATCGGTCGGGCTCCAGCCTAGCAATACCATATTCGCATGCACACCGATGATGAATTGTGCTTTGGGATCGCCCTTATAAGCCTTATTCAGCAGGCCTTTGATGTCGCGAGAATCGATCTTCTCAGCACAAGGAACGCCACTATAGACGCTGCCCGATTGACGGAACGGTGGATCAAAGAGCCGAAAGGATGTCATCAGGTGAATCTCTTTCTCGAAGGGCTGGCCGTCTTTCATCGCAGGCTGGAACTTCCATTTCTGAACTGCCTCCAAGGCTTTCTCGTCCAATCCATACCCTAGTCCTTTGTAAACCTTTACATCGCGTGGAAGTCCATCTACGCCCACGATCAGCGATAGCACAACAGTCCCGCTAATCTTCATCGCTCGTGCATTTTCGGAGTATTCCGGGTTCGGAGCATAGATCGCTCGGGGTTCGCGCTCGCGGGGCTCGGGTGGAACCGGACAATCAAACGCGCCATTATCTGTTATGCCCGAGTTCCTATCGAATGGAACAAACTTGTCGGCACTCTGCGAAATCACATTCGCCGACAAGTATCGCGGAAGCTTATCGGGTAATACGATCTCCATCCAATCACCATGCCGCTGGAGAACACCAACCGTTTGTCCACAGGCGATCCTGCCAGCAGGAAGTTTCGTGCAAAGATCGAGGAGCATCAAACCAGAGTGCTCGCTCTCCGGGTCGGAACAGAATACGTATCCAATCGGATGCTGTTTGTCCGGTGGCTTAGAATCCGGGTCATCGGACGCTTGAACCGACAATCCACACGCCAAAATCGCAATGATGAGCCAGCATCCTAACTTCATGGGCAACCATTGTTGCACCTGATTAGTGGCGGCTCAACGAAGGCCCAATTGAACAGTTGGCGCAAAACCGCGATTTCACTCGTCGAGCAATTAACCGGATCAACTCCGCAGGAAATTCGCCACCAGTTTCTTTCCCTCGTTCGTCAGCACACTCTCGGGATGAAACTGCACGCCCTCAACGGGGAAATTCTTGTGCCGCAGTCCCATGATGACGCGCGTGCCGTCTTGATCGCGAGTCCACGCGCTGACTTCGAGGTCGAGAGGCAGCCCGTCTTCGGCGACGATCAGCGAGTGGTAGCGGGTCGCGGTCATCGGCGAAGCTAAGCCGCGGAAGATGGTCTTGCCATCGTGCTCCACCGGGCTGGTTTTGCCGTGCATCAGGTTTTTGGCGCGAACCACATGCCCGCCAAAGGCCGCTCCGATCGCCTGATGTCCGAGGCAGACTCCCAGCAGCGGCACCTTATATGGAACTTGGCTGGCAAAGTGGCGGATCAGTTCGATGCTGATGCCGGCGTCCTGCGGAGTGCAGGGTCCGGGAGAAAGCACGATGTGCTCAGGGTGCATCGCCTCGATCTCTTCGACGGTTACTTCGTCGTTGCGGCGGACTTCGACCTGGGCGCCCAGTTCGCCGAGGTACTGGACGAGGTTGTAAGTGAACGAATCGTAGTTATCGAGGACAAAGACCACGAGTCTATTGTAGACGCTGAGAGGCGGGTCAAAGACCAGGTTTCAAAGTGTCAGAGTTTTCAAGGATTCAAAGAAAACGGAAAACCTGCGCCCCCAAACGGTGAAAGGTCCTTGAAACCTTGAAACCTTGCTTCTGTCTCTTCTTGACAGGCTGGCCGCGAATTGACATGCTTACAATCGATTTGGGACAGGTCTTTGAAACTTTGCAAGGTTGAAACCTAGCTTTTTGGAGCGGTTCCATGGCCGAGACGCAACCAGACCAGGACAGTAATAATGACAAGCGGGCTACCCGCCGCTTCGCGCTTCGCCTTCCCGTAAGCGTCCGTTACGGCGAAAATGAGGACGAGCATGCGGCGCAGACCCGCGACGTCAGCGCCCGCGGCATTTGCTTCTATGTCGATTCCGCCATCCAGGCCGGCTCCGGGATTGATTTCACCCTGACCCTGCCGCCCGAGATCACGCTGACAGAAAGCATACGGGTGCGCTGCAAGGGCCGCGTGGTGCGCGTCGAAGGGGGCAGTTCCACCGACAAGATGGTGGTGGCAGCCGTCATCGATGAATACGAGTTCCTGGCTGACTCGTAATCGCGGCGTCTTTCCATGCTATTTGTTCGCGGCTTTTTTCCAGGTGTCTTTTTCGCGTGTCCTCCTTACATGCGTCTTCTTACACGCATCTTTCTTCACGCAACCTCCGAGTGGTATGTTTGCTGTAACAATCGAGCGCTTCCGTGAAAGCTTTCCCGCCGAATTTTCGGCTCCGGCAACCGCGGTCTCATTGCAGTCCGCGGGCGGATTGGTGCGCGATTATTGCGCTGGGAATATTCGCACTCGGAGCGCCCGGCCTTCATTCCCAGGCACCTGCCGAACCTGGAGCTAAGAGCGTTGCGGCGCCTGCCGCTTCTTCCGCCGTGAAGAAGACTGCCGCAAGCAAGGTTGCGGCCATCAAGAGTTTCCGGATTGTGCAGGAGAAAGATGGCCAAGCCGTCGAGATTCTTTCGACGAAACCGCTGGTGCCTTCGATCCAGGCGCTCAGCGGCCCCGATCGGCTGGTGATCGATCTGCCGAATGCGCGGCTGGAAACGCAGCAGAAGCGCATCAGCGTGCAAGCCGATCAGATTGGCACGCTGCGCGCCGACCAGTTTCAGCAGAATCCGCCGGTGACGCGCGTGGTTGTCGATCTGCTCGCGCCGCGCGACTACACCTGGGATGCCGCAGGAAACCGTCTGGTCGTGCATCTCGGGAAGAGTCCCGGCGAGGCTCAAGCGACTTCGCCGTTTGAGCCACCTTCCGTTCCCAGCCTGACGTCCGCGCCGCAACCAGTCGTGGCGGCGGTGCGCGCGACCGGCCCGCTGGCGCTGGCTGCAAATGACGGAGGCTCAGGCTCCTCGATTACGGCCGGCGTCGATACGGCCGTTTTGAATCTGTCGACCGGCGGCGAAGTGCATGTTTGTCCGGGGACGACAGTGTCGGTGACTCCGTCGCAGAACCGGCATAACGTGATGCTGAGCATGAACACGGGCGCGCTGGAAGCGCATCTCGCGCTCGACGCTTCGTCGGATTCGGTGATGACACCGGACTTCCGCATCCTTCTGGTAGGGCCGGGGGAATTTCATTACGCCATCAGTGCGGACAATCAGGGCAATACCTGCGTGCGCGCGCTGCCCGGCAACACGGCGTCTGCGATTGTTTCCGAACTCCTCGGCGACCGCACGTACCAGGTCAAGGTAACCGACCAGCTCGTGTTTCGCTCGGGGCAACTCGATCGTGTGGATGCAGCCGTACCGCTTGAGTGCGGATGTCCACCGCCGCGCAACGCATCACTGCAAGCGACGAACAATCTGCCCACGCAGAGCGAATTGCCGAGTGCATCGCCGACCAAGGCGCAGAGCGAAACACTGCCGCCCGTGAACGCGAACCCGGCGCCGGGACCGGAGACGGTTCACGAGCCAAGCGCGCCGCCAACTGGAATGCCGACATCGCCGCCTCCTCTTGACGCCACTGTCGCGCCCAACGAACTTCACGTGCAGGTAGACGCCCCGCTTGTATTCCACGCGACTGGCCCTCCGCCGTCGCCGGTTGAAGATGTGCGTGCGCTACCTTTCGATTCGCGTCCACCGGCATCACTGGTTCAGGCCGCTGCGCTTCCTCCCTCAGACGCAACGCCTAAACCGGCTGGCGCGCAAACGGCATCGGCAAAACAAGCGCCGCCGCGCGGGTTCTTCAGGAAGCTCGGCGGATTTTTTGCCTCCTTGTTCCACTGATTTGTGTTCGACAACCTGCCCCAGTGTGTGGCGCGGCGAGGCAAAGTTTTCTCCCATTCTTGCATCTATATTTCATCCGGCTCGTTTCGAGCCGAATGCCGAAACCGCATGCAAGGAGCAAGAACAATGC
>Ga0209274_10000656_pt1 | contig 19365 bp, 20 predicted proteins | sample HubBroMetageREF1_FD_188343 | JGI IMG/M metagenome (GOLD analysis project Ga0209274, IMG submission 188343) | Reference soil microbial communities from the Hubbard Brook experimental Forest, New Hampshire, USA - Hubbard Brook CCASE Soil... | ecosystem: Environmental > Terrestrial > Soil >...
GCGGTGTGAATACCACGTTGATCGTGCAACTCGCTCCTGCCGCCAATGTCCCCGTCGGACCGCATCCCGTGTTCGAGTTCGGCAGTGGCACCCCGAAATCCTCTGCATCCGGGCCGCTGGTCGTGAGGCCCGTAAAATTCACCGCCGCGGTGCCGGTATTCGTCACCGTCACGCTCAACGGCGCGCTGCTCGTGCTCACTGCTTGCGAGCCAAACGTCAAGCTGCTCGGCGTCACCGTCACAGTCGCGGTCCCGGGCGTGCCCGTTCCGCTCAGCGTCACCGTCTGCGGACTTCCCGTCCCAGTATCCGTGAACGTAATCGCCCCCGCCCGCGTTCCCGTCGCCGTCGGCTTGAACGTGATCGAAAATACGCACGGCTGCGCCTCCACCCCGATGCTCGGGCATTGCGCCAGCGTGGCACCAGCGAAATCGCCGCTCGTCACGATGTTGCTGAAGATCAGCGGAAAATTGCCGTTGTTCGATACCGTCACCGTCTGCGCCGCACTCGTCGTTCCCACGGCTTGACTGCCAAATGTCAACGAAGTTGGCGAAATCCCGATCGCGACCGCAACGCCCGTCCCCGTCAGCGTCACCGTCTGAGGGCTTCCCGTCGCGTTATCCGTAAACGTGATCGTTCCGTTGCGCGTTCCCGCCGCCGTCGGCGTGAACGTAATCTGGAACGTGCACGGCTTCGCATCCACCGCAATGCTCGGGCACTGCGCCAGCGTCGCTCCCGCAAAATCGCCCGACATCGCAATGCTCGTGAACGTCACCGCCGTATTCCCCGTGTTCGACACCGTCAAGGTCTCCGGCGAACTCGTCGATCCCAAACCCTCGAGCCCGAACGGCAACGGTGTCGGCGTAATCGTGATCGTCCCCGGAGCCGCCTGACTGAACGTGACGGTGATCGTTTCCGGCGCAGTCGTTGTCGTCAGCGTGCAGCTCGGGGGAGTCGTCTGAGGATTGGCCGGAGTGCAGTTGCTGCTGAAACTGGCGGATGTCGGGCCTGAGTTCGCTATAGCCGTCAGTGTTACTTGACTGCCGCTCGGAAAGTTCGCAAAACATAGAGACGGACAAAGTATACCGCTGGGATTACTCGACACCGTGCCAGGTCCGGTCACATTCACGGTCAGGGTGACTGTAGGCGCCGCGCTCACCGTAATGCTGGTGGACGTTCCCGTGATCGACGCGGTCACCGTATCCGTCGCCGTGATCGTCTGACTTCCAGCCGTCTCCAACGTGGCCGAGAACGTCCCCACACCGTTTGTCAGCGTCGAGTCGGCCGGCAATACCGCCGCCCCATCGCTGCTCGTGAAGTGTACCGTTCCTGTATATCCCGTTGCTGTGGCGTTCGACGCGTCCAACGCCGTCACCGTGAAACTAAAAGATGTCCCCGCCGTCACTGTCGTCGGCGCAGAAACCGTAAAGTGCGTCGCTGGGCCTGCTGAATTATTCACGACGAAGAGGTAGGCGGAAATCGCACCGATCACAGGGCTGCTGCCGCCGAAGACGGTGGTCATGATGGATGAAGCATCCTGCCCATCGGTCGCATATGCATACAAGATGTGAGTCCCCAGAGATAGCGTCGGGGCCGTCCCGCTGAAGCCGCCACCGGGCGTTGAAGTCGCCGGTATCCATGGCCCTTGCCAGCTATCAAACTGGAAGTAGAGCGCGTCCACCGGCGGAGCCGTGGGGGCAAAGCTGCTGCTGGCCGTGAACGTAAAGGTGGGCGTCGGGTTGTTGGTTTGGTTTCCGGCCAGAGGCGCAATCGTAGTGGTGAGGGGGATGGCCTGAACTTGCTCCTCGCTAATAACCGTCGTGGGGTTGGCGGCCACGTAGAGCGCGTTCGTCACGGGGTTCACCGCCAGGGAGGTTGTGCCCGACTCGAGTACGGTCGTCGTTGTGTTGGTGGCGCCGTCGATCTCAATCACCGCGGAGGGCCCGACAAAGGAAGCTACACTGTTTGACACATAAACCTTATTCGTAACAGGGTTCACGGCCAAAGCTGTGGGGTCGAGTATCCCCAGATTTACGTTGGTCGTTCCGTTGGTGGCCCCGTCGATAATCGTTATGCTGCCGGCAATCTCGCCGTCGAACCCATTGTTGAGCACATAAATCTTGTTCGTCACGGGGTTCACGGCCACGGCAACGGGGGCGACTCCATTCGGGTCGGTCACGGTGGTGGTCGCGTTTGTCACTCCGTCAATCACCGTCACATTATTGCTGCCATTGTTGGCGACATAAATCTGGTTCGTCACCGAGTTCGCTGCGACGGCAGCGGGCGACGACCCGGTTGCTATGGTGGTCGATCCGTTGGTCAAACCGTTGACCACCGACAAGCTATTATTGGGAGTATTGACGAAGTAAATCTGGTTCGTCGCCGGGTTCACATCCATGGCAAAGGGCTGAAGTGTGTTTATTTGGGTGATGGCGTTCGTGACGCCGTCGATCACGAATGCACCGATGCTGTTATCCATCAAGTATATCTTGTTCGTCACCGGGTTCACCCCTATGAATTCCGGTGAAACGTTACTGCAGCCACAACCCACGTTGGCGATGAGGTCGTTGGTCGCTCCGTCGACCACCGCTACCTGACCGCCGACCACGACGTAGATCCTGTTCGTCAGCGGGTTGACCGCAAGGGCTACGGGTTGGGTACCGACTGCAACGCTGGTCGTGGTATTGGTGAGTCCGTTGATGACCGTCATGCTGTCGCTGTCAAAATTAGCGACATAAATCGTGCTCGTCGCCGAATTCACCGCCACGACATTGGGGCCTGATCCGGTCGCCACCGTGGAGGTATCGTATGTAGCCCCGTCGATCACCGTCACGTTGTTGCTTCCGGAATTCGCCACGTAAATCTTATCCGTCACCGGGTTCACGGATATACCGTTGGGTGCCGTACCGACCGCCAGCGTAACGGGATTGTTCGTTGCACCGTCAATCACCGTCACGTTGTTGCTAGTCTGGTTGGTCACGAAGATCGTGTTCGTCACCGTGTTCACGACGACGGTTTGGGGAAGCGTCCCGACCGGCACCGTAGTTGTATTGTTCGTGGCCCCGTTAATCACGGTCACATCGGCGCTGTTGGTATTAGCCACGTAGATCTGGTTCGTCACAGGGTTCAGCGCCACGCATACAGGATTCGTCCCGACTGGCACTGTGGTGGTGTTGTTCGTGGCCCCGTCGATCACTGTGACGCTGTTGCTGAAGTAATTGGAGACGTAAATTTTATTCGTCGCCGCGTTCACCGCAATGCTATCGGGACTCGTCCCGGTCGCTACCAAGGTGGTGGCGTTCGTGGCGCCGTCAATCACTGTCACGTTGCCGCCATGATTATTGGCGACGTAAATCTTGTTCGTTACTGGGTTCAGCGCGGCGGGAAGGGGGTTTGTTCCGGACACAAGCGTGGTGGTAGCGTTCGTGGCGCCGTCAATCACCGTCACGGTGCCGTCGATCTGGTTCGCTACGTACATCGTGTTCGTCACCGGGTTCACTGCTATGGCATCAGGGTTCGCTCCGGTCGGCACTGTGGCGGTCGCAGTGTTCGTGGCCCCATCAATCACAGTCACGGTGTTGCCGGTGATATTGCCCACATAAATCTTGTTCGTCACCGTGTTCACCGACACGCCAGCGGGGAGCGTCCCCGTCGCCACCGTGGTGGCGGTGTTCGTGGCCCCGTCAATCACCGTCACGTTGTTGCTATTGGAATTGGTCACGTAGATCTTATTCGTCACTGGGTTCACCGCCACGGAACTAGGGCTCGCCCCGACCGTCACCGTCGCGGTCACGGTTTGTGCCTTCGTGTCTACACTGCAGGCAAACAGGAGTAGCAACGATGCCGAGAAGGCACGAACGAGAAATTGCGCAGCGTTCTTAGTAGCGCGGCTCACACCAGTTCTCCTTGAGCGAGGAAGCGGTAATCCGGGGAGGATGCAAACCGTTTCTTTGCCGATAATCCGACTCGTCAAATATCCGTCTTGCCAATAATCTCGCGACAATCTGGGCCCCCAAATCGTTCGCATCTTGAGACGACTTACGCGCTCGGGCCCCGACTGGCGATTGCAAAAACTAGATTCATGCCCCTAACAAGCGAATGGCTAACCGGAAAATGTTTGGTCAATATCAGTACTGACGTACCGCACCAGGTATATTTCAGAACTCACCCTCGCGACCCAGAGTGATGTCCACAAGCCACTTAAGCCACTTAACCCGCGTACCCCACGTCAGCGACCCCTGCACCCCGGTCTGCAAGCTGCAACTTCGAAACCAGACTGTCTTCTCCGCTCAAACCCCAAACCCACTTCGGCAGCATGTCGCGGTTGTCTCCGCTAGACTTGCAATTGCAGCGAAGTATCAGGAGATATTCGCCTCCGCCGCTCCCCGACTCTCGACGCCCACCCCCCGGCACTGAACCGCGCGCTATCTTACGCAAGATATACATCGAGGTCCAGCTTCTCCTGAAGTGTGTCGCCGCAAAGTGAGAATGTCCGGCTTCTCCTGAAGTGCTCCTGAAATGCTTCTCCTGAAGTGTGTCGCCGCTTCTCCTGAACTGGGCGGGTGCTGCGAGGCGTCATCTACATCCGTGCAAAAGCAAGCTAATTTCGCAGGGGGAAATTCAGAATCTCCCGTCTGTCGCAAGAAGTGAAATCGGAAGGGATCGGCCAGTCGCGTGGTTCGCGAAACGAGGTAAGAGTTCGATGGGACGGCGGTAGAGACGCTGCGTCTAAACCCGCGCGCCCGCTTGCGGCCTGCCTGCTGCAGGTAGGCGAGAGCGTGGCGCCGTGCAACCTTAGCCGCTACGTCTCGATCGTGTGGAAGGGTGGGCCGACCGCCCGCCGCATTCCCAGCATCTTCTCCATTCGACGGGATCGGGATTTCTTCTAGCGGGGGCTAGGCCCACCAGGCAGCGCATAGCCAGCGTACCAGCGCTGATATCGCGCTCCGTTACACTGTGATTGCGCAATGTTGACGTTATTGCCCTTTCCGCCGCCCTGCACCTCCAGACACTTTCCGCTGTTCACGTTCACCAATTCGAAATTGTTATTCGATCCACGAGTTTTCCATCTCTGGTTCGCGCCGCCGTTCCACGGGAATTGCTGCACGTTGGCGCCATTCGCCCGACTATCTCCGGCGACGTCCAGAACCAAGCCGCTGTTTACGTTTCGAATAGCATATTGCCCGTTGCCTACATCAACAAACTCCCAGCGCTGATTTGCTCCATTATTGCAACTGAACTGCTGGACGTTGGCGTTCTTGTTCGTGCTGCTTCCGAAGACGTCAACGCACCTTCCCGAATTGACGTTGCGGATTAATCCACCGTACTGTGAACGCCCCTGCAGAGTAGTCTGCGCCGGCGTTGCGACCACGCCGAAAAATCCGACGAATACCACAAGCAACAAAATTGATGGGCACCGTGACACGGTGAACTCCTTGCACTGAACGATTTTCCTGAAAAACCTTTGTCGGTCAAACATCAACGATCGTCGCGTAAGTTTTTGTTGTGCCTCGGAGTATTGGGTTTTGGTCACGCCTTGGCCATCGCGCCGCGAATTACGCGGTAGATGAGCAGCAACAGGATCGCGCCGACGACTGACATGATGAATCCAGCGCCCTGTCCCGCCTGATACCACCCAATAGCTTGGCCCAGGTAGGTGGCGAGAATCGATCCTGCAATCCCAATGATCATGGTGATCCAGATGCCACCGGGATCTTTTCCGGGCATGAGAAACTTGGCCACAACGCCGACAACCAATCCAATGATCATTTCCCAGAGCAGGCTGAGCATTTGCGCCCTCCGCTAAGATTCCAATTTACTTCAGCGCACCAGATGTGTGCCGGTCCCCAGCCCTGAGTCCCGGCACACATCCGGCGTCCTGGGCTAACTACTAGGCCTGTTTTTGCCGCTCAGCCACTTTTGCGAGCGCAATGGTCAGCGCCGTCCCGCCCAGGGTCTTAATCAGCGTCGTATGCTGGGAATAGAAGGTGCTGACGGACTGCACCACCGAAGGATTCGAGCTCTGTGCATGAGCCGCGAGTTGCTGAACAGCTTCCGGTGAAAGCTTCTGAGCTTGCTCGGGTGTCAACTGCGTGTTGCCGCTGCCCGCTAGTCCGGCAAGTCCCGCGCTCGACAAAATCTGCGTCAGAGTGGCGGGATTCACGCCGGACAATAGTTGATTGACCATCCCAGCCTTCTGCTCGCCGGTAGAGTTGTTAAACAGCGTTGAAAGCATTTGTCCAAAGGCCGGCGTCTTGTCCGAGTTGAACATGGCCGTAAGACCCTCGGCGATTGCACTGGAGGGAGCAGCTTGCGCCACCTGATCGAAATGCGCGTGTACATCGGGTGCCGGAGCAGCAGCTGCGCCGCTGCCAGACGTATATTGCTTCAAAAGTCCTCCTACCTTGTCCATCCATCCCATTTTGTTTTCTCCTTGGCGATTTAGATTTGGAGCCGGCCCGCTAAGGGGCGCTTCGTGAAAATCCTCGCAACTTGCCTCACTGAGGAATCACCAACTCAATTCCCGCACGGACCTTGTCAGGGTCGGCGAGCTTGTCCTTGTTGGCCTCGAAAATCTTCATGTACTTGTTCGCGTCGCCGTAAAACTGTTTGCTGATTTTCGAAAGGCTATCGCCCGGTTGCACGGCATAGGTTCGCGCAGCCGGGGTTGAAGTTCCGCCGCCTCCTGCGGCTGCTGCTGCCGCAGCTGCCGCCGGCGCCTGGATGTCTGCGATGAGATCGGAGGAGCTGGGGTCAACCAGCTTGATCTGATCCCAGATGCAGTTCTTCAAATCCGCGGAAGGCGCGGAGGCCCGAATTAGAAGCTTGTCTCCCTCCATATTCAAGTTTTGCAGCTGAACTCCCTGCGACTGAATGAAATTCAATACGGACTGATACTTCAATTTCAGTTGCTCAAATCGATCTGCCATGGAAATCTCCTTCTGGAAATTTTCTTAATTCGCGGCTCTCCGGGGTCTACTACGCGGCCTACTTCGCCGGCTGTTTCGCGATGATAAGTTTGGAGATTTTGTTGTAGGTTGCTTGAGGGACAACTTTCTTATGGACTAGATCCGTCTTGGCTTTGTACGGCCGGCCGTCAATGATCTTCTGCGAGTAGGCCGTTCCGATGCCCGGCAACGCCTCGAGCTGCTCTTTCGACGCCGAATTGATGTCCACCAAATCCGCGGTGCCGGCCGATCCGCTCGCACTTTGTGCCGGCACAACGAATTCGGCAATCGCGTTCGCTGTGACTTTGGGGGCCCATGCCATTAGAGCCAGGACCACAACGATCGCCGCGCTGCAAACTGCAATCGTGCACTTCTGCTTCATCATTTAGCGGTTCCTCCTTGGCTTTAGCGGCTATTCTTTTTTCGCGGCGCGGTAGCCTGCCTTTATCGCGTCGGCTTCGGACATATATTTGCCATTCTTGGTTTTGCCGTAATACCTCGTGCCTTCCTTGTGGTAAACGCCGGAATCCAGGTTCACCCAAACCATTCCGCTGCCGGGCGAAGATTGAGTCTGCGGTGCACTTTTCGCGGCCGACGGTGCAGACGCTGCGGGAGCGGGAGCCGGCGCGGGAGACCCGGCAGACGAAGATGCCGGCGGGTTCGATGGCGGTGGTGCGGTTGCTGCGTCACTCGATGAAGACCGGCTCTTCGATGGCGATGATGTTGGTTGCGGCGATGCAGCGGCCGCCGGTGCGTTGCCGACTGTTACCAGGGGAGTGATCTTCGTGATGGTCGCGGCGGAAACGCCGGCCTTTGATAAATCACTCGCCGAAGAATACGGCCGCCCGGAAACGATTTTCTTCGCAGTCGCAGCGCCGACTCCCGGCAAAGTTTCCAAATCTTTTTCGCTCGCAGTGTTTAAATCCACCGGCGCGGCGGGCGCGCTCGATGCTGCTGGCTTTGCCGAGGGGGCGGCCGTCTTGCTCGCCGTGGATTTCGCTGGCGCCGCCGCGGGAGCGGCGTTGCCAAAGGTAACCAACGGAGTGATTTTCTTGATCGTGGCGGCAGAGACGCCGGCCTTTGACAAATCACTCGCCGAAGAATACGGCCGCCCGGCGATGATTTTCTTGGCAGTAGCTGCACCGACGCCAGGCAGATCTTCCAGATCCTTTTCGCTGGCGCTATTCAGATCCACCTTCGTTCCGCTTGCTTGCCCCCCTGATCCAGAACTCGCAAGCGCACTTACTGCAAACACGAACGCGGCGATCGTCAAAAATATCGCGACGATCTTGAATGTTTTTCTCACTGTTCCCCCTGTATTACATCAGTGGCTGCCTGCAACTCTTCACGCGGCCCGAGACGAAGATGCGCGAGACGGCGCACTTCGACCGTAAAATCGCTTCCCACAATCGCAGCAGCGATACGCATCCAGACGCAGTGTCCGCAGGAACTGCTCCTCAATCACTCCGTGAAGTCGGGAATGTGCAATGTGGTGGGAACCACAATGAGGACAATACCGCTTCGCCGCCGGATTGATCCCTTCCATAGCCTAGATTCCCCCGGGGTTAGCTACTGCGCCTTGCTATTCCCTTTGCTTCCCTGGTCCTTGGTTCGAGCAGCTCGTATTTGCGCATTGCGCAGCCGCGTAGCACTGCGCAAGAGCTTTTCCAACTCGCGATCCTTATCAGAGATATTGCGGGGCGTCTTCTGCGGCCGTTCAGGCGTGCCGTTTGCCTCAGGCGTGCAGCGGTAGAGAGGCCTCGTCCGCAACTCCTTGCAAGAGAATACGATGAGAGTCATTTCGCACAACTCCTGCGCTGGCATGGAGACGATCTCGCTGGGCGGGAGAGGAGAGCATCCTCTTTACGAGGAGAAGCCGCCTCCATAATGCGTACATTTACGTACGTTTTATGCAAGTTGCATATTGTCAAAATTGACAGTGGAACTTTCCCGATTTTCTTATCGGGGATTCCCCTCTCCCGTGCAACACGCGGGAGAATCGAGCCAATCTGCCTCTCGCTGCTCAGTGAACAGTAGGCCGGGAGCCAAGCCTTTCACGCCACCGCAACTGACGCGCTTAATTTTAAGAATGTCGCATCCCATCGATTTTCGAAGCGTGCGAGTTTAGACGCCTCACGCCGTTGATAACAATCAACAGCGCCCCATGTTAATCGCTAGTTTTTCGGCCGTTTTGGGCGCAGCGCCCCCGGGAACGCCAATCTATGAATCGCGCTGCAGCGCGATCCATCCTGAGGCCCCGCTGTGCGGGATCGAAGGGCCCGATTGGCGTTTTTCCGGCCGGGCGGCGGCCAAACAACCCCCAGCTACTTTTTGGGGTTCGTCACCGGATGCCCCGCAGCTTCTTCCTCCGCCCGCGCCGACTCCGCAAAACGCGGCCGTTCCATTTCCTTCGTCACCGCAGCTAGAGCAGCCTTGTCCCGCGCTTTTTTCGATAGTTTGGGTTTCACTATTTCATCCTGGCAGCCTGCAACACTTGTTTCTGTTTCCTTTGGCACACCTGCGCAGCAATCTCGCCTGCGTCGCCCTTCGCGCCGTATTTCATAGCTATCTGCTCACCGAACGAGTATGGTTGAACTGTCTCACTAGCATCCTGCCGTTCTCATCCTAAAATCCACGGCTCCTTGCGAACTCAGACGCTATTCGTGCGCACAGGAGCCTTATGGCCTCTCCAAAATTACCCCGCCGCATCACCGCCGGCCCCGCGACTGTCGATGGCGACCGTAATCACATTCAAAATCTGATCCTCCTGGGCCTGCCTGCCGACGAGCTCAATGCCGTCGCCAAGAAAATGGAATTCGTGGAACTGCCGACGCACTCCGTCCTGCATGAAGCCGGCGAGCCCCTCGCGCACGCCTACTTCATTAATAGCGGCCTCGCTTCCGTGCTCAACGTCATGAGCGACGGAAAAAGCGTCGAAGTCGGCTTAGCGGGCAAGGAAGGATTCATCGGCCTTCCGCTCGTCGTGGGACTCAGCACCAGCCCCACGCAAGTCATCATGCAAGTTGAGGGCAGCTCCTATCAAATGACTGCGGCAGACTTCAAAGATGTTCTGTCGCATTCGCCGGTGTTGGAAAAAAGTCTGAATCGTTATGCGCAAAGTCTCGGCATGCAGGCGGTCCACGTGGCCGCCTGCAATCGCTTGCATGAAGTGGATGAACGCCTCGCGCGCTGGCTGCTGATGAGCCAGGACCGCCTCGGCGGCGATATCGTGCCGCTGACGCAAGAATTTCTCGCGCACATGCTCGGCACCCGCCGCGCCAGCGTCACCGTTGCCGCTGGCATTCTGCAGAAGGCCGGATTGATCACCTACAACCGCGGCAGCGTGCGGATCGACGACCGCAGCAGGCTGGAAGACGCCGCCTGCGAATGTTACGCCTCGATCAAACAACAGACCGAAAAGTGGGAAAAAGAACTCAGCCGCCTTGGTACGCTATCGCGCTGACACGGCCCGCGCCCGAACATAGAGTGCCGCCTCGCAGGAGGGCCCCATGGTCGAGAATAACTGGCGCGCGCTCTACCAAGCCGCCGTTCTCGAGACCGACCCGGTCAAGCTGGAGCTTCGCCTGAAAGCCGTGGAAGACGCCATTCGCGCGCGGCAGTGGCTGGACGGCCAGGTTCCCGACGAGGAACGCGTGGCTATGAAAGACGCGCTGGATTCTCTCGGCGTCCTGAAAATAGCATGGCAGCAAAGTAAGAAATGAATCGCCCGCCAACACGCAACTGAAGCCTGATTACCTTTCCAAAAAACACCTAGTCGAGCAGTCACTCGTTTGGTACGCTGCGTACGAAGTCGGGCGCTCTCAAGCGATTGGCTGTCACCCCGTCGATCCAAGGGGCGGCATGCTATACCGCGTCTTCATTGTTGAAGATAATCCCACCGTCCGCACCGGAATCCGCACCCTGCTGGAAACTTCGGGCTTTGAAATTTGCGGCGAAGCATTTGACGGACTCGATGCTGTCGAACGTGCCCCCGAAATAAGCCCCGATCTCAGCATTCTCGACGTTTCCATGCCGCGCATCAACGGCTTGGACGCCGCGCGCAAACTCCGCGACATCCACCCAAACGTCCCTATATTATCGAACACCTCGCGTGCCGCCGTAATTCGCTCGGAACCAAGCCTGCCCGAGGGCGACACTGCGGCGGAGGACAAGCGTGAAAATCTTTTGCACCGCGTCTTGCAGTTGCTGCCAAATTCTGACGCCGCTCGGCGCAGCGCGGCACCTTAGTCAAGAAGAGATCTCGACCGCGATTTCGCCTTTGAACCGCCGCCGGCTTCCCGTTCACAGCAACCTGCGTGCGCTCCGCCTATCCCGGAATCTGCAACTCACTTTTCGACAGCATCCCCACCCGGCGATTTGTTCGGCTCTCAGCGCGCCGCCGACGCAGCCTTGTCCACGCTTTGCAGATCGTCGTCCAAACCCAGATATTCCCAACGCAACAAAACAATCGGCACATTCCCGTTCTTCCACAAATAATCATCAAATCCGCGCAGGCTGAACACATCACCCTGTTTCAACCGCGCATCCGCCAGAAATCGCATGATCTGCACCTTGCCGTTCTGATAGCTGATCGCCTGTCCCGGCCCTGTGGCAAATCCCGCCGCCTCTTCCTCGGCGGTTTTCTGATCCATCGGCACGTAATGCGCCAAGTAATCCGCGGCCTGGCTGATCGTGAATAGTCCCAGTGCCAATTTCACGTCCACTTCCACGCGCAGCGCCCGCAACCGCATGAAATTGTAAATAATCTCGCGCGACCGCGGACTATCGTCGAACAGCCCCGCCTGCAGCATCATTTCCTCTACATAAAATCCCAAGCCCTCGTTCGGCCCTGAGTCATAGTAGTGGCGCCGGATCGGATCTTCGTGCATCCGCGACCACGCCATCTGGAAATAATGTCCCGGCACACCCTCGTGCACCATGTCCGGGCGCGGATCTTTCGTTGAGGCCAGCCAGAAATATCCTAGCGTCGGTGACGGCTCATTCGCCCAGCGCACCCCGGTCCCATGCAGAAAATCATCCGTCTCCCCGAAACCAGAAAGCGCGTCCAGATATCCCGGCATCAGCCGAATCGTGTAGTGGCCGATCGCCGGCGAAACCGTCAGGATTCCTTTCTTCTCCAGAAAATCGCGAATCGCCAGCTCGTCGCGCTTGCTCGTGCGGATTTGCTCGTCAATGCTCGATGCGATCTTCAATTCCGGCAGCTCTTGATTCCGCTGCTTTTCAATCTGCTCGAAAGTCACCGCGCGTTCCCACTCTTGCCGACTGATGGCCAGCAGCTGCTCGGGGGTATAAGGAATCAGCGCCACGTGGCTCAAAAAGAATTCATAGTCCGCGCGCCCTACCGCCGCATTCTCCGGCATGCTCTGCAAATGTTCCTGGAGCCACCCGCGATACGCTTCCAACGCCAAAATCGCTTTTTCGGTCGCCGCCTGGAATTCCGCGGACAGAGCTCCCGCATGCGACGCGTCCTGATGCAGCATCGGCGCAACTTCGCGCGCCACCTCCTGCAATTCAGGCCGTATTTGCTCGAGCGAACCGATCGCCAACTGCGCGAACGGGCGCACCGCGTGCAGATTCGCTTCGCCATCCTGCAAAATCTTGGGTATGTCCTGCATGCGCGTCACGATTTCGCGGCTGCGCGCCGCATCGAATGGCGGAGGTTGGACCAATGACTCCAGCAAGGCCGTAAGCGTCTGATCCAGATAAAAAGTCGGATCGCGCTCCCAGCGCCGGTTCAAATCCAGTTCCCAGCGCACCCGCGCCAGCGCCGACCCCATCAACCGGTCGTCCACTTTTTCGCTGGTCGTCCATCTCGCGCGGTCCAGTTTTTTCCATCGCGCTTCGAATTCTTCGAGTTGCGCCCCCTGCTTCGCAATTGAACTCGCCGACCAGTCGCGCTCGCCGCTCGGATGCTCGAGCCGCGGAATATCGTCAGTCGAAAACGGCTGGTAACACGCCCGCCAGCTCCAGAACTCCGCCGCTAACTGTTCCAGCGCCCGAGCCTGCACCGGCGCTTGCTGCGTTACGGTCTCCGCGCGAACGAACGCAGCGCAAGAAATCGAAATCAGCAAAACCAGAAAGTCGCAGCAAACCACAGCCGAAAAATTTCTTTCCGCAAAGCGCACACTCCGCTCCGTGCCTCGCCGAACGTTGGAACCATGAATCGTCACGAATACCCCTTTGAAGGCCCTGAATCTAGCTAATCGGCGGGCGCATCTTGTGCCACTCCGTATGGCTCTGGAACATTCGCGCCGCCGCAATCACCGCGTGATCGTCCAGCGCCCGCCCGACGAATTGCACTCCGAACGGCAGCTGCTCCTTGCTCAATCCGCACGGCACGCTGATCGCCGGCAATCCGCACAAACTCGAGACTCCGTCCGGCGCTCGCCGCTCGATCGGCCCCGCCGAATCTTCTTCCGGTGGCGCGCTCAATGGCGACGCCGCCGACGATTCGCCCGCCGCCGCCAGCACGTCGAACCGCTCGAACAATTTATCCACCTGCGCCTGCAAGAACGTCCGCACGCGCTGCACCTGCAGATAATCCCCCACCGAAAATTCCTGGCTCGCGTAACCATTAATCTTGCCAACCGGATCAATCAATTCCGCGCAGCGGCCGGAAACAATCAGCTCCTGAAACGCGGAGGCCGATTCCATCAAAATCGTCAGCTCCGCCGCCTCTTCATAAGGCAGGTCCGGCATCTCCACGTCCGCAATCGTCGCGCCATTTTTCTCCAGCACTTTCAATGCAGCATCCACCGCCGCTTCCAAGCCCGGCTGCTGCTCGTTCCACACATTCGTCAATCGCCCAACGCGAATCGGATTCCCAGGCTCTCGCGCCGGCGCAGGATACGTAAAATCCGAAATGCCAGCCGGCAACGAATCGAAATCCAAAGGATCATGCCCCGCCAAAACCGACAGCACCAGCCCGCAATCATCAGCCGTGCGCGCCATAGGCCCTAGCTTATCCATCGTCCACGCAATCGCCATCGCCCCACGCCGGCTCACTCGCCCAAAACTCGGCCGCATTCCAGAAATCCCGCACCATGACGAAGGACAAATAATCGATCCGCGCGTATCCGATCCGATCGCCCACGGCGCCATCGCCGACGCCACAATCGCGCCCGACCCGCTCGACGATCCGCACGTCCAATACTTCGTGTTCCAAGGATTTTTGCACGGTCCCGTCAGCGACGCGTCGCCCGAGGAATATCCCAACCCTCCGGCAAGTTCAATCATCGCGGCCTTTCCGATCAGCACCGCTCCCGCGCGATTCAGTTTTTCAATCACTGTCGCGTTGTAGTTGAACGACTGCTTCACCAGCGGCCGCGCTCCCCACGTAGTCGGATACCCTTCCACCGCCACAAGATCTTTCGCAGCGTAAGGTACTCCATGCAGAGGTCCGCGGTAATGTCCGGACGAAATCTCTTTTTCAGCCGCGCGCGCCTGTTGCAACGCCAAGTCTCGCGTGATCGTCGCGAAGGCGTTCAACTTCGGACCTAATTCTTCGCTGCGCGCCAGAAAACTTTCCGCCAGCTCCACAGGCGAAACTGTCCCACCGCGAATTCGCTCCCCGAGTTCGCGCACCGAAAAATAGAGTATGTCTTCACTCAGCACGGTTTAACTCGCCCTCTCACGCGGCGCACAGCCGCAGCTGATTCGGGGGCAGACACAATTTCTCCGAACCGCACGTGCCCGATTCATCAGTCAATATTTTCCCCGCTGGAAAGTTTCGACACAGTGACGGGTGGATCCCCATTCTGCAGCGCAAACGCACGGATGGGAGCCAGCAACGTTTCGTTGTAGGCCAAAATCCTGCGCAAATGTTCTCTCTGCTCCTCCGACAATCGCTCGCCGTACTTCCCAATAATATTCGCAAGCTTCGCTTCCACGTCGCGGCTTTGTTCAGGCGTGAGCTTGGCCTTCGCCGATTCCTGCTCGCCCGCCGGAATTGTCGGTGATATGTTGTCCAGGTCGCGCCGCCGAGTCAGCAAACTCGGCGGCGAAAGTGAAAACGCCGCAGCCGCGGTCGCCGCCGCCGCCGCATCCAGCCCGAACTCGCGGCGAGAAATGCGCGCGGATTTCGTGTCGGCGTGGTTCGCATCCTTAACAGGAATAGGACCGTGCGAATTGTTGGAAGATGGTTTCGACACGGAGGTATAGTCTTGTATATATTATCCGCGCGTCAAGCGCTTTCACACGCGGTCACACCATCTCCGCGCAAGCATCTTGTCTCCATGTATTTACTTGACGCCAAGCACATGCGCCGCGCAGCACAAGCCGCGGCGCCGACCGCATCGCAAGGATCGCGGCGCTAACAAGAATCACAAGGATATTAATGACCACCAAAGCGCCCGTCACTTCCCCCGCCGCCACTCCACAGACTCCGACCTTCGCGCGCGGCCTCGGCCTGTTCGATTCAGTGATGGTAGTCGTCGGCGTAATGATCGGCTCCGGAATTTTCATCGTCTCCGCCGACATGTCGCGCCAAATCGGCAGCGCCGCATGGCTGCTCGTCGCCTGGCTTTTCACAGGCGTTCTCACCATCGCCGGAGCGCTTTCCTACGGCGAACTCGCCGCCATGATGCCCCGTGCCGGCGGTATGTACATCTACTTGCGCGAAGCATTCTCCCCGCTCTGGGGTTTTCTCTACGGCTGGACGCTCTGCACCGTCATCCAGACCGGCACCATCGCTGCCGTCGCCATTGCCTTCGCGCGTTTTTCCGGCGTCCTCTTTCCAGCAGTCTCGGAATCCCACTATTTAATCTCGCCGATCCACGTTTCGAGCGGTTACGCTTTTTCGCTTTCGTCAGCGCAACTGGTCGCCATCGGCGTTATCGCCGTGCTCACCTGGACCAACAGCCGCGGCCTGCAGTACGGCAAAGCGGTCCAAAATATTTTCACTATCGGCAAGACTCTCGCGCTCATCGTCCTGATCCTGCTTGGCCTCAGTCTCGGCTGGAATCCCGCCGCCGTTCACGACAATTTCAGCAATGCCTGGACCGCTCGCGGCGTTTCCCCGCTCGCCGCCGGACTCAGCGCCACCACCGCCTTCGGACTACTGGTCGCGATCTGCGTAGCGCAAACCGGTTCGCTCTTCTCGGCCGATTCCTGGCACGACATTACTTTCACCGCCGGAGAAGTGAAAAATCCGCGCCGTAATCTTCCGCTCTCGCTCGCTGTCGGCACCAGCATCGTGATCACGCTCTATCTCCTCGCGAACGTCGCCTATCTCGTCACTCTTCCACTCGCCGCCATCCAACACGCTCCGTCCGATCGCGTCGCCACCGCCATGTTGCAAACGATTTTCCCCACGCTAGGCGCTGCGTTGATGGCCGCCGCCATCATGGTCTCCACGATCGGCACGGTGAACGCTCTGACTCTCGCCGGTGCGCGAACCTACTACGCCATGGCGCGCGACGGGCTATTTTTCCAATCCGCCGGCACACTAAATTCCGCGCGTGTGCCCGCATGGGCCTTGCTCATTCAGGGGCTCTGGGCCGCGTTCCTCGTCCTGCCGCGAACTTACAACCCCGCGACGCAATCCTATGGCAACCTCTACAGCGATCTGCTCGATTACATTATTTCCGCCGCGCTGATTTTCTACATTCTCACCGTCGCCGGAATTTTTCGCCTGCGCATCAAGAAACCCAATGCGGACCGCCCCTATCGCGCCTTCGGATATCCCTGGCTCCCCGCGCTGTACATCATCGGCGCGGCGACCATCTTGATTGTGTTATTCACGTATCGCCCCGCGACGACCTGGCCGGGCCTGACCATCGTCATCCTCGGCGTGCCAGTTTATTTTCTGATCGCTCCGCCTCAGACCGTAAAATGCCCGATCAGGAGCTTTCGTAAGTAGAGTCCGCGCGTCGCGCGATTTATCCGCGAGCCGCTTTTGCAAAATTCATCGGAATCGCAACCTAATTCGTTGGGGGTAATCCCGTGCAATTCGCTCGAATGATTTCCGCCGTAGATGGGCACGCGTGCGGCGAGCCAGGCCGCGTGATCGTTGGTGGCGTGCTCGACGTACCCGGCGTCACCATGTTTGAAAAAATGAGATATCTGGAGACGCGCGCCGATGATCTTCGCAAATTAATGCTGCGCGAACCGCGTGGCTACCCCGCCGCCAACTGCAATCTCATCCTGCCATCCACCAATCCCGAAGCCGCCGCCGGATTCGTAATCATGGAGCAGACCGAATATCCGCCCATGTCCGGAACCAACACGATCTGCGTCGTCACCGTGCTGCTCGAGACCGGAATGATTCCCATCCGCGATCGAATCATGAAGCTGAAGCTCGATACTCCTGCGGGCCTCGTCGAAGTCGAAGCAGAAATCGAAAATAAAAAAGTGAAGCGCGTCACCTTTCAAAAGGTTCCGGCATTTGCCGTGCATCTCGATGCCGACGTCGAAGTTCCCAGCCTCGGCACGGTAAAAGTGGACCTCGCCTACGGCGGAATGTTCTACGTCATCGCCGATGCCGCGCCGCTGGGCTTCCATCTCGCTCCCGACGAAGCGCGCGACCTCGTTCGCGTCGGCGAAATGATTAAAGCCGCCGCGAACGAACAACTCCGCGCGATTCATCCCGAAAATTCCGCCATCGCAGGCATCACCATAGCCCAACTTTCCGCGCCCGCGGACCATCCGCGCTCCGATCGCAAGAACACCGTGATCGTTTCTACCGGCAAGCTCGATTGGGGCCGCCCATCTTCATGGACCGGCGCGCTCGATCGCTCGCCCTGCGGCACGGGCACCTCTGCAAAAATGGCCGCGCTCCACGCCAAAGGCCAGTTGCCCCTGCATCAGGATTTTGTGCACGAAGGAATTCTCGGCACCACTTTCACCGGCCGATTGATCGGCCACACGCGAGTCGGCTCCTATCCAGCCGTAGTTCCCACTATCAGCGGACGCGCCTGGATCACCGGCATCGCGCAATACGTCCTCGACTCCGACGATCCGTTCCCCAACGGCTACACAGTAGGAGATATTTGGGGCAGCGCCGATTGAACGTTGATTCCATCCGAGGCTGGGCGCGCCAACTTTCCAGGCAATTTAACGTTTCTCGGTTGCCAAAACGCGCGATGCTGTATATTATATCCACTCTGGCGCGTCAATGCCCATTGCTCTCACACCCGGATCCAAAGCACTTACGCGCTCTCAGTCCCTTTTCCGGACTCCTCCATCTGTATCTTTTCCTACTCAGCTTCATAGCTTGCCCGCGTTCCCTCACCCCGCCTCCCTGCATTTTCGCTCGCCGAGGCCCCCGGTCAGACGCGATAATGTTCCCTTGAGAGCTCTGTCTCGAGTGACGATCGGATAGCCCGCTCATGAGCCTTGCGAAAACACGTGTCGAAAATACTCCTGCGAACATGTTCGGCGCCGTCGAACGTATTCACGTCGTGGACTCTCATACCGGTGGCGAGCCGACTAGAATGATTGTCAGCGGCGGCCCAGATCTCGGCCGCGGATCCGTGGCCCAGCAAATGGAACGCTTTCGCCGCGATCACGATTACCTCCGCAGCGCATTGGCCAATGAACCGCGCGGCTCCGAAGTCGTCGTCGGTGGAATCCTCTGCAAGCCTACCGATCCCGCCAGCGCCGCCGGAGTAATTTTCTTCAACAATGTCGGATATCTCGGCATGTGTGTGCACGGCACCATCGGCTTGGTCACCACGCTCGCGTATTTGGGAAAAATCACGTACGGCGATCATCGCATCGAGACTCCCGTGGGCACCGTTACCGCCACTCTTCACGAGAACGGAGAAGTCACTGTCGTCAACGTCGCAAGCAAACGCACCGCCGCCAATGTAACGTTCCAGGTGCCAGGTTTTGGCGCCGTCACCGGCGATGTCGCGTGGGGCGGCAATTGGTTTTTTCTCGTGAACAATAATTCCGTGGCATTGAATGCCACAAATATTGCAAAGCTGACTGAGTTCTCCTGGGCCATTCGCCAAGCTTTGGCCGCCAACGGCATCACCGGCTCCGACGGCAAAGAAATTGACCACGTCGAACTATTCCATCCCTCCCGCAAGCCCGGTATTCAAAGTCAAAATTTCGTTCTGTGCCCCGGAAAGGCCTACGATCGTTCGCCCTGCGGCACCGGCACCAGTGCCAAGCTCGCCTGCCTCTACGCCGATGGAAAATTGAAACCCGGCGAACTGTGGCGCCAGGAAAGCATCGTGGGCAGCGTTTTTGAAGGACAAATTCGCTTCGAGGACGGCCAAGTGCTGCCCATTATCAAAGGCTCTGCGTTCATCACCTCAGAGGCGGATTTGATTCTCGATCCGCGCGATCCCTTTCGTAATGGCATTTATCCGTGAACAAGCCTGCCGAAGTCGTGATTGTCGGTGCCGGTATCGTCGGGGCCGCCTGCGCGCTGGAACTCTCCAGCGAAGGCTTG
>Ga0209274_10000658_pt1 | contig 19359 bp, 20 predicted proteins | sample HubBroMetageREF1_FD_188343 | JGI IMG/M metagenome (GOLD analysis project Ga0209274, IMG submission 188343) | Reference soil microbial communities from the Hubbard Brook experimental Forest, New Hampshire, USA - Hubbard Brook CCASE Soil... | ecosystem: Environmental > Terrestrial > Soil >...
CTCACCGAGTATGACGCAGCCTACCTGGAACTCGCGATGCGCGAAGGCTTGCCGTTGGCCACCCTCGATGAGCAGTTGAAGCAGTCTGCACGGAGTGCGGGCGTTGCTTTGGTGAGAATTTGAAAGTGCTGCGCTATACTCTTGAACGCGATCAACTGGGCCGGAGTAGATGAATGATCACCGCTGCGAAGCCGGTTCCCATACAGAAGCTGGTTGAGCGCTTGCGGCAGTTGCCGGAGTCGGCGTTCGGACCGACTGAGCCGGTTCGCCGCTTTCTGCAGGACACGCCGGTTGATGCCGACTCTCTGGCTCCTTACCTCAACTGGGACCGGCAGCATTACACGCGGAATCTCATTGACCGGACTGCGCTGTATGAATTGATGGCCATCTGCTGGGAAGTTGGGCAGGCCAGTTCGGTGCACAATCATCGCGACCAGAATTGCTGGATGGCAGTGCCCATCGGGCGCCTGCACGTGGAAAACTTTCATCTGGTGCAGCAGGATCTGCAGGGCGGCAGTTGCCGGCTCGAACCGGCCGACACGGTCGAGATGAACATTGCGCATCCGTGCGCGGTCGATCCCGCGGACCCGGTGCATCGTGTGGTGAATCCTCGAGAGTTCAATCAGCGGGCCGTCAGCCTGCACGTTTATTCGCGGCCCTTCGATAGCTGCGTGGTGTACTCGCCGGAGCAGGGTACGTGCGGCGAAATTAAGCTCCACTTCAACACCGAATACGGAAAGATGAAACACGCAAAGATTGTGGAGCGCTGATTCGCAATGCCACAGCGCAGACATCTGGCCGCCCTGATCGCAGTCTTTCTTCTTGCCGCTGCAGCCTGCACAAAAGAGCCGCCCCCTGCGCCGGTGACAGCTCCGCACCGCGCGGCGCTCTCGCCGGTTGGGACAAGCCAAACCGTTCTGCAGAAAACGTTCAACCTGAAGGACTCAGCCACATTTCCCTTCGAAATTCCCGCCGACGCCGTCACGCCGCATCTGCACGGAATTTTCGAATCGTTCACCGGCCGGACGCACGGTGCGTCAGACGACAGCGCGAACATCGACTTCCTCGTCCTGAACGAAGAGCAGCACACAGCCGCCGAGAACAATCGCGCCAGCGAAGCCCTGTTCTCCGTCGAAGCATCCCACAACCAGGCCGTCAATCTCGACCTGCCGCCTTCGCTGAACCACGCTGCAAAGTACTACCTGGTCTTCCGCAATCCCGAAGGCAAGAGCAGCAAAGTGGTGGAAGCCAACTTCCACGTGGATTTCTAGCGCTCGATTCTGGTGCCGCCTTCCTAGCGCCGCACTCCAGCCCCGAATACGGCAAACCGAAGTAACTCCGCTGATCAGTCAAGACCTACCCTATCCCAACGACTCTGGCTAGTATTTTTGCTGAGGAGCGGAGTGTTTATGAAGCGGTTGTTCAGTTGGCTGGTGACGGGTTTCGTTTTGGTCGTAATGGGTTCTTACGGGTCGACGCACTGGCGCCAGATAGCGAATGCAGTGGCCACTCCGGCAGGACCGCAGGGCGAAACGGAAAAGACCTATGAGGAAGTTCGCGAAGCGCAGAGCGTGGTAGGCATCGCAGGACCGCTCGCCAACCATGTGGCGCATCAGGAGCAGCCCAAGGTTGAAACGGCTCGAGGAACTACTCATCAGGCAACGGCCCTCGATCACGTAGAAGGATCGGTGGTGGGCACCAGCAGCGCGATTCTGCACTCGACGTTTGCCGTAAAGAGCATCGTGAATTTGCCGTTTGAAGTCCCGGCGCATGCAGCCAATCCGCAACTGCGGGGAACTTACCGGTCGTTCGCGAAGCGGGCGGGAAGCAAGGGCGAAACGGAACCGAGTGAAGTGGCGAATGTGGAATTTCTGGTGTTGAATGAGGAACAGTACGCTGACTTTCTCCAAGGACACGACAGCGAGGTCATTTTTTCCGCCGAGGACGCTCACGACCAGGAAGTGAACACCGGTTTGCCGCCCACCATCACTCAGCCGGCCAAATACTATTTGGTGTTCCGCAACAGCGCGCACGAGACCGGAGAAAAGCTTGTGCAGGCGGACTTTCACCTCGACTTCTAGAAGCCAGCCTTGACGCTGCGCTAAAGCGCCGCTCTCCCGCCTTGCGCCATTGGCGCGGCTGCTAAACTAGGCGGGTTGCCCCCTCGCAAGAAATCATCGGAACCGCCCTCGCCAGCGGCGCCATCCGCGGCTAAGCGCTCGGACGTCAAAGCTGCGGCCGACGCCACGTCGCGGGATGCGTCTGGACTCAGCCGCAATCTGCCCGGACGCGTCTATCTCATCGACACCATGTCGTTCATCTTCCGCGCCTACCACGCCATGGCGCGGCAGCGGCCCATGACCACTAAGACCGGGCTCCCGACCGCCGCGATTTATGTGTTCGTGAACATGCTGCGCAAGCTGCGCGACGATTTTTCTCCCGAGTATCTGGCCGCGGTGTTCGACGTCGCCGGCCCGACCTTCCGTGATGAGAAGGCGGAAGCCGTCACCAGCATCAAGAAATTCGACATCAAGACGCAGACCTTTACCGAAGTCGAATACAAAGGCTACAAAGCCAACCGCGCGGCCATGCCGGAAGATCTGGTGCAGCAGGTTCCCTACATTCGACGGGCGCTGGAGGCGTATCGCATTCCGATTCTGGAAGTGATCCGCTTCGAAGCGGACGATGTGATTGGCACGCTGGCTCGCAAGGCCGCCGAGGCGTCGCATCCCGTATACGTCGTTTCCAGCGACAAAGACATGATGCAACTGGTCAACGACCAGGTGCAGATCCTGAATCCACCAAAAGACAACCTGATTTGCGATGCCGCAAAGGTGGAGGAAATTCTCGGCGTGCCTCCGGATCGGGTAGTGGACGTGATGGCGCTGCGTGGCGACGCGATCGACAACATTCCCGGGGCACCAGGCATCGGCGACAAAGGGTCAGTCGAAATCATCAAGCGGTTCGGGACCGTCGAACAGGCCCTGGAGCGCGCTGCCGAAGTGGAGAAGAAAACTTACCGCGAGTCGCTGCTCAATAATCGCGAGGCGATCCTGTTCAGCAAGAGCATGGCAACCATCGACACCAATGTGCCGATCGAGCTGGACGTGGAATCCATGCGTGCCGGAGAGCCCAACGCCGACGACCTGCGCGCGCTGTTTACCGAGCTCGAATTTACTTCGCTGCTGAAAGAGCTTCTGCCGGTGGCTGAGGTGAGCAAGACTCATTACGCAGAGGCGAAGTCGGCTGCGGATGTGGAAAGTGTGCTCAACGCAGTCGCCGCCGGCAGTGCACTCGCGGTCGCGGTAGAGCAGGAGGAATCCCACGGTGTAGCCGAAGGAGAAGAAATCGAAGAGCAGCCGCGGGAAATGCAAATGTTCCTCGTCGGCGCAGGCGACTCGCCGGTGCAAGCGGAGCCCACGGTGCGCCGGGTGGCGATTTCAGCAGCAGCAGGGTCGGCGATGATCGTCAAGCTCGATTCCGCGGACGCCGCAGAGAAACTGCGCTCTGCTCTGACGAACGTCGCCGTGTCCAAAGCGGTCCACGATTACAAGGCAGCGATCCACGCGCTCACTCCGCTCGAGATTACGCTCGCTGGCGTGCGCCACGATCCCATGCTGTATTCCTATCTGCTCGATCCCACGTACTCGTCGCATCGTCTGGCGGACGTGGCGCTGCGCCGTTTCAACCTAAAGCTCGCCGAAGAACTAGCCGAGTCGGCCGACGTTGCCGGACGACTCGGAGTCGCGCTGCGCAACGAAGTCGAGCAGGCGGCCCTAAGCAAACTGTACGAGGAAATGGATCTCCCCCTGGTGCCGGTGCTGGCGCGCATGGAGCAGGCGGGTGTGAAAATCGACACCGCAGCACTGGCGAAGATGTCGACCGAACTAGAGCGCGAGATCGCAGCCAAAGCCAAAGAAGTTTACGAAGTCGCCGGAATGGAATTCAACGTCGGCTCGCCGAAGCAACTGGGCGATGTTCTGTTCAATCGCATGAATCTGCCCAAGCCCGTGAAGTACGGCAAGGGGCGCACCATCTCGACCGCGGTCGATGTGCTCGAAGAACTCGCCGAGAATCATTCCATTGCCCGCATGGTGCTCGACTACCGCCAGCTCACCAAGCTCAAGTCCACCTATGTGGACGCGCTGCCCGCGCTGATCAATCCAGCGACCGGACGCCTGCACACGACTTTTGGCCAGACCGGAACTGCCACCGGACGTCTGTCTTCGGCGAATCCTAATCTGCAAAACATTCCCATCCGCACTGAACTCGGCCGCGGAATCCGCGCGGCGTTCATCGCCGAGCCCGGCCATGTGCTGTTGACCGCCGACTATTCGCAGATCGAGTTGCGCCTGCTGGCACATTTTTCGCGCGATTTGCTGTTGGTCGAGGCCTACCGCCGCGGCGACGACATCCACACGCTCACCGCTTCGCAGGTATTCGGCGTCCCGCCGCTAATGGTCACGCCCGATCATCGCCGCCAGGCCAAAGTCGTGAACTTCGGCATCGTCTATGGCCTGTCGGCCTTCGGGCTCTCTCAGCAACTCGGCATTGAGCCCGGCGAAGCCAAGCAGTTCATCGCCGCTTATTTCGAAAAATACAAAGGCGTGCGCGCCTTCATTGACAAAACTTTGGAAGAAGCCCGCCGCGACATGAAAGTGAGAACCCTCTTCGGCCGCGTCCGCCCCATCCCCGACATCAACAGCAAGAATGCGAATCAGCGCGGATTCGCCGAGCGCACCGCCGTGAACACCCCCCTGCAAGGCACGGCCGCCGACCTGATCAAGATTGCGATGATCCGCATCGACGCCGCGCTGCGCGACCGCGGCCTCAAGTCCAGAATGACGCTGCAGGTTCACGACGAGCTGGTGTTTGAAGTTCCCGAAAACGAAGTTGAAGTCATGCAGCCGCTGGTCCGCGAGCACATGGAAAAAGCGCACGCGCTGAGTGTGCCTCTGCAGGTCGACATGGGCGTGGGGACGAACTGGCGAGATCTCGAGTAACGGGAAGCATGACGCCCGAACAGCACGAGTTGTCATCCTGAGGCCCGCGCTTTCGCGGGCCGAACGACCTCTGCGCTCGCGGTCAGCGCCGACGCTCTCAGCGTTTGCCTGGATCCCTTCGACAAGCTCAGGGCAGGCTCTTCGCGGAACAAAAAGCGTCTCTTTCAGGATGACATGGCGCAATATGTGGCGGCCCGTAGTGTAGAATTGCTGAGTGAACCCCTCCGCTGGAGGCTGGCGGTCTGCCTCACGGCGACCGTCGCATCTGTGGAACCCTTCCTCGTCGGGACGTGGCTCAGCCTGGTAGAGCACTCGCTTGGGGTGCGAGGGGTCGGCAGTTCAAATCTGCCCGTCCCGACCATTCAATAAGTTACAAGCAATTTCCTCGAATTCGGGGGTTTTGTTACCCCTCGCCTTTGGAGGAGGCCCTTGTTGCCCAGATTCGAGCAGTTTATCCGCGAGCGCCAGTACCTTCACGACATCTCCCCAGCACGCTCGGAGTTGTCATAAAGTTCGGATTTCGTAACAAGATCAAGATCGAGCCTGCGGGTAACGGTCCATATTTAGGATATTCCCATGCAGTCGGAACCGGAACACGCGAGAAGGTTTCCTTGGGGATTAGCAGCGATTGCATTGCTAGCGTCCTTAGTGATTACGGGAATAGTTGTGGCGGTTCTGTACCTCCTGCAAAATCGCTAGGGCTTTCGTATTTCCTGCCCTATCTTGCATTCCTGATCCCGAAACTGGATTTCCTCGCAGCCGATGGGACGGTGAGCTGGCCCGGAGTGACGGAATCAGTATTCTTCACGGGCCTCATCCTGGCCATCGTGACCGTGCTGAACCGGTGGAAAATAACATGGTGAATCTAAGACACACGTTCTCACTGGCCCTGGGTTCGAGTACTGACCGCCTTCACTTCCACCGCAACTAGCTGCAAGTCACTGGTGAAAGCTCCCGTGGAATGCGAGTAAGTCACGTACATGATCTGCCCGCCGTTACCGTTGAACTCAGGATGAGCCTGGGCGTCGTGCACCGAACTGCCTCCGTTCGTGGGAGCGAGAGCCTCAAAGGCGGTGACTTCCTGCGACCATGGACCCTCGGGCTTTGGCGACGTGCGCATCATGACGCCCTGCGAAAATGGCGCGTTGTAGACGGCAACATAGCATTGCAAATGATCATTCCACGACACGTTCATGATCGGAGCCGCGTTCATGACGGCGACGGCATCGCCGACATTGCCGGACCAACCGCTGTTGCCGGCGTAGAAAGTCCACGCGCTCACATCGAGCACGTTCTCCAGTGCAACTTGCCCCAACACGCAGGGCGCGCCCAGGATAGACCCATTGCAGGCGTAGGCGTAGAGCGTGTCTCCGCTGGCGAAAGCGGCGCTGCCGAAGTCAGGATCGCTCTGGCCGAAGAGCAGATCGGGGTGCTCGGCCGTTGGGTTGATCGTCGGCCGTTGTGGCTGGTCGGCAGAGTTCTGCCAGATGGCCACCGAGTAGCCGACCGCCGCAAAATTGAAATTGCCCGGTTGCGCCATCACCAGCTGATAAAAAACTAAAGCGCGATTACGGGCCGTATCGGCCACCACCGGCCCCGGCCACAAGGCCCAGCGCGCTCCGCAGGGCTGCTGTTGACAAGGATCACCTTGATGAGCCGCGTTGAAGGCTTGCTCGGCGGCGGTGTACGAAAGCAGCATGGCGGGCGCGCCGGCAGAGTCCTCGGGCTCTTGAAATCCAGTGATGCCATCGGCGGCGTTCAGGTCGGTGGTCGACTCCCACGAGTCGCTGATTAAAGTCTGGCCGTCCGCATTCGGGTTGGCGAGGAACGTGTCGCCGAAAACCCAGACAGAATTTCCCGCGAACAAGCCGCTGTATCCGCCGTCGCGGCCCAGGATTTCCGGATTGCTCCCGATCACTCCCAGATCCGTGGCTTGTACCACGGACAAACTCGCAGGCGGCCCGGGCGAGCCGCAGCCCAACGTTTCCAGGACGGCAAGGAATCCGCAAACAGCTAGGGCGCGACCAAATGCACGCACAACACCCCCAGAAACACAGCGACACAACAAGTCTGCAGCCTTTGTTGAATACGATTCAAGTGCCGCGCGTATAGGTTTCCTCGAAGCCGTGCAAAAACTTTAGTGCCGACCCTAGCCGATTCACCCTGCCGCTTCCATCTCTTCCGCAATCGCCAGCATCTTGGTAACGCTGTTCCAGTTGCGGGCGGTGCCTGTGACCTTGGTGAGTTTCTCGACTTTCGACCACGGCAGTTTGGATTTGCCGGCGCCATTGGGGAAGTAGATGTAGAGTTCGCGGCCCTTGAGATGCAATTCCTCGGGATAGTCCTTGAAGCTCGCGAGCGTGACGCGGGCTTCGGGGCCGGGCTCGGCAGCCAGGAAGGTGACGAGGATTTTGCTGGGGTGGAGATCGCGGCGACCGGCGAACGGGCTGGCGGCGATCGCGCTTCTCATTTCCTCCGGGGTGCGGAGGATGACTTCGGGGCGAAACCCGAATTCGCTTTCAATTGCGCTCTGAATTTTCTTCGCAAGGGCAGCGGAGGTTTTTTCATTGGTGCGCACGCTGGTGCGGAAGATGACGTTGCCGCTTGCTATGTGGGTGCGTGCATCCTTCAGCTTGATCGATTCGTACAGGGCGCGCAGCGCGTCCATCTTAATTCGGTTGTAGCCGAGAAGATTCACGCCGCGGAGCATGGAGATGATTACAGGCATGACAGAGGCAGTATAGCCGCGAAGAGGGGATGGCCTACCGAGTATATGGAACCAAAAGAATCACTTTGACTTCGACCGTGAGCGCCCGGACAATCAGTGAAACTCTGCAAGATATCTGGCCACGTGGTTCTTTCAGGTTGTACGCCCAAGACTTAGGGCCCTCCGGGTCCGGGGAGAAGTGCTATGTCGGGACAGGTGGTTTTGTATTTCGAAGATCAGGCAGACGCATTGCGATTCGCGCTGGCTGCAGGTTCGGTGATGGCCGGGGAGGGTGCGAAGTTTTCGAGCGATCTGGTGGAAGAGACGGCGCGGGTCACACGCATCCGGCTGGATGCGGTGAATGCGGGGAGCTCGAAGAAGGCCAGTCCGGGGCGCGCGGCGTGATGTTGGCTGGTTGATTGCACTTTCGCGGTCAGAGCACCGGGCTGCGCCCGGCGGACAGCCGGGGGCGCCTGTCCCCACATAAAAATCCTTCCCCCGGTACATATCTTCGGTTTCTAAACCTTCGTTACGCCGTTCCGGCGTTAGTAAAAGCTTCGAGCGCGTCAGAAAGCGTGGGGAACATCAGGAAGATCTGCTCGACCCGGGTGATTTCGAAGACCTTGAGCACGCGTTTATTCACACCGGTCAAAGCCATGCGCCGCCCCGCCTTGGTGCAGCTGGTACAAGCGCTGACCAGCGATCCGAGCCCTGAAGAATCGAGATAGGGGACGCCGGTAAAATCCAGAATCATGGTGGGAGCATCCTCGCGCCGCACCGCATTGAGGAACGGAGAAACGTTCTCCATAGTCAACGGCCCGCGGAAGCTCAACACTCCCCGGTCCAGACGTTCGATCTCCAGCGGTTCCGACGCCATAGCGCAGCGATTCTAGGCCAGATGGCAAGCCGGGTTCAAGTGGACCAAGGTTCAAGTGGACGAGTTCAGTACTGGCGCCGACAGGAATGAACCCAAGCGAATTTCAAACCGCACCACTACCTTTTCGCAAATGAATCGATCCATCGCCCGTTCGGATGACCAGCCGGCTGCCGCCGCCGTTGAGCTTGCCGTGAATTTCGCCCTCGCGCATCGTCCCCTCGGTGGTGACGGGCATATCGAGATCGATATGGCCATCGCCGGTGTGCAAGTCAACGTCCGCCGCCAGTTCGCCGGGGACTTCGAGCGAAACATTGCCGTCGCCGGTCTCCAGCCGCCAGCCCGCAGCCAGCGTGGATCCAGCCCCCGCGCGCACCTCGACGTGGCCATCGCCGGTCTTGAGTTCGAGTTCATCAAAGCGCCCGTGGGCGGTGATGTGCCCGTCTCCCGTCTCGGCGCGCAGCTTGCCGTCGACACCTTCCAGGTTTTCCGAACCATCGCCGCTGTGCAGATCCATCTCGCCCTTGAATCCGGCAAGATCGATCTTGCCGTCATCCGTGCGCAGGTTGACCTTCCCCTCGCGCGGCATCTGGATGATGATGTCCACCCGATGATTCCCCCATTGGATGCTGAAGTCGTGGTGCGGGTAACGCACATCAATCTCGACCGCATCGCCATTCTGATGCTCTTCCACGCGGATTCCGCCTTCGCCGATCTTGTAGCGCTCGGTGATGACCTTCGCCTCAATCGTATTCAGGTCCCAGGTGGTGACCTTGATGTTGGCGTCGGAAGTCTCGATCCGCAGTTCGGGTTTGCCGCTCAGGTTGTAAGTCTTCGACCATTCATCAGCGCGAGCGGTTTCCACGGAAAGCACCGAAATAACGGCAACGGCCAGGCCAGCCAGCGACAGCCGCTTTGCGGCAGCAAGTTTCATAAGATCCTCCGGCGGGCACACTCGCGCCCAACCTCTTAGACGTGGTTACGGACGATCGGTGAGTTCGGTTCCATCGAAAAGAATAATAAAGAAGGCCTAGCGCGCCCGCGTCCCGACAGGCGCCCCGACAAACGTTTCGACATACGCCATGCGAATCAGCGTTCGCTCGGAAAACGGCAGATACAGCAGCGCCGCACTGACCGCGAACGCCGCGCCCAGCCCGATCTGTTCGATGAGCAGAAATGGAGCCGCCGCCCACAACTGATCCAGGGCCAGCACGAACGGGAATATCCGGCGAAACTTCTCGCCCAATCGCTGGTAGTCAAAGCTCACCGCCGAGAGCAAGTACAACCGCAAAGGAATGCCGACGCCGGCCGTGATCAGCACAGCCCCGGCCAGCATTGTCGAGCCCCAGGGACGCCGCAACGAGTCGCCAATCTCCTGCACATAACGCAGAAGAAACAAAGTCGACAGATAGAACGCGAGGTACATCACTTGAATCAGCCCGAAGAGTCCGCGAGTGATGGCGCGTCGCGGAATCGGAACTTCAAGTTCGGGATGCAGCGCGACTGAGGCGAGGGACTCTGAAGGTGAGCTCGGCGATATTGCACCGGCTGTAGCCGCCCTGCTTCCGGTCTCTGGCGCAGCATCATCCTGTGCGTGCGCTACGATCGGAGATTGCAGCGGAGCGATGAACCGGTATCCCCGCCGCGCCAGCGTTTCTACGTACCGCGGACTCGAGGCGGAATCACCGAGCGCCTCGCGCACCTTATTGATGGCGGTGTTCAGACTGTGGTCGAAATCGACGAACGTGTCGGAGGGCCAGAGCTTTTGCTGCAACTCTTCGCGCGTGACCACCTCGGCCGCCCGCTCCAGCAGCAGCACCAGCACCTGTAACGGCTGCCCCTGCAGCCGCAACTTCACTCCACTCTTGCGCAGTTCGCCCGCGCTGAGATCCAGTTCGAACACTCCAAACCGCGCGACTCGGCTGCGATTCTGCGCCACGACGCAGTAGTGTAGCATCCAAGATGCACATGTGGAGATAGCCGCCTGGTCTGAGCATAACCCAGCAGCAAGCTCGGTAATCTTCGCAAGCACAGCGCTACAATATTTGCGTGCCCGATCCCCAGCCCGAAAACGAACCCAAGCATCGCCGCCACGCTGTCTATGCGTCAGAAGCCACTGGCCTGTTGCTGATCGCTTTTGTGCTGCTGATCCTCACGCTGGTTCGCTACTGGCGCTACATTCACTGGAGCCTGCGCTGAGCTTTGAACTCAGGACCAGTCCATCTCGAAGACCATTCTGACGAACCAAGCGGGATCGCCAAGTCCGAGCCACTGCTCGTGGTAATCCTCGGTCCCACGGCCAGCGGAAAAACGGCGCTCTCTCTCGCGCTCGCCGAAAAGTTCGCCGGTGAGATCGTCAACTGCGATTCGGTAGCGATGTACCGCGAGTTCGATATCGGCACCGCCAAACCCAGCGCTGAAGAGCGCGCTCGCGCTCCCCATCATCTTCTCGATTGTGTCGACCCCGTGCAGTACATGACCGCCGGCGAATATGCGCGCCAGGCGCGGCAATTGCTGGCAGAGATCAGCCAGCGCCGGCAGTTGCCCATCGTAGTCGGCGGCACCGGACTGTATCTTCGGTCTCTTCTTGAAGGACTTTTTCCCGGCCCGCAGCGTTCGGAAGAATTGCGCGAGCGCCTGCGCGAGCGCGCGGCGCGCCGCGGGTCGGATTATTTGCACAGAATCCTCCGGCGCCTCGACCACGCAGCCGCCGAAAAAATTCACGCCAACGACACGCCCAAGCTGATCCGCGCCATCGAGGTCTGCCTGTTGTCGTCGAAACGAATGCCCAAGAGAGACGCCTCTGAAACAACCGCCGCGCGCCAGAAGATGTCCGAACTCTGGCAGCAGGGACGCGACCCGCTCCGCGGCTTCCGCATTCTGCGCCTGGGCCTCGATCCCGAGCGTGCCGCTCTCTACGACCGCATCAACCAGCGCGCCCGCCGGATGTTTGAAACCGGCCTGATCGAAGAGACGAGGTCTTTGCTTAAAAAATACGGCACGACCGCACAACCGCTTGCCTCTCTCGGATACAAACAGGCAACCCAACTCCTGCGCGGAGAACTCACCCGCGAACAGGCCATCGAGGCCGCCCAACAAGCCCACCGCAACTATGCCAAACGCCAGCTAACCTGGTTCCGCCGCGAGCCGGAAGTGACCTGGCTCAAGGGCTTCGGCGATGAGGTGAGCATTCAGCAGGAAGCGGTGAAGCGAGTGGCCACCGAAAGCTAGAGAGATGCTCGTGCGAGGAACGCCCATGTGCAGAGGGGCTCATGTGGGGACGGGCGCCCTCGGCCCGTCCGTCGAGCACAGCTCGACCAGTTTTTGCCAGCACCCTCCACAGATGACAAGGCCCCGGGCCTTCGGCCCGAAGGACAGCCGAGGGCGGCTGTCCCCACATAAACCTTGAAAGACACCCAGCTCCCTCTCTTCTGCTATCGTTTTTGGATGCTGCGAAACCTCCTCGCCGTTTGCCTCGCCCTGACGCTTGCGCTCCCAACATTCGCCAAAGAGAAGACCAAGCCCGCTCCCGCTGGCACCCGCGGCGACCGCTGGGCCGAGCGCACCCTCCGCAAGCTCAGCGTCGAGGAAAAAGTCGGCCAGGTCTTCATGATCTGGTGTCGCGCCAGTTTCCTCAACGTCGAAAGCCCTGAGTACCTCGAATGGCTCGAGTCTATGCGCAAATATCACGTAGGCTCGTTCGCCATGTCGGTGCATGTCGATGGCCCGTTCCTTCTACGAACTGAGCCCTACGAAGCTGCCGAATTGCTCAACCGCCTGCAGAAGCAATCCAAGTTGCCGCTTCTGTTCGCCGCCGACTTTGAGCGCGGGGTCTCCACGCGCCTGATGGGCACCACGAATTTCCCACACGCCATGGCCTTCGGCGCCGACGGCAAAATCGAAGACGCCGAAACTTTCGGCCGCATCACGGGCCAGGAATCGCGCGCCATCGGCGTGCACTGGAATTTCTTTCCCGACGCCGATGTCAACTCGAATCCCGCCAATCCCATCATCAACACCCGCTCATTCGGCGAAGACCCCAAACAAGTCGGCGATCTGGTCACGGCCTACATCAAAGGTGCGCACGAGGCCGGAATGCTGACCACGGTAAAGCACTTCCCCGGCCACGGCGACACCGCCACCGACTCACATCTCGGAGTCGCCAGTGTGAACGGCGACCGCGCGCATCTCGACTCCATCGAACTTCCGCCATTCCGCCAGGCTATCGCCGCTGGCGTCGACTCGGTCATGGTGGCGCACGTTACCGTCCCGGCGCTCGACCCCGACCCCAATCACGTAGCGACGATCTCGCCCACAGTCGTGACCGATCTGCTCGAAAAGCAACTCGGATTCAAAGGCCTCATCGTGACCGACGCCCTCGACATGGCGGGCCTGACCCATCTTTTCGCCGACAATATCGGCCGTGCCGCAGTCGAAGCTTTCAAAGCCGGCAACGACCTGCTGCTCATCCCTGCCGACCTGGGCGCGTCCTACGAAGCCATGCTCAAAGCCGTCCGCTCGGGCGAGATTTCGCGCCAGCGCCTCGATCACTCGGTCCTCAAACTCCTGAAAATAAAAGGCCAGCTCAACCTTCAGGAGAAACGCACGGTCGATCTCACCACGATTGCTGCGAGGGTCGGCAAGCCGGAAAACCTCGCCTTCGGCCAGCAGGTGGCCGACTCGGCCATCACCCTGGTGCGCGACAATGGCAAAGTCCTACCCTTGAAATCAAAGGGAACCGCCAAGGCCGGCCTTCCGTATACCACCAGAGAGGAGACGCATAACCAGGTGGTCGCCGTCCTCTTTAGCGACGACGTCCGCACCGATTCCGGCCGCGCCTTCGGACGCGAGTTCCGCGCTCGCATTCCGGACGCGCGCGTGATTTATGTGGATCCTCGCATCGCCGCCGGCATGAGCAATGAAGTTCTGAAAGCAGTCGACGAGGCGCAAACGGTGGTAGCGGCAGTCTACGTGATTCCGACGGCAGGCAAGGTCGGCAACTCGGTTGCCATGGCCGACTCGACCGGCATGCTACTGCAGCAGTTGCTCGATCACGCCGCGGAAAAGACTGCAATCGTCGCCATGGGCAATCCGTATCTGGCCAGCGATTTCCCCAGGATCGAGAATTACATGTGCACATTCTCCAACGCGACGGTTTCCGAAGTAGCCGCGATCAAAGCCCTCTTCGGCGAGATTCCAATTCGCGGCCATCTCCCCGTCACCATTCCAAACGTCGCCCAGCGCGGCGCCGGCCTCGAACGCCCGGCGCAAGTCGCCACAGGAGGGCCTCCACATGCGCAGAATTAGTTTTCAAGCCGCCAGCAGGTTCGCATTAGGATTCGCAACCATCGCCGCCCTGCTGCAGCCCGCCTGCAGCGTTAACGTAAAGAAAGAGCAAAACGGAGAAGACAAGCAGGTCGACATCAGCACGCCCGTAGGCGGCATTCACGTCAGCAAAGGCGCCAACGTGGCCGACGTGGGCCTCGCGGTCTATCCCGGCGCGCGTCTGAAGCAGAAAGATCACGACGGCGACGACAAGAGCGCCAACGTGAGCATTTCCGGCTTCGGTTTCGGATTGAAGGTGGTTGCCCTCGAATACGAGTCCGACGATCCACCCGCCAAGATTGTTTCTTTCTATTCAGACCGGCTGAAGAAATACGGCAGCCTGCTGGTCTGCCACACCACCCACCTCGACGTGGATACGGACATGAAGGACTCAGATCAGAGTTCCCACGAACTGAAATGCGAAGGATCGAGTGGCGACACGATCGAACTGAAAGTCGGAACCAAAGAAAACCAGCACATCGTCGCCGTCGAACCCGACGGCAAAGGCTCCAGCTTCTCATTGGTATACGTCCGAACCCACGGCAAGGACGCGGAGATCTAACATTCGCTCGTAGAGTCGCAGCTCGCTGCGTCTCGGCATCTGTCAAGGAGGATTCCATGTTTCGTCACCTGGCACTCGCGCTCGCTGTATCCGCGGCTCTCGTGCTCCCCGCCATCTCCCAGCAATCCGACTCGCAAGACAAACCCTTCGACGTTCGCAGTTCCATCGGCGACCTGCACGTGGGCAGCGACGCTGACGCCCTGAAAGCTGGCCTTCCCCTATATCCCGGCGCGCACTCCAAACACGACGAAAACAACGACCCTCTGAACTTCGGGATCTCGACCGAGAGCTTCGGGCTGAAACTGGTCGTGGCAAAATACGAATCCAATGACGCTCCCGCCAAAGTCATCGATTTCTATCGTGACAAAATGAAGAAGTACGGCAAGGTTCTCGAGTGCCACAGCCTCAACGACAATAGTGGCACTCATGTGGATGATGACCAAGAAGCCAACAAGCCGCTCAAGTGCGAGGGAGATAACGCTGGCCCGGTCAGGGAACTCAAAGTCGGAACCGAGGGAAACGCACGTATCGTTGCCATCGAGTCTCGGGACAACGGTACGGGGACGAGTTTCACCATCGTCTATTGGCACCGGCATGGCAAGAGCGGAGATATCTAACCCCCAATAAACCCGGGACCGTGCACCACGGAACGCACACATCCTTGGTGGCAACCGTGCGGCGCGTCCGTGCGGCACAACCGGGGAAGCGGCGCGTAGAGCAAGCAGAATGAATACGGGCTTCAGCCCGGTGGTCGCATTTCCTGCCCCACGCAGACTCGTCCCTTGACCGCCCTTCGCCGTGCGATACTTGTCAAAGGTAGCCTTCTTTTCGTCTCCGATGGAACAGCCTTGCTACAAGTGCGGACAAACGGTCGAAGAAGGCGTCCCCTTCTGCCCGCACTGCTCAGCCCCGCAGATTCGCGTGGTCATCGCCGAACCCGCGCCGTCTCCCCTGACCTTCGCCACCGCCGCAGCCTCACAAGACGCAAGCGCTCTTCCAGCGTCCCAAACCGTCCCCGTCCTCGCCCTCCCCATGCAGTGGTCGCAGGCCATAAAGCCGTGCGCGCTGGCAGCGCTGGTCGCGTCCGTACTGATGTCCTTGGGCCTGAACCCGTTCGTGGCCATGATCAGCGTCGGATTTCTCGCCATTGTCTTTTACCGCCAGCGCGGGCCCGGAATCAAGCTTAGAGCCGCTTCGGGCGCTGGATTAGGCGCACTGGCTGGCCTGCTCTGGTTCGCCATTTCCTCGATCTTCGAGACCTCGATCGTGCTCTTTCTGCACAAAGGCCCAGAACTCCGCACGACCCTCATCGCAAAAATTCAGGAAGCAGCCGCTCAAACCAACGACCCGCAAGTGCTGGCGGTTTTTGACCGCTTCAAGACTCCGGGAGGTCTCGAATTCCTGATGGTGATGGGTTTAATTTTCGCCTTTCTCGCGTCGATCGTCCTCGGAGGTCTGGGCGGCGCCTTAGGCGCGGCCCTCCTCGGCCGCCGTGATCGAACTTAGCCGTTTTCAGTCGTGCTGCAGTTTGCTCTTACACGACTCTGTCATCCTGAGCGTAGCCGTTTTTCAGGCGTAGCGAAGGATCTCCCACTTAACCGGCCTGACGCGGGAGTCCAAACTGCGCCCCCGGCCCTGTTTTCGCCGCCCTTGCGGGCGCCCGCTCCCGCCACGTATCATGCACCGTTTGTACTTATCCCAATGAATAAGCCGGCACGCGGTTCGCTGCTCGGGATCGAACACCTCGACGCGAAGGACATCCTCGCCCTGCTCAAGCTGGCCCGCCGCATGAATCCGCAGAAGGCGCGTCCGCTGCTGCGCGGCAAACGCATCGTGCTTCTGTTTTACGAAGCCTCCACCCGCACTCGCTCCTCTTTCGAATTCGCGGCGAAGTCGCTGGGCGCAATCACGACGCTGGTGCAATCGTCCGGATCAAGCATCGAAAAAGGCGAATCGCTTCTCGATACTGGCTACACGCTACGCGCCGTAGGCGCGGATTGCATCGTCATCCGCCATCCTTCCGCAGGCGCGCCACACCTGATGGCCCAGCATCTCGACATCCCCATCATCAACGCCGGCGACGGCATGCACGAGCATCCCTCGCAGGCGCTGCTCGACGCCTACACCATCCTGAAACACAAAAGGTCGATCAAGGGCCTGCAAGCCACCATCATCGGCGACATTTTTCACAGCCGCGTGGCCCGCAGCGCCTGCCACTTACTAACCAAGTTCGGCGTAAAGCTCACGCTCTGCGGCCCGCCGGAGTTCGTACCCGACGTCGCGGCCACGCTCGCCCCCGGCCTGCGCATCACCCGCCACATCGAAGACGCGCTCCGCGGCACCGACGTGGTCATGCTTCTCCGCGTTCAAAAAGAACGCCTGGCCGGCCAAAAAATCCGCCTGCAAGACTACATCGCCCGCTACCAGATGACGCCCGCGCGCCTGAAACTGGCCCGCCGCGACGCCATCGTAATGCATCCCGGCCCCATCATCCGCGGCCTGGAACTAACCGCCGAAGTCGCCGACGGCCCGCAATCGGTCATCATCGACGAAGTCCACAACGGCGTGCCGACACGCATGGCAATCCTGGCGCGAGCGCTAGGGAAAGCAAAATGAGCGATAAATCCAAATCCGGTTCGCTCCTGATCAAAGGCGGCCACCTAATCGACCCCACGGCGAAAATCAACGCGCCCATGGACGTCCTCCTGCGCGATGGCCGCGTCGCCGAGATCGCCCTCCCCAACAAAGCTCGCGGCAGCGCCGACGAAAAATTCGACGCCCGCGGACTCATCGTCGCCCCCGGTTTCATCGACCTGCACGTCCACCTGCGCGAGCCCGGACAAAGCTACAAAGAGACGATCGCCACCGGCACCGCCGCCGCCGCTGCCGGAGGCTTCACCTCAGTCTGCACCATGCCCAACACCGCGCCCGTGGTCGACACGGCGGAGTGGGTAAGTTGGCTGCGCAATCCCGAGCGCGCAGCCGTGGTCAACGTGTTCCCCATCGCCGCCGCCACGCGCGGCAGCAAAGGCGGCACGCTCACCGACTTCGCCGCCCTGCAGCGCGCCGGAGCCGTCGCCGTCACCGACGACGGCAAGCCCATCCTCGACGACGACGTCATGCGCATGGCCCTCCGCCTAGGCGCAGAACTGAATTTCCCGGTAGTGCAGCACGCCGAAGACACGCGCCTAACCGAAAATTGCTCTATGCACGCCGGCCCGACCAGCTTCCGCCTCGGCCTGCGCGCCATGCCCGCCGCCGCCGAATCCGCCATCGTCGACCGCGACGTAACGCTAGCGCAGCAGATTCGCGAATCGCGTCTGCACGTCGCCCATCTCTCAACCTCCGAGGCTCTGAAGTCGGTGCGCCGCGGCAAGCGCGCGAAAGCCCGCGTGACCTGTGAAGTCACGCCGCACCACTTCGCACTGATCGACGAAAACGTCGGCGAATACGACACCAACTTCAAAATGAACCCGCCACTCCGCTCCGCCGCCGATCTCGAAGCCATCGTAGTCGCACTCTCCGACGGCACTGTCGACGCCATCGCCACCGACCACGCCCCCCACGCCCTTCACGAAAAGCAAGTCGAATTCGAGCGTGCCTCCTTCGGCATAACCGGCCTGGAAACCGCCCTAGCGCTGGCCATCACCAAGCTGCACCGCGAACACAAAATTCCCCTGACCCGCATCGTCGAACTCTTCACCTCCGGCCCCGCGAGAGTCTTCGATCTCCCCGGACGCGGCTCACTCGCCCGCGGCAGCCACGCCGACGTAACCATCTTCGATCCCAAGAAGCGCTGGACCTTCGAAGCGTCGAAGTCGCATTCGCTCTCCCACAACACTCCCTTCGACGGCTGGCAGTTCACCGGAAAAGTTTTGGCGACGATTGTAGGCGGGAAAATAGTTCATCGGGAGGTGTGAAGCGATTCTTCTCGTATGACGGACCGCGTTCACAAAGTAACGTCGATCAGTGGCATCGAGCTCCACATTGCCGCAAAAAGGGACTGGAGCGCCCTAATTTTTCTGCCGATCTGGCTTGCGGGGTGGTCTTTCGGGGGAATCATGGCGATGAAATCGATCCTCTACCCCGGGCCATCTACACCGCATGCTTTTCTCTGGCTTTGGCTAATGCTTTGGGCGCTCGGCGAGGCCTGGACAATCTATCACTGGCTCTGGACGGCTTTCGGAAAGGAAATCGTCCGGATCCGGGATGGTGAGCTAACCATCAAGCGCGACATCCTGGGCCGTGGCCGAAGCCGCTCTTTTCTCATTGCTACCGTGACCAACCTTCGAACAATCGGCTTCTTCCCAGACCCCTCGAATCGGAGCAACTCCCTTGCTGAGATGAAAGATGACGATGACGCGGTAGGCTTTGAAAGTCAAGGTCAACAGCAGCGGTTCGGCATCGAATTGATGCTGCAAGAAGCCCAGCTCGTGGTTCAGGAACTCAAACCGTACTTGAGCTGATTTGCATTCCTCACGCAGTCTCATAAACCGCTCGGACGTGCGCAAGAACCGGTACGTTAATTTCCTAAAATCCCCATCCTCTTCCCCACGCTCCCCAGAACCCCCAGCGCCCGCTCCAACTCATCCTCAGTGTGCGTCGCCGTCACGATAGTCCGAATCCGCGCCTTCCCCTCCGGCACAGTAGGGAAAGCAATCCCCGTCCCCAGCACACCTTCCTTAAACAACTCCCGCGAGAAGTCCATGGTTAGCTTCCCATCGCCAATAATAATCGGTGTAATCGGAGTCTCACTCGCGGGAGTCGACCGCCCGCCAATGTCGAACCCCAGCAGCCCCAGCTCTTTCTTCCAGAAGCGCGTGTTCTCCCAAAGTTTTTCCATGCGCTCGGCTTCGTTTTCCAAAACATCGAACGCCGCAATGCAAGT
>Ga0209274_10000659_pt1 | contig 19357 bp, 20 predicted proteins | sample HubBroMetageREF1_FD_188343 | JGI IMG/M metagenome (GOLD analysis project Ga0209274, IMG submission 188343) | Reference soil microbial communities from the Hubbard Brook experimental Forest, New Hampshire, USA - Hubbard Brook CCASE Soil... | ecosystem: Environmental > Terrestrial > Soil >...
ATTCCAGATGCTGGTGCGTGAGATCCTGGTGAAGAGCGAAGCTGAGGTGGTCGAATGGCGGTACGCCCTACTCGAGGCGGTGGGGCCGAATGGCCAACTGATGGTCGACCTCATACCCGAACTCGAATTCATCATCGGGAAACAACTACCCGTGGCAGAACTGCCGCCCCAGGAAGCGCGGGGTCGTTTCCAGTTGGTATTCCGACGTTTCCTCGGTACCTTCGCCCGCCCGGAGCATCCCCTGGCGTTATTTCTCGACGATTTGCAATGGCTGGACACGGCGACTCTGGATCTGCTCGAGAGCCTGGTTACCGATCCGGACTTGCGCCACCTGCTGCTAATCGGAGCCTTTCGCGACAACGAAGTTAGTTCGTCTCATCCCCTGATGCTCACACTGACGGCGATCCGCGAAGCGGGAACAAGGACGCAGGAAATCGTGCTGGCGGCTCTCAGGCGCGATGATGTTGAGCGGCTCGTCGCGGAGTCATTGCGCTGCGATAGAAGCTCCGCCGCGCCTCTCGCGCACCTGGTCTACGAGAAGACCGGCGGCAATCCGTTCTTTGCAATCCAGCTTCTCACCTCGCTGGCCGAGGAGGGGTTGCTCCGGTTCGACCGCCATGCGCCCGGCTGGGTCTGGGACTTGGGGCGGATTCGCGCCAAGAGCTACTCCGGCAATGTGGTGCATCTGATGGTGGGGAAGCTCCGGCGATTGCGCGACACGACGCAGGCAGCTCTGCGCCTAGTCGCCTGTCTCGGCAACGTGGCCGAGATCGCGACACTGAGGGTGGTCTTCGGGCAATCGGAAGATGAAATCCACGCTGCGCTGCTGGAAGCGGTGCATAACGGACTGATTCTCTCCCTGGGTGGATCATACGCCTTCCCTCACGACCGGATTCAGGAGGGGGCCTATGCGCTCATTCCGGAAAGCGCGCGTGCCGAAGTACACCTTAGGATTGGACGGGTGCTGCTCTTGAGCATGGCTGCGGGAGACCTCGCCGAACATCTTTTCAACGTCGCCAACCAACTGAATCGGGGCGCAGACCTCCTGGTCGATCACGACGAGAAAGTGCAGGTGGCCACAATTCACCTGAGAGCGGGGCGTAAAGCCAAGGCTGCCGCGGCGTATTCCTCGGCGCGCGCGTATTTTGCGGCCGGCATGATGCTGTTGGACGAAGGAGACTGGAGCAGCCAGTACGAGTTGCAGTTCAATCTGTGGCTGGAATGTGTGGAGTGCGAGCTTGTGTGCGGTAACTCCGAAAAAGCCGAGCAACTGATCGCGGAGTTGTTGCCACTCGCAGCGACAAGAATCGACGAGGCCGCCGTCTATCGTCTGAAGATCCAGTCCCATATCATGAATTCGGATGACCCGCAGGCGGTGGTCACCGCGCTGACATGCCTGCGCCGGTTCGGCTTCGACATACCGGCCCACCCCACCGACGAGCAGGTCCAAGCCGAATACGAGACCCTCCGGCAAGATCTCGATGCGCGCCCGATCGAGAGCCTGATCGACCTTCCGCTGCTGACCAATCCGGAACTACAAGCGGCCATGCGGGTGTTCTCGGTCCTGACCGGCCCCGCGTACTTTACCGATTTCCGTTTCTGGCGTTCGCATATCTACCGCATGATGAAGATCAGCCTACAACATGGTACGAGCAATGCCTGCATCATGTGTTATTCCTCCATGGGCACCGTGCTTAGCGGCTTCTATCACCGGTACCGCGATGCTTATCGTTTCAACAAGCTCGCATGCGACGTGGCAGAGAAGCACGGGTTTGTCGAACACCGAACAAACGCTTACCTCGGGTTTGGACTCTGTGCCGTCTGGACTCAGCCGATCGCTCCCGCGATCGAGCTTTTCAGGAAATCCTTCCGCATCGCGATCGAGACGGGTGATTTGTACTTCGCATGCACGAGTCTGTATGAACCCATTGTGTACTTGCTTCTGCGAAACGATCCGCTCGATGTGGTATGGCGGGAAACGGAGGTGGCGCTCGACTTCACGCGGAGGGCCAAATACGCCGACATCGAGAACATCGTCGTGATCCAGCAACGCTTCATCGCAACGATGCAGGGGCGGACAGCGACATTCTCCACCTTTGGCGATGCGCAATTCGACGAGGCGGCGTTCGAGGCCGGGCTCACACCGGGTCGGATGCCCATCTTGATCGGCTGGTATTGGATTCTCAAACTGAAGGCGCGGTTCCTCTCAGGCGACTTCGCCGCAGCACTAGCAGCGGCCGCCAAGGCGGAGCCGTTGCTTAACGCCTCCGTCGGCCAGGTTGCGGTGCTCGACTACTATCTTTATGCGGCGCTGACGGTGTCCGCGCTCTACGACACGGCATCGGTCGATGAGCAGCAGGCGTGGCGGGAACTCCTGAATGTGCGGCTCCAGGAACAACTGCGTGAATGGTCCGAGAACTATCCACCAACGTTCGGGGACAAGTACACGCTGGTATCGGCCGAGATTGCCCGCTTGGAGAAGCGAGATGTCGATGCACAACGTCTTTACGAACACGCCATCCAATCGGCGCGTGAGCACGGCTTCGTTCAGAACGAGGGTCTGGCTCACGAACTGGCGGCGCAGTACTGCCTGGCGCGCGGCCTCGAAACAGCCGGCTACGCTCATCTCCGCAGCGCGCGGAACTGCTACGAACTTTGGGGAGCCCACGGAAAAGTAAAGCAACTCGACGAACGCTACCCGCGCCTGCGCGAGGGACGAATTGTTGCCGCTTCGGCCACGATCGGCTCGCCTGTCGAGCAGGTGGACGTCGCAACTATCGTGAAAGCGTCGCAGGCGATTTCAAGTGAGATGGTCCTTCCGCAGCTGATCGAGAAGCTCGTGCGGATCGCGGTGGAACATGCCGGAGCGGATCGGGGCCTACTGATCCTCCTTCGGGGTGGCGCTCGCGGCGGCGAACCGCGGATTCAAGCGGAGGCTGTCACCTGCGGCACGGACAAGGTGGAGGTTGTGTTAAGACAGGCAGCCGTGACACCCGCTGACATGCCGCAATCCGCGCTGCAGTATGTGATCCGGACACAGGAGCACGTGCTCCTTGACGATGCTTCAGCCGATAACGTGTATTCAAAAGACGAATATGTCCGGCAGAAGCGCTCAAAATCAGTCTTGTGCCTGCCAATCGTCAAACAAACACGCCTCGTCGGCATACTTTATCTCGAGAACAATCTGACTTCGGACGCTTTCACGCGGGACCGGGTTTCCGTGCTGCAGTTGCTGGCTTCGCAAGCCTCTATCTCATTAGAGAATGCGCACCTCTATTCCGATCTGCAACTCCAAGCTGGACTGCTGCAGCGACTTCCTGTATCCGCTTGGACGCTCGAGCCTGATGGAACACCGGACTTCGTGAATGAAGTTTGGCTCGAATACTCCGGTCAGACCCTCGATTTCGTCCGGTCGCATCCGGAGGCCTGGATGACCGCGGTCCACCCCGAGGATCGCGACGCGGCATCGAGGTCCTTCTGGGACGGAGTACGCTCGGGACAAGGATTCGCAATAGAAACCCGCTCCCTCCGCGCGCGGGACCGAAGCTATCGCTGGCATCTCCAACAAGCCGTGGTCTTGCGCGATGCCGAAGGAAAGATTTTGAAATTCATCGGTACCACCACCGACATCGACGACCAAAAGCGTGTCGCAGAGGCGCTACGCCAAGCGCGGGAAGATCTCGCACTCATCAATCGGGTGACAACCATGGGAGAATTAGCGGCATCACTCGCTCATGAAGTTAGTCAACCGATCAGTGGTGCTATGACCAACGCCAACACCTGCCTGCGGAAGCTCGGAAGTGAGGAACTCGATCTCGATGGAGCGCGCACGGCTGTCACCAGAATCGCAAGAGATGCGCAACGTGCAGCTGAGATAATCGCCAGGATCCGCTCACAATTCAAAAGGGGCGCGATGCAACGAGGGGTTATTGATGTAAATGAGATCAATCGAGAAACCATCGCTCTCCTGCGCAGCGAGGCAGGACGATACAATATCTCGGTCCGGACGGAATTGGCCGACGATGTTCCTCACGTGGTCGGCGATCGCGTGCAATTGCAGCAGGTCGCGATGAATCTGATCGTCAACAGCATCGAGGCGATGAAGGACGTTGACGGGATACGAGAGATCGTCATCAAGTCGCGGCGAGCTGAAAACGACCAGATTCTTGTTTCGGTCAGTGATACCGGCATAGGGTTTTCGCCGCAACTGGCGGAACAGATATTCGACCCGTTCTTTACAACGAAACCCCACGGCACGGGCATGGGGCTTCGCATCAGCCGCTCAATCATTGAATCCCATGGTGGGCGCTTGTGGGCAGTCGGCAACCCTGGGTGCGGCGCAACCTTTCACTTGAACCTGCCCGCCGCGATTCTAGGCCACTCAAACCTCTTTTCGCTTGACCTGCACGGCGGCCGCGAGAAAACTCCTCGCGCCACTTGACGCGAGGATGTCATATCTGAATTCGACACCGACCTCCAAGGCCGACATGCGTGGAGTTTCCAGAAACACGGAATCCACGTCGACCGCCGCGTTCCGAGACCTCCCACTTCATATTGGAGTCTCAGGCGCGCAATCTATGAGTGCGGCGAACCATCCTCTGTTGAGTACGATCGATTCACCTGACGACTTGCGTCGACTGTCTCCCGAATGGCTCAAGCAGGTCACGGCGGAGCTGCGTCGTTACCTCATCGATACCGTTAGCCAGAAGGGAGGTCACTTTGCCGCCGCCCCGGCGCCGTGGAGCTGGCGGTCGCGTTGCACTATGTCTATCAGACGCCACATGACCGGCTCCTGTGGGATGTCGGTCATCAGGCGCATCCGCACAAAGTACTGACCGGCAGACGCGGTGCCGCCTTCGGTCGCCTAGGTTACTCGTGCTGTGCCAATTCCAAGCTTCCCGGCCATATTCACCAAGTCAACGAAGGTGGCGGCGTGCATCTTTTCCATGACCCGGCCTCGATGTGCCTTTACGGTAATCTCACTGATATCAAGCTCGAATCCGACCTGCTTGTTCATCAGCCCTTTTACGACGAGAGTCATGACCTCGCGCTCGCGCTTGGTCAACGAGGCGAACCGCTCCTTTAGCTGACGCAGAGCTCCTTCTCGCTCAAGATTGGCCTGGCTGCGAAGCACCGCGTCGCGAATCGCGTGGACAATCATCTTGTCATCGAGCGGCTTGGTAAAGAATTCCGCCGCACCTGCTTTCATTGCTCGGACCGACGTCGGAATATCGCCGTAGCCCGTTATGAAAATGATGGGTGTCGAGAAATTCCTATCACTTATGCGCTGCTGGATATCAAGGCCGCTGAGATCCGGAAGATTGACGTCTAGTATCAAGCAGCTCGGGGCGACGGTCGGCAGTCGCGCCAGGAACTCTTGTGCTGACTCGAACAGCGCGGGATGCCATCCCTCGTTGTGAATCAAGAGTTCCAGCGATTCGCGAACAGAGACGTCATCATCAACAACGGCGACGGTAGGCGTAGTCGGCGACATTGCAAGCAACCTCGGAAGACAAATGGGTGTGTCTATTAAACGCATGAGCCTCTCCCTGGGCAAGAGGCGTTACTTCAAGTTCAATGCTCTATTCAACGCCTCCAGCAAGACCGACTCGCTAAACGGTTTCAAGAGGCAGCCGATGACTCCTTCCTGCATATCAAGCTGCGATGCAAGATCTGCACGAGCAGTTATGAAAATCGTCGGAATGTTATGGCCACGCCTTAACAATTCACGCCATAGCTCAGGCCCCGACATTCCCGGCATTGCAATGTCCAGGATCAGACATGTGGATTTACCGACGAAGCCAGATTGGAGGAAATCGTTCGGCGTGGCAAACACTTCGGACGCAAACCCGAATTCCCTGAGAAGATCAGGCAAGGACTCTCGCACGGAGTCATCGTCATCGACCACGGACACCAAGATTGCGGCAGCGTTCATATATGAGCGATTAATTGAATCGAAATTTGAAGACTCTGTCTCATCCCCAGACACGTCGGGCCCCGCAATAACCACCATTGCCCCACGGCCCATCTGCCGGCGGAATGACCACCCCCCGAGCTACCGTGCGCCCTGCAAGAAGGCGGAGCCATAATACTTAAGTATTGGTCTCGGTCACGAAAGCCATTTACAAAGATTTAGCGGCGCACACCGGCACGGACGCGTTGGATGTTGCCCGAAGACCCAGCCCGTCTTGATCTGCCGGCCCAAGTGTCCGGCCTTAGTTTTGCGCTGGCTCAGCGGTTGACTCGTTCCAGGTAGAATCCCAGCCGATCTTCTGCGTCTCCCGGCTTATGAAACCCGAGTTCACGGAACGCGCTGAGCCGGGCCTGCGTTGCCGGTCTGGCGACCGAGGCCATGCAGGCCTCCCAGCCCGCCGCTATCTCGACCTCCGGCGTCAGACTGGCGGCGTTCACCAGGCGCTTAGTGTTGGAGATCGCCCATTTGTCAAACGAGGCAATGCGAGTCGCGAGCGCTTCGACAAATCCGTCGAGTTCGTGGTCCGGCAGCGACCTATTCACGTAACCATAAGCCTGAGCTAGATCGCCCCCAATGTCGTCCGACGCCATGAGCACTTCCATGGCGCGGTTCCTGCCAATCAGACGCGGTAGGCGCGCCATGGGTCCGCCGCCCGCAACCAGGCCGACACCCACTTCCCACTGCGACAGACGGGTTTTTTCCCGACTCGCGAAACTCATGTCGCAGGCCAACGCGAGCTCGCTTCCGTTTCCGGTCGCCCGCCCCCTGATCACGGCAATCGACACAACGGGCACTCGCTGCAGACGAACAAGGAGGTCGGGCCATGCCTCGAGACCGGTAGGGCCCTGGGAAATACCGGTCAACTCTTCGAGTTTCACGTCGAAGTCGGAATGGTTGAGAAAAAAGCCTTCGACAGCACTTTTGAATACTACGACCTTGAGATGCTCGTCGCTCTCGATCGCTGACATGATCTCTCTGAATTGAAGCACGAACTCCGGCCCCATTAGGTTGAGTGGCGGGTTGTTCATTATGATCTGCCAGTAGTGGGGTGAAACTCTGTTCAGGCCTACCGGTACACTGTTTGCTGATTCGTTCATATGGAGCCTCATCGGTGAGTCGGTTGAATTATTGCGCCACAGGAAATCGCTAGAACCCCGCAATGGCCGCCTTTGCTACGGCGACATCCTGTTCGACGCTTCCCCCGCTCGCTCCGACCGCCCCGATCACCACGCCATCGCGTTTGATGGGAATTCCACCTCCGAAGATCACCACTCTCGAATCGTTGGTGGTGTTAAGCCCGAATCCCTGCTGGCCACTCTGTGTCAAGTGCGACAGATCCTCCGTTGACATATCGAAGGCTCGCGCGGTCCACGCCTTGTTGATTGCGATATCCACGCTTCCTAGCCAGGCACCGTCCATACGTACGTGCGCGACCAGCCCGCCGCTGGCATCGGCGACCGCAATATTGTAAGGGATACCCATCTCCTTCGCCTTGTGCTCACCGGCGAAAATGATTTTTCGGGCATCAGCAAGATCCACAGACAAAGCCGATCGAGTCATTGGAGCCTCCACTCGTGATGTGTTGTCTATTCGATCACCGAGGCCGGTGCGGGTCGATTGCACTATGGTATTGGAGTGATCCGCTCGTGCCGATCAACATGAAACCGGCACTCCACACCGAATCGGCACGTACCGGTCCAAGTTATGGCTGGCTGGTACAAGAAAGTGGAAAGGACTTTGAGTACGCATTCGCCTCCATATCGCCTTGCGATATTGCGCATGGAGAACGTCATCGTACCGACCGAGATCGCCCGATACCATGGTGCAATCGATGCGGCTACGGGGATCTGCTGCAATTATTAACATGAAATCCCATAGGCAATTTGAACGTTGAGGATAGCCAGCCATGAGTGTTACCAAATCTGACGTTGAAAGCTCAGCCGACCTCTCCCAAGGGTCGAAGGCCGACATGAGGTTCGAGATAGTTGTCATCCCGGTTTCGGATGTGGAGCGCGCGAAACGTTTCTATGCTGCCCTGGGCTGGCGGCTCGACATCGACTTCGCCGCGAGCAAGCAATATCGCGTCATACAGTTCACACCTCCAGGCTCGGCGTGCTCGATCATCTTCGGAATTGGAATCACTCCGGCCGCTCCCGGCTCGGCACAAGGCCTGTATATCATCGTCTCCGATATCGAGGCTGCGCGAGCCGACATGATCGACCGCGGCGTGAAGGTGAGCGAGCCCTTCTATGACACGGGTGGCATATTTCACCACCTCAACGGAGAAGGCGTAGTCGCCGGCCTGCAACCGCAGCGACGAAGTTATGGCACCTACGCGTCCTTTACCGACCCTGACGGAAACGGCTGGTTTTTGCAGGAAGTCACTGCGCGGCTGCCCGGACACGAGTTGACCTCTGACGTTGAGTTTGCCGCGTCTGCCGAGCTGGCGCGCGCCCTGCGAAGGGCGGCAGCCGCCCACGACAAGCGTAAACGTCGGACCGGCGATAAAGACACCAACTGGGCGGATTGGTATGCAGACTTCATCTCAGCCGAGCAAGCCGGTAAGCCACTGCCGTCGTGATTTGGGTTCGGCGGGTCCGGCCAAGGCTGACCGTTGTCGACGAGGGCTTTGGCTTTTTCTCCTGAATCTTGCCATTATTGGGAAATAGATTTTCAGCTTTCGCCCTAATCATCGCCTGGCGTTTGTCCAATAATTGGCGAAGCTGACTGACACTTTTCCCACTCCGCGGCCAAACCACGCGGCGCTGTTGACACCTGATGGCAAATACAACATTGAAAATTGGATTTCTGCTGCTCGTCGCACTAGCCGCGGGCTGTGCCACGGTGAGGACCGGCACCGGTGCTACGGTATCCGGCGCAAACTCGGTGCAATTCAGCTGGACCGGCTCTGGTAGTGTGTGCGGTTCCATGGCGGCAGCGTTCGGCAACGGAGAGACTTTCACGGGCCGTTTCTTCCAGACCACAAGTAGCATGACGGATGAACTCGGCCCACAGGGACCGATGTGGCATGAGGAGGGCCCGTATGACGTGGGTCCGGAACTCCAATACGTCGCGCATTACACTGGGCGCGTAGTGGCCAACCTCAGCCGATCGGACGGCGCACAAATGCACTGCCGCTTTACCCTGCTGAGACCGTTCGATGGCATGTCTGGCGGAGCGCACGGTGAGTGTCAGCTGCCTAATGGTCTGAGTGCCGATGCTCGCTTCCCTCCCGACTGAGGAAACAGCCTGTGCCCGGCGCGCCGCGGATCAACGCAAGGGGTCGGCAGCGTCCGAGAACTCTTCAGCTCTTTCCCAGGTAGAATCCGGATCGTATTTCTTCATCGACTTCGCCATGACATCCGTGCCCTTACCGAGATCTTTTTGATACACCACCCCATCACCCCCGACGATGAATGTCATCACACCGGATGAGCGGTATTCCGCAGGATAGGCCACAAAGGCAAATCCTCCGGTCATTTTGCCATCGACGATGAAGTGTTTAGCGCCGCCGCTGGCATTTTTCCCCTGCATGGTCAGGATATGGAAGTAATAGCCGCGATAAGGGGTCCGGGCGGCGCCGCTTGCCGCCGGCGCGAAACCTTGAGCGGCAGCGTTCGCCACCAGGGGCCCTATGGGGCTCAAGGGTTCACCGCTGGCCGCCTTCCAATAAAGGCCGTTATGTTGCCCCGCATCACTGAAGATGGTCTGCGCATACTGCGAGTGCTGCGCCTCGTAGAAATCCCGCTCCGCCGTCGCGAGCTGCCGGCAAACTTGGATGGCCGACATTTCGTTGCGGCCAATGCGCCGATAAAGGATTTCCTTCTTCCCCGCCTCGGTCTCGAAATACCACGCGTTGGTCTTGTGCACGAGCGGTATTGGAGCAGGCCAATTCTGGGCACCGATGTATAAGGTGGTGGTTCCGTCCGGCTCGTTGACCAGGCGGTGCATTTCCAGATATCTCTGCACGAAATTCGCGCGGGTATGCAGGTCCTCGATCTCGTCCCCGGATGAGATGATTCGCTTTCCGCTCGGACCGAGCAGCTCGAGCAACGCCTTTTCGTCGTTACTCTGCATCGCGGCCACCAAGGCGCTGCTTGCTTCTTCAGGTGACGAAAATGTCTTCTGGCCGGGCTGCTGCGCCATGGTGCTTGCGGGAAGACATCCGGCCAAGAACATGGCCAGAGCTGCATATTCTCGAATTCTCGTTGAATGGCATTTGTCGATCTTCAGAGTCGTTCGCTGCATGCTACATCTCTCCATATCCAAACTCTCCGCCAGGCCTACGACAAGATTCGATTCACCGCCGGCCACCACCGCCACCGCGGTGTCCGCCACCGAAGCTCGCGCTGCCGCGTGAAGAGAATCCTCTTGCGAAGCCGCCGTGATCGTAGTCGCTAAAAGCGCCCGAGCGAACGCCGCTTTCATCGCGCCCGACCGCGTACCCTCGAGCCGCTTCAGTGCCGTCGAAAGCATGGGCCGTTGCGGGATAGCCTCTGGAATCCTCCCGGCGTCCTGAATCTTCGCCGGACCGGCCGGCGTATTCCCCACGGCCCGCGTTTACGCCCTGCTGCACTTCCCTTGCCACGCCGCGCTCGCCTCCGCCACGGTAATAGTTGTCTCGGTTGAAGAATGTATTGCTCCGAGAGTAATACCTGCCGTGGTTATAGAGAGGATATCGGTGGTGCCAATCGAATCCCCACCGGCCCCACCCCCAGCCGAAGGCCCCAACGAACCCGATGTCGAAGCCGACTCCAAAGGCGAGATACGGACCGCCAAACCAGATTCCCGGGTACGCGTACCATCCCGGCCACGCCAGCAACGGATCGCCATAGACCAACCATGGATCATATGCCGGAACGTAAACCACCTCGGTGCTCGTCGGTTGAATGGTGATCGTCGAGTCCTGATTATCCACCGTTTGCTGAGGTGTGGACCGCAGATTGCCCGCGGCTTGGGCCCGCTGGCGCATCACCTGCACGGCATTCATCACATCCGGTTGCTGGTTGTAGTAGGCGTCCCCAAGGGAGGACGTCCACGAAAGATTCTTGTCCATATTCCCCAAGACCGATGGGAATGCAGTCAGCGCTTTTATGCTGGGATCCCAGGATTTTGAATCCACGGCCTGCCCCAGCGCGTCGCCCTTCAAATCGGGATGCGCTTGCAACCATCTGTCCGCCTCGACCACTTGTTCGGGGAAAGTCGACGCCGCGAGAATCTGCGCCACGAGCGAATCCGGGTACAGCGCGATTGGAGCGACCAGCTGCTGCAGCTGACCGGGCGTTTCTTGTGTATGGGGCGGGGCCGGCGCTTGCGTCTCTTGATCGGCGAAAGGAACCCGGGGCTCAATCGCGAACAAGAGAGCGCACGACAGGAGGAATACAACAATCTGCATCGCACGACTAGGGCACCTTGCGACCGGCCGGCAATTGTTCATGATGTTAGCCTCTCTGTTCACTTTCACACCCGGGCGGAAGCGCGCCGATCTGAATCAAAATACGTAGACCAGGGTCAAAAAGTCCTCTCCCTTGTTTGGCTTTTTGAGCCCGGCGTTGCTGATGTGCCGAATCGCGAATTCCAGCCGGCCGCCATTTGCTCGCGCCGGAAAGCGCCAGCCCAATTGTTCGGCAAAGTTCAAGTGCGAGCCGTTAAGGTCATCCGTCTCATTCTTGTAAGAGCCGCCCGCGCCGAAAAACAGTTGCATGCCGGAGTGATCGATTAGAGCCCAGTGTAGTCTCCAGCGTCGCGATAGTTCGAACACCCAATTGGGGTCGGCGAGCGTGTTGCCGAGCCGCGTCTGGGGCGAAAAGAATCGAATCGCCGCCAATTCAAAATGATCGTCGCGCCACGTATACGTGGAGATTCCCAGTGTCGTCCCTCTCGAGCCGTCATATTGGTAGGTCATGCCCGCGCCCAGCGCGAATTGCCCTCTCAAAAAAGATGACCACTCCGTCGAGTGCTGCGGCCTCAAATCAACCTCCGTAGGGCCTTGAGTCGCCTGGTCGCTCTCTACTGCATCGACATCCTGCGCAAATCCAGTTCCGCATGGAACGGCACCGACAATAAAACACGCCGACAATAGAAGAGCCAGATCCCCACTTCGCAGGTGTCGCGCCTTCTGGTGCGTCCCTTTCACTCAAGTTCTCCACCTGATATCTCCTGATTGCTATCCAATCAAAGGAATGGGAGCCGATCGATTGGACGATGGTATCGCCGATACTTTGATGTCGGCCTGCCCTTGACCTTCAATCGCGGGCGATCGGAAACGCCGTTGGCAATGCCCATGATTCATAAAGCCATCGACTCGCTCTCGCTCGGGCTGCTCGATCGGGTCAACAATTCATCATGCCGATCAACCGCGCTCGCAACGAATTCTGCCACGCGAGTCACGGCATACGGCGACTTCAGGCCGCTCCATCCGCTTTCGCTGACGGTAAACACCCGTTGAGGAAGTGCCGGAGGATGCCATCGCAATGATTTCAGAACGCAGCTTGGCATACGATTCTGCAGGTTCCTCGAAATCTCACATTCCCGCCGCGCGGCGCGGGCCATGGCAAGCATCGTCGTGACCTTCTCGCTGAATCCCGGCCAGTGCTTCGATATGTGTGCCGCGAGTACGCCCGCGTAGCCGATCATGATTCCGGAGCACACTACCGCCCCCTGCCGCCGCAAATGCCGCGCGACCCAGGCGGTCGGCCGCCGGGCTATGCCCTGTACCGACAAACCCGGCCCGATTCCGGCACGGTCGACCAGCATATAGTCCTCATCCACCCCTACATCGATATCCACCATGCCAAGTGTCGCGACACCCTGCGGAACACGCGGCAACTCGGACACGACATGCCTGATCGCTTGGCGCAAAATACACTCGTGACCGACGTAACACCGGGCCGGCAACATCGTCACGATGGCCGAGGGCGACGTGTTGGCAATCGAAAGGATCGCCGCGGCCGAAGCAAGAAGCGAGCTCGTACGTTTATCGCTGACCAAGCGCATCTCGGGGCGCACGCACCACAAGGTCGGTTCCCAAAGATCCCGATACTCATCGAGAGCGGTTACAACGATTTGTGACGTTGGCGCAATTGATGCCGCACGAAGCAGGGCAAGATGCAACAACGTCGCGGTGCCGCCGAGGCGGCCGTACTGCACAGGCACCGCGCGCGCCTCTAACGCCCCATATGCCACCCATTCCGGCGCCGGATCGTCTGCAGCCACGATACACCAGCGCGATTTCCGAGGGTCGCCCTCTCTAGACATCTTCATCTCCTATACGGCATTGGCGGCGGCAGACCGGCCATGCCTTTCACTCTGCCGAGACTCCGTCTCGCGAAACGCCGGGAAAAGACGCGTCAATTGTCTTGCCATCCGGCAACTGACAGTCGCCGAGACCGCCGCCTGCCATGCCGTTCGACGGGCGTTCAAGTTGAAACTTGCATCGAATGTGCTTGCCCTCGGGATCGGCGAGATTCGCAACGACGCGGCCGCTGTAGTGAGTGACAAACTCCGATCCGGTGTCCCAATAATCCCACCGTCCAAATCCCCACCCGGGACCCCAGCCGTCCCACAGCGGTCCAAGGCTGTCGATCGTGGTGTTATCGGTGATCTGAAAATAGGAACCGGCGTAGAGGCTGCCGTCGCTCAAAGTGGCGACCATGGTACCGGTCACCCCATCGAAGCTCTTCCAGGTGAAGTGAACGGCATCGGTACCCGCAGCTGTCGATCCGCTTCCAGTGCCCATGGTCGTACAACCGACGGCGAGCAGCAGCGGCATCAGCAGGCTCGAAGTTCGCGGCATGCGATTGCTCTTGGTAATTGCGGCTCCTCCCTACCCTGCCTGTTCTACAACGCCGAATGCAGATCGTCCAAGGCATTGGCACTCCCGGTGATCGCGTACGCACCCGATGTCCGTCGTTCTGTACTTGCGACCTCAGGCTGAGCAGCGTGGCCCGATTGATCCGCGCCAGCATCCCAGTCATTGCTGTCGTCCATCTCGGGCGCTGCGTGATGAGAATGCCCCAATAAATCTCTCCCCAATAAGTCTCTCGTAAGATTGATCAACACAAACGCAAGCATAAACATCGTGGCGACTGGCAACGCGATCACAACTAGCACTCGCATGGATTTCCCGACAATTGGTGAATGAACAAAATCCGGACGGGAAATATTCTGAGGCGCTTTACTCCGTGACAATTGAATGGAACTGCTCATATTTGCTGGAACCGGTGACGGGATAGAGACACCGGTTGCGATACAGCGCGCCACACTGTTCGGTGAAGCGTGCTCAGGTTTCGACGGGTGTTCCTCACGAACTCCCGCGCCGACACCAAGGTGTTATGTCCCGTCGCCCGAGCTCCAGCTATGGTTGGTGGGGGACCGCATCGTTTATGGCTTAGCCGCCCAGGAAAGGGCATCCGACTCGACCAGATGGCCTCGTGCGGTAATGTTTCCATTTTTGGCAAACAGATTTGCACTCTGGGGCCCTAATCATCCCGTTGATCATCCCCTATAGTTTTCTGACAACACGCGCTGCGACTAACAACTCCCGCCACCGACCATAAAGTGCTATTGCCGTTGAAAGCGAAGGCACCCAATTCTTATGCAGAGTCGGACGGCCCAACGAGGTCCCCGGTAATCCCACGAGATGCAACATCTAGATAACATTCTGGTTTTCGTGAAAATTGCGGAGTTCGAGAGCATCAGCAAGGCCGCACGCGCGCTGGGCATGCCTATTTCCACCGTGAGTCGCAAACTCTCCCTGCTAGAGTCCGAACTGGGCGTTTCGCTGGTACGGCGAACCACACGAAGGGTGATTCTCACCTCCCAAGGCCGGGAGTACTTCAATCAGTGCATAGAGCCGCTGACAAGGCTACAAACCGCGGAACAGGTCCTCACTCAAACCCAAAGGAGGCCGGAAGGTGCGCTCGCGATCTCCGTCCCAATGATTCTCAGCCAGGGTCCATTCATGGATTTCCTATCGAAATTCTCGAAGGAACATGCACGAATTCGCATTGATCTGTACATCACCAATACCTACTTGGATCTTGTGGCGGAGAACATCGACGTTGCGATTCGCTGCGGCGATCTGAAGGATTCCAGCGTCGTGGCCATCAAGCTCGGTAAGATCGTGCGCTACGTGGTCGCAACGGCCGAATATCTGGAGGGACGCAGACTGCCTACTGAACCGGAGGAACTGATGGGTTACGACTGCGTGATGTTCAACGCCAAGAACTACGAGACTGACTGGAATCTTATCTGCGGGCGCAGGAAGGCGCGCGTTCACGTAACAGGGATCGTTTCAAGCCGTGACTGTCACTCTGCGGCCGAGTTTGTACTGCGCGGACATGGTGTCGGCCTGATTGAAACTCCGTACTGCGAGCAAGCCCTGGCACGCGGTGATCTAGTGCGCCTCCTGCCGCGATGGACATCGGCGGAGATGCCCGCTTTTGCCGTCTATCCGACCCGCAAGTTTCTCCCCGCCAGAGTGACTGCCTTCCTTAAGGCGCTTGCGGCGTGGAAGAACTCATTTTGGGCACGTGGATTAAGTTAAGTCCTGGCGCCGATATTCCGCAGATGTAAGCCATACTGGGGCCATTTTTGGGAAATAGATTTCCGATTTCCAGATCTACTGAATGGTGTCGGCAGCGCAATAATAGAGATCGTGAAGAAGCGTGTTTTGATATCGGTAGTCGATGACGATGTGTCATCGCGCGAGTCGCTGCCCGGACTGCTGCAGACGCTCGGATTCACTGCCGTGCCATTTGCTTCCGCAGAGACTTTTCTGGCGTCCGGAGTGCTCGCCGACACCCAGTGTCTGATATTGGATGTGTCGATGCCGGGCATGTCAGGACCGCAATTGCAGTCCGAACTGACTCGCCGGGGATTCACAATTCCGATCATCTTTATTACCGCCAACTGCGATCGCGAGTTGCGTGCAGATCTTCTCGCTCGAGGTGCCGTCGAGTGCTTGTTCAAGCCGTTCAACGAACAGGATCTGTGCTCAGCCCTTGATCGGGCGCTCAGCACAGCCTGAGACTCATGCCCCCAATGCCCGCAAACAAACGCGCCCTGCCAAGCCGCAGTGCCGCGCCTCAGGGTATTGTCCCCAACGAGCCTTTGGTTCCTGCCGGCGTATCGAACTCTTCATCGATGTCGATACCATCGCCGTAGAGGCTGTCTGACTCCCCGTCGAGGCGCAGTTCCGTGCCGGGGTTGCGCTGCCGCTCGAATTCGGAATGATCCACGGCGGCCTTTTGCTCAGATCCATTCAATGCCGAGCCTCGCAGCTTGCCTTCGCCGACGATCTCGGTTGCCGGATCATCCGTTGGGTGCGTTTCGTTGCCCATACATAGCTCCTTATCTCGTCATTCACGATTGACGCAGCGCGATGTGCACACCATTGGCCGACAGATTGAATCGCAGACCCCCGGTCTGTGAGTGCAGCTTGATTACGACGCCCTTGTCGTTCCTGAGGTACGCGACCGAGCCGCCCTCGATGACCGTCAGACCGGCTGTGACTGCCGAATAATTGCCACTGAGATCCGCCGGATTGGTGAGATTGTAAACTTCACCCTCGGCCGTGATGCCGGCCCCACCGACGTCGGCGATCGAAACGCCCGACAGCTTGAATTTGTATTGCTTCTGATCCTTGCTGTCATAAAGCGTCCCGTGCGCCCAGGTGTAACCTATGCCGATGGCAACCGTGCCGCCGCTGAGCCAGACATAACCGGATGGTATGGCGCCGTCCGCAACCGGCGCAGAGGAGTTCCCTTCTGCCGCCACCACCGCACTAGAAACGAGGAAAAAGGCAAAGACGCTCAAGAATAACCTACGCATTAACGCTTACTCCTTGGGTAATGATGCTATTCAGAAATCCATTTGCCGAAACCTCAGCAGAGGTTCGCTTTTCAACAGCATTCCGTTGATCAATTCGCACTGTTGCTCGTTGGTTAGTACGACCTGACCTACCGCGAGGTCGCGCACCCACCGCTGGCCATCATCTGAGTCCTGGGGACGCGCCGCGCTCAGAACCGAATCATGCGCATCGAGGAAGTCGTGTAACAGTCGGTTGAGCGCTCTGGGGCCCCGCAGCGGACGACATGCTTGCGTACTTTGAATGAATTCGCTGGCGAAAACTCCGACGGCGCCGCCGAGGGCGCGTATCCGATCGACAATGACATCAATGAGCCCGAGCTGCTCTTTATAATGATCGTTCAATATTCCGCGCAGTTCTCGGAGCTGACCGCTTGGAATTTGCCAGCGCGCGTTCTTGTACAGATCTCGCAGCCGAATTGAATGAGTGAGCAGTTCCTCAAGAACTGCGAGAGGCCTGTGCGAAGCGGCCTCCGCCGACGCTGCAGCGACTGAAGCCGGCTCAATCCCCACCTCATTCGGGCGCGCATTCCTCTTCATGGCCCTGCAGTACGAGTTCAATGGATGTGGATTCATGCCTGCACCTACGCCGGACTAACTTACTTCGATGGACACTAACGAATGTGGCGCCCGGTAGATTGAAGGAAATTGCCTCATTTGGACCAACGTGCGCTATCACCGCGCTTTAGGGTGGGAGGCTTTGAATCGTGGATGCCAGACGCTCCGCGAGCTGACGCACCGCGTCAGCCATCGCAGAGACAATCGCCGCATCGTTCGCGACGCCGCCGATGGCAGGCGTCGTGACGAACGTACCGCGCTCGGCGGCGAGCACGTCTCTCCGATTCGGATCCTGTATGTACCAATTCGCCGTGAGCACGCAGCGTCCATCCTGCCAGACGTCGAACACGTCAATCGTAACCAGGATTTGGCGCGCCATCCTGTCCGCCGGTTGGGCAAGCGTTATGTTTTCGAGAGGAAGCCGCACGGTCAAATCAGACCGCAGCGCATGCGTAATCCCCAAGGAGAGCCGCTCCCCAAAGCGACCGGTGGGGCTATCACGGATTTCGTGTTTGCCCACCCTCAGCAACAGGTCTGTGGTATCGAGATAATCCGGAACCAGGACGCGCTGAAGCTGCAATTCGGCCCCTCCGGCGGCCGCCTCGGCGGTGCTTGGAGCATCAACCGCGGCGTCGAGGGCATAAATGTGCTGGCGCGTGCGATGCGAGATGCAGCCCGCCACGAAGGAAACCAACGCCGCTAGAGCGATTGCGCGAAGGAGCGTCATTCACGTCTCCGCAGCAGCATGCCCAACGGGTCCTCGTCCAGATCATGCGTCAAGCCGCGCAAGGAACTCGCGCCTGCCGCAAGCTCGTGAAGCGAGACCTGAAGATCGCCACGCGGGGCGCTCATGTCGTTCAGCGATTCGATCAATGTGTCGGCCCGCCCCGCCGCTTGCTCAGCCAGCCTGAGCGAGCGATCGAGGTCGCTGCCGTTGGTCTCCATGCGGCGGCGGCTCTCCTTCGCCAGGAAATCCACATTCGCCAAGGTCCGCGCCGAGCTCATCTGTAGCTGGTGGACCGCCTCCGAGGTCGTCGCCAAGGTTCTCTGCAGACCGTCGGCGAACGGCCCGATCCTGACGCCAAGCTGTTGCGTAACATGTTGCACGTCAGCGAGAATCTTCTGCACTTTGAATTGGATTTTCGGCAAATCGAGCCTCAGAAGTTGATCTTTCAGATCTTGCAGGTCCGAGGGGACAGTTGGAATCTCGAACGTACCCTCCGGCCCGTCCGTCGCCCGGGCGGGCGTGCCCGGGCGATAGTCGAGATTCACGCTCGACTTTCCGCTCACCAAGCCCTGCGAGACGAGCTGCGCCCGCAATCCCGCATTCACGGCCGCCTGTAAGTCGGCGCGTTTGGCTCCCACGGCCCCCTCCTCCCAGGAGATGCGGTCGAGGTCCAGATCCAAGTAGACGGGCAGCCAGCTCGTGTGACGATGCATGTCGATGTGAAGCCTCATCCCTCCGACGCGCCCGATGCGCGTGCCGCGTAGAGTGACGGGTGCGCCAACATCAAGACCGTCGATCGATTCGCCGAAAGCCGCCGCGACTCTCAGCTCATGCGATAGGAGGCCCACTCCGCCGACGGCGAGGATCGCGACCACACCGAGCGCGAAAGCGCCCATTATGAAGCTGCCGACAATGACAAGCTTGGGCCGCGTCATGACAACCCGGCCTCTGCGCACGCCCTGCGACAGCACTCAAATGCGAAGCCTTTATACATCGCGCATTGCACCCTACATCCATGCCTCAAGGGCAGCCAGAGTGTTCACGTGGTTCACCATTTCGACCATTGCACCAACGTCTTGGTTGATACTTTCGCATCAGCAGGTGCAATGCGAGATGATCCTGGACAGGATTCGGCGATCGGATTACATGGACGCGGGTCTCATGCCGAACACGCCGAATAACTCTTTATCGTCAGTCCATACCCGATCAACCCGCCAGCCATGTTGCCC
>Ga0209274_10000661_pt1 | contig 19286 bp, 18 predicted proteins | sample HubBroMetageREF1_FD_188343 | JGI IMG/M metagenome (GOLD analysis project Ga0209274, IMG submission 188343) | Reference soil microbial communities from the Hubbard Brook experimental Forest, New Hampshire, USA - Hubbard Brook CCASE Soil... | ecosystem: Environmental > Terrestrial > Soil >...
CGCGGTCTTTTCGGAGACGACGACCAGTTCGTTGGGCCGGGGAAACGGCAAAGGCCGCAGCAGCACGCCGTTCACCACAGAAAATAGAGCGGTGTTTGCGCCGATGCCGAGAGCCAGCGTCAGCACCGCAATCAGGACGAAGCCCGGGCTCTTCAGCAGCACGCGCACCGCGTATTTCAAATCTTGTATCAGGCTTTCCATTTCTGAATGCCTCCCGACACACACGTCCGACTGCACCGAAAAACCATTTTCAGGCGCTGTAATGGCTAGGTTTTCAGAATTCCTCTAGACGCTCGCGGTACGCGTGCCTAGAGTTTCTTCGACGATGCGGCCGTCGAACAGGTGAATGGTGCGGTCCGCGATGCTCGCGTAGCGCGGGTCGTGCGTCACCATGCAGATCGTGGCGCCCTCGCGGTGCAGTTGACGAAGCAGATCCACCACCGCTTCGCTGTTTTTGGAGTCCAAGTTTCCGGTTGGTTCGTCCGCCAGCAGGATCGAGGGCGAGCCCACCAGAGCGCGCGCGACGGCCACGCGCTGTTGCTGACCGCCCGAGAGCTGCGACGGGTAGTGCTTCATGCGATGCGCCATGCCCACGCGCTCCAGCACTTCCTGCACGCGCTTCTTGCGTTCTGCCGCGGCCATGCTGCGGTAGGTGAGCGGCAGCTCCACGTTCTCGTACACCGTGAGATCGCCAATCAGGTTGAAGGCCTGAAAGATGAACCCGATCTCGCGGTTGCGAATGCGGGTGCGGTCTGAAAGCGAAAGATTCGCCACCGCCTGCGTGTTGATCCAGTAGTGGCCTTCGGTGGGCGAATCCAGCAGGCCCAGTATCGAAAGCAGAGTGGATTTTCCGCAGCCGGAAGGTCCGGCGATGGAGAGAAATTCTCCATTCTTGATTTCCAGATGGACGCCGCTCAGCGCGTGCGTCTCCACTTCATCCGTGTAGAAAACCTTGGTCACGCCATCGAGGCGAATCAGCCCTTGTTCCGTCGTTGTCATTCTGCGCTCCTTCGAATCTGAATCCCAAGAGTAGGTACGAGCCTGACGCCTGAAAAAGTTCCCTGCATAACAGCAACAGCTATTTCAATTGCACGCGATCGTAATTGTCCCAAGCCGACATGTCCGAAAGGATCACTTTGTCGCCGATCTCCAGACCCTTCACAATTTCCACCGTATTCACCGAAGTACGGCCCAGCTGCACCTGCACGCGCGTGGCTTCCTTGCCGTCATCCACCACCTTGAAAATTCCCACGGTGCTGTTCGCTTCGCCGTGCACCGGGCGTTCGACGTACAGCACATCGGCAAGCCGCTCAAGTTCCACGGTTCCTTCCACGCTCAAATCCGGACGCGCTCCCGTCGGCAACGGGCCATCAAGACCCACGTCCACCGTGACCGTTCCATTCACCACGGCGGGATCGATGCGCGTGACGTGGCCCGGAATTATGCCGTTATGCGTATCCACAGACGCCTTCTGCCCAATCAAAATATCTTTTGCCTGCGTTTCGGCGATCTTCAGCTGCGCCTTCAAATGAGCGGGCTGCGCCACGCGTGCCAGCACCGTGCCCATCGTCACCTTCTGCCCCACTTCCACATCGAGTTCCTGCAACATGCCGTCGATTCCAGGCCGGATGTGCAGCTGATCCATTTGCGATTTCTTCAGTTCGTACATCGCGTGTTTCTGATTTACGGTCGCTTCCTGCACGGCGAGCTGCGAGGCGATGGAGTTATTGAATGTCTCCACTTCTTTTTGCGCCAGGTCATTTTCCTTGGCCAATTCCTCCGCCTGAACTTCCGCGGTTTTCACATCGAGTTCCGGCGCCAGCCCGTTCGCTCCCAGCTGCTCTTTCGTCTGCTTCACCATTTCCGCCGTGCGATATTGTGAAGAGACGCTGGCGGCCAAAGTGCGCTTGTCCATCAGCTGATTTTGCAGCTGGGCTTTGGTCTGCTCGTAGGACGCTTGCGCGCCCTTCAACTGATATTCAGCGTCCAACGTCTCCTGCTGCAGCTGAGGATTGACCAAGTCGAAAATCACAGTGTTCGCTTTGACGGGGGTGCCGGGCAGAAGGTAGCGCGTCTGCACCTGCCCGTCAGTTACGGCGGGGATCAGGCGGATGGTTTCCGGCACCAGGGTTCCCAGGCCGCGGACGTCGCGCAGCATCGGCCCGCGCTTCACGGTGCCGGTCCATACGGTGCCGGAATCCACAGTCGGCGCGGCGGGCTTCAGCCGCGAAAGCGCGTATGTCATCAGTGGAATCAGCACCACCGCAGCTGCGATGTAGCCGATGCGCCGCATCTTCTTCTTGTGCTTAATTTCCGGGCGAACGATGTCCACGGATACCAACCTCGTATATATACATCGCAAATCGAATTCCGGTGTCGCGCCTCATATAAGTTCTTTATATTGTGCCATTTAGAGAGGAATTGCAAGTGCGGAGCGGGCCCATTTTGCCCGCTCGTGGGAATCATCCGTCCCGCTATCGGACAGATTAGCGATTCCTCTAAATCGCGCGAATCAGGCCTTTTGGGTGGCCGTCGATCCACCGAACCGCTGCAGCCTCGGTTTTAGGCGGCAGCGCGCGGGAAAAAGCTAGGCCGACTCCGTGCTGGCGCGGATCTCCTGCCACCGCTTGGGGCGCTTCTTGGCGTCGAGAACTTTTTTGCGCAGGCGAATGGATTTCGGCGTGACCTCGACGAATTCGTCGTCCGCTATGAACTCGATGGCTTTTTCCAGCGTCATGTCGCGCGGCGGGATCAGCCGGATGGCTTCGTCGGCCGAAGAAGAACGCATGTTGGTCTGCTTCTTTTCCTTGGTCACGTTCACGTTCATATCGTCTTCGCGCGCGTTCTCGCCAAGGATCATTCCTTCGTACACTTCAATCGCCGGACCCACGAACATTTCGCCGCGTTCCTGAATGCCCCAGATCGCGTAAGCAGTCGAAATCCCGCCGCGATCGGACACCAGCGCGCCCGTGAGGCGCATGGCCATGTCGCCGGCATATTCCGTCCAGCCTTCCAGCAACGAATGGATCAACGCCGTGCCACGCGTATCGGTCATCAATTGGCTGCGCAATCCGATCAGGCCGCGCGAAGGGATGCTGAATTCCATGCGCACACGGCCGGAATTGTGGTTCACCATTTTTTTCATTTCGCCGCGGCGATTGCCCAGCAACTCCATCACGATGCCGATGAAATTTTCGGGACAGTCCACAATCAGCAATTCCAGCGGCTCCAGGCGCCGGCCGTTTTCTGTGCGCACTACGATTTCCGGCTTGCCCACCATCAACTCGTAGCCTTCGCGGCGCATGGTCTCGATCAGAATCGCCAGTTGCAGTTCGCCGCGCCCCAGGACGCGAAAAGCGTCGGTGGTGCCGGTGTCTTCCACGCGCAACGAAACATTCGTGAGCAATTCTTTTTCAAGGCGAGCGCGCAGGTCGCGCGAAGTAACGTACTGTCCCTCGCGGCCGGCGAAGGGAGAGGTATTGATCGTAAACACCATGGTCAGCGTGGGCTCGTCAATCGTAAGCGGTTCCAAAGGCGCGGGATTCGCCAGGTCTGTGATGCTTTCGCCGATCTGAATGCCCTCTACGCCCGCGATGGCGACGATGTCTCCGGCTGTCACCTGTTCAGCCTCATCGCGTTCCAGCCCGCGAAAGGTAAAGAGTTTGGTGATTTTCGTCGGCTGAATTTTTCCATCCAACTTGACGATGCCCACTTCGGTACCCCGCACTAAAGTTCCACCAAAAACGCGAGCAATGGCGAGGCGGCCAAGAAAGTCGCTGTAATCCAGATTGGTCACCTGAATCTGCAGCGCGGCGGCGGGATCACCCGACGGCGGCGGAATGGATTTCACAATCTGCTCGAAGAGCGGCTGCAAAGTCGTGGAATCGTCGCCCACTTTCAAATGCGCGACGCCTAATTTCGCGTTGGTGTAGATCACCGGAAAATCGAGTTGGTCTTCGGTGGCATCGAGGTCGATAAAGAGATCATAGATTTCATCGAGCACTTCGGCAGCGCGCGCGTCCGGGCGGTCAATCTTATTGAGCACCATGATCGGCGGCAATTTCGCGGCAAGCGCCTTCTGCAACACGTAACGCGTCTGCGGCAGCGGCCCTTCACTGGCGTCCACCAGAACCAGCACTCCATCCACCATGCGCAGCGCGCGTTCCACTTCGCCGCCAAAATCGCTGTGGCCGGGCGTATCCACGATGTTGATTTTGGTCCCTTGATACTCGATCTCGGTATTCTTTGCGAGAATGGTGATGCCGCGCTCGCGCTCCAGATCGTTCGAATCCATCACGCGCTCCACCAGTTCCTGGTTGGCGCGGAAAATTCCGCTCTGCCGCAGCATGGCATCCACCAGGGTGGTCTTGCCGTGGTCCACGTGCGCAATAATAGCGATATTACGAATGCTCTTCGTCATTGGATAACTGCCAAAAAAAGGTTTACGAGCGCGGTCTTTGCATCCCTGATCGAATCCCGTGCAGGCCGTACCAGAAGGGGTATCCAGGAGCAACAAACGCATCTCTATATTATCATGCGAACCGCGCGAACGCTGCATTTTGTTGCGATTAGGGTCGAGTGTCGCCGTTTGTTTTCTGTGGCTTAGGTTGGTTTCTAGTAATTCATGGTAGCGATTAGAAACAGGCAGTGGTGAGCTACGAGTGGCTGGTGAGGAGAGAGGGGCCGGCGCGCGGATGATTGCTGGGTGCGGCGAAAAAGTCGGCCACCTGCGCGCCTAAGCGAGAAAAACGCGAGAAAAACTAGCGATTGATTTGGGTCGGTGATGATTGTTATCAATCAGTTGCGATGGCTTTCGATTATGTCTCGCTAGCAATTGATTTAGGCAGTGATGTGTACAGGGTGATGAGTGATTCAAGGCAGGGCCGGGCGGCAGCAGGCGCTGTGAGGCGGGAGTGAGCGTCTCTGTTTGCGCCAGACTGGGCATGTCGCGTCCTTTGGGGGCTCGCAGAATGCCCCGACTCACGCTAACACAATCGTTATTTCAGCTATTCGTAGAATTACGGATAGGGAGTAGAGGACGAAAGGAAGGCACAGCTGCGCGTCTGGACCGACGCGGCACCGCTTCGGCGGTGCGCCTTCGCGATTTTCGTTGTGATATCCTCCGCCGTGCGGCGGAGCCAGAAGCGCCGCGAAGAGAGGAATCCATGGGCGTAAGCGTGAATCCAAATATGGTTACAACTGCATTTGATTTGCCGGGATATCGCGTGGTGAAAAGTTTCGGGCTGGTGCGCGGAGTGACCGTGCGCTCGCGCAGCATTCTGGGCACCTTGGGCGCTTCGCTGGAGACTCTGGTGGGCGGCAATATTACCCTGTTCGAAGAAATGTGCGAAAAAACGCGCGAGGAGTCCCTGGAATTAATGATGGAGCACGCCAGCCAGCACGGCGCGAACGCCGTGATTGGCATGCGATACGACGCCACCGAAGTGATGCAGGGCGTCACCGAAGTGCTTGCCTATGGCACTGCCGTCCAGGTAGAACGCATTGCGCCGTAGTCACCGATCATCGCACCGGTGATGCCACACGAAAGCGTACCACGCCCTACGGCTCGTCTTGGCCTAGCGCGGACTGATCGCAGATGGCGCGGACTCGCGCGCAGGCTTACAATAAGCCGTTTGCTCATAGGGGAGGCACCTCAGCATGAACCGTTCCGTCAAGCTCATCTCCGCGCTCGCCGCTTTCGGTTTGATTGCCGCCGCGCTGGCAGTTCGCGCGCAAACGCCGAAAACGCAAACCGTGCAATTTCCCAGCGGCAAAGAAACTGTGGGCGGGTTTCTCGCCGTGCCGGACAAGCCGGGTACCTACCCGGGCATCATCGTCATTCACGAATGGTGGGGATTGAATGATTGGGTAAAGGAGCAGACGGAAAAGCTCGCCGCACAGGGTTACGTGGCGCTGGCGGTTGACCTGTACCGCGGCAAGGTTGCTACCGACCCATCGGAAGCCCACGAGCTGATGCGCGGCTTGCCGCAAGACCGCGGAATCCGCGACATGCAGGCCGCCTACGATTATTTGGCGGCGCGCAAGGACGTGAAGCCGGGCCGCATCGGCTCGATCGGTTGGTGCATGGGCGGCGGACTTGCGCTGCAGTTCGCGATTCATCAGCCACGCCTCGCCGCCTGCGTGGTGAATTACGGTTCGCTTCCCACCGATCCCAACGACATCCAGCAAATCCTCGCGCCCGTCCTCGGGAATTTCGGCGCAGATGACAAGGGCATCACGCCCGCCGATGTTCAAGCGTTTGAAAAAACCATGAGGGGCTTGAACCGCCGCATTGACGTGAAAATTTATCCCGGCGCAGGCCATGCATTTGAGAACCCGAACAACACCAGCGGATATCGCCCGGAAGCCGCAGCCGATGCGTGGAAGCGCACGCTCGCATTCCTCCACAACGCGTTGGGGTAGGCCCACCGCGGATCGATTCGCGCGAAGGACGTACTACGGCGGTGCACGCCTCGCGGCGAATCTGCGATGGAACCGATTGCCTGTGAGAATCATCAAAGCGGAAGGATAAGCCGGCGCACTGCAGCGGGCGAAAAGAGAGGAGAAATCCACATGAAGAACAAGACCGATCACAAGAATCCCACGGCCAACCAAAACGCGGAAGGTTCCGAACGCGCCCGGCCGATCTTGCATCAGCAGGCTCACGAAATTCAGCCCTACGGCAAAATTGCCAAACTGCCGATCGCATTGGATCAGCAGGTTTGCGCAACCAGCGTCGAGCTGCTGAATCAGATCCTGGCGGATACCATCACCCTGCGCGACCTCTATAAAAAGCATCATTGGCAAGTGGCAGGACACACCTTCTATCAGCTGCATCTGCTTTTCGACAAACATTTCGACGAGCAATCGGAACTCGTGGATGCCATGGCGGAGCGCATACAACTTCTGGGCGGCATCAGCATCGCCATGGCGGCAGACGTCGCTGAGACCACGTTCATTCCGCGTCCGCCGCGCGGCCGGGAAGAAGCTCCGGTGCAAATTTCCCGCATGCTCGAAGCCCACGAAATTATTTTGAAGGAAGCGCGCACCGTGGCCAGGCAAGCGGCCGATGCAGGAGACGACGGCACGAACGATCTGCTGGTGAGCCAGGTCATTCGCACCAACGAACTGCAGGTGTGGTTTCTCGCCGAACATCTGGTGGACGTGCCGCTGGTGCGCGCCGATAACGCCAAAGCAGCCGCGTCTGGATCCTGACCGCAGTTCGTCGTATCGGACCCATTCTCGAAGGAGGCACGCACATGCCAGCTTGCACGCACCTCAACCAGGTTCGCAAGGTGAGCCCGCACACGAACGGCTGCGAGGAATGTTTGAAAATGGGCGACACGTGGGTTCATTTGCGCCTTTGCCTGGAATGCGGCCACGTCGGCTGCTGCGATTCATCCAAAAATAAACACGCCACCAAGCATTTCCAGCGCACGAAACACCCCATCATGAAATCCATCGAGCCAGGCGAGACCTGGGGCTGGTGTTACATAGACGAAGTGGAGCTGGACTTCGCGTGACCCTCCGAAGTCCGGCGCAGCGCTGGCGTTTTCCGCAGCGCCGGATTCGGGTGTGGCTCACGGCGTCCCGCGGCGGCGCGGGTTCCGTGATTGATTTCTCGACGCGCCGCCGCGGCTGGCGCCCGGATTTCGCAAAATGCGCATAGGAAATTTTCGCGCTTATTTGATCGTTGCAGTCTTCTCGCTTGTGTATGGCACACTGCGATTTTCCAGCACCCTGCAAGCTGCGCACATTCTTGACCGTCGCAGTCGCGTAGATCTCGCAACTCTTCATCTACAAGGTGAATTCCTTGAGAGTAATCTGGGTGCGGTTCGCGCCGCGGATGGCTCGGTGACGATTCACATGATCGCGGAGAAATACATTTTTGCGCCCGCCTGCGTGACCCTGCCCGCCGCAGTCCCCATCCAGTTGCGAATCACCAGCGCAGATTCGGCGCACGGATTCAAGATCGCGGGCGTCGAAGTGAAAACGCTTCCCGGATCCGTCACCGAGGTTCATCTTCGTTTCCCCGCTGCAGGCAAATATGAATTCTACTGCGACGAATTCTGCGGGCCTGGCCACCATGCGATGATGGGCCGTATCGTGGCCGTTCCCGAAAACGAATTCCAGGCGCACAATTCCGGTCGCGGAGTCGCGTGTGGACAGCCTTAAACCCACGATCGGAATTCGCGGTGTTGTACTGCTCTGCATCGCCGTGGTGATTTTCTCGGAGCTGCTCGGACTGCCAATTCTGCGCCGCGCGATCCGGCCCGCGCCTCCACCCAGTAATCTCGTTGCGACCGCCGGCGCTCCCTCGCTCGTTGCCTGGAACGAAGCCACCATTGTCCTATCTTCGACAGGCAATCCCGTCCGGGGCGAATTCATTTCGCGGCGATGCGAATCGTGCCACGGCGTGGAGGGCTTCAGTTCGCAAGCTTCCACGCCAAATCTTGCGGGGATCGATGCGCAATACCTCTGGAAGGAGCTGCAGGATTTTCGCAGCGCTAAGCGGAGATCGGTCATCATGCAGCAGATTGCCGGAGCCCTCACGTCCCGCGACGCGGCTGACGTGGCTGCCTACTTCGCGATGCTGCCGAATGCTCCGGACGCGCAGTTCAATCCGATCTTTCCCCAAACCTTAAAGGACCAGAGCGCAATCGAGACCGCGCAGCGCCTGCTCGCCGTGGGGGATCCCGCTCGCGGGATTCCACCTTGCCAAGCCTGCCACGGGCCGCTGGGATACGTGCGGCCGGCTCCGTCCCTGGCGTCGCAAAACTCCGACTACGTCCTGAGACAATTGAACGACTTCACTTCTGGCGCTCGCACCAACGACGTCAATCTGCCGATGCGAACCATTGCCGCCGAATTGCTCCCGAACGAACGGCAGGCCCTCGCCGAATTCTACGGTGCGGATCTCGCCCGTTTTCCCGTCGGCTACGTTACCCAGTAGCCGGAGACGCCTTCGTTTCTCAAAGCCCCCATCACGGGCAGGTCTCACATGGCAGCGCGTAGTTGAGCGTGATTTGTGAACGAGCCCGCCGGTATGCTGGACCGCTGACGCCACCCCCAAAGTGATCTGTGGTCGCGACTGCGGCAGGGCCATAGTCGAAAATCACGTAATAATTGCCGGGTTTCATTTTTATGTTGAAGCGATCGGCAATCGTGTCACCGCTGCGATAAATGAGTTCGGCGTCTCCAGGATCGTCGTGCGATGCGGTTGACGAAAGAAAACGCTGCCAATGCTGCATCCCCTCTGCGGAAACGATCAACATCTGCAATTGTCCTTGGGGACGCGGATCCACGGTGAACTCACCCTCGACATGCGCATTTGTTGCATCGTTCGGAATGCTGAACTGATGCGAATAGCCTTTCGCGGGAACATCCACAAAAACAGGCAGCACGTTGATCGTCACCGGGCGAGTCTTAATCACGAGAGGCTTGTCCCGCCTGCACCCGGCCAAAGGTGTGGCGACGCCTGCGGTGACGGCAAGCCCAACGAGAATTGCTACCGACTGCTTGCGCCGGGCGCGTATGGATGGCCGAGAAGTCATGGAGCAGATGGCGCGCGCCCATCGTTCGCCGGGGACCCGTAGGATTTCGGCCAGCCGCCGCGCATCAAGCCGCCATTATTTTCGCCGATGGCGTAGAGCGTACCGGAGTGCGGCTTGCCCCCGATTGCTCCATCCGAACTTGCGCCCAGGTACACGGTTCCATCGGGAGCAATGGCCGGGCCATGTTCGATCAGTGCACCAACTGGCAATCGCCACTTGATCGCTCCCTGTGGATTCAATGCATACAGACTGAAAAGATTGCCGCCGTTCTTGCCCTTGCCAACATCCTGCGACGGGACGTAAATGGTGCCGTCTGCGGCCAACGCCGGCGCGCCCGCGATGGGGACTGCGGCTTTCCAAATTTGAGCGCCAGCGGCACTCAGGGCAACCACGCTTTCAAAATTTCCGATGTAGATTGTCCCGTCAGCGGCAATCACGGGGTTGGTGGTCCAGTCGCCCGGGAATTCCCACTTCGGCCGGCCATCAAAATCGTAGACGTGAAACTTGTTGTCCCACCCGGCTACCGCAATCACTCCGTCTTTTGCAATCGCAGCCGTGCGGAAGGGCAGCGTACGCGGGCCGTCAGAGAGGCGAATGGTCCAGGAGACGCGGCCTGCAGGATCGAAGAATTGCAGTGCACCGCCGCCCTCCACGGCGCCGCCTGTCTTGAGGATTTCCGGGCTGTCCGGCCCGTACACGTCCTTGAATTGATCTATGATCATGCCGGAATTCGGATCCACGGCACGCAGGGAATCGCTGAAATTACCGACCAAGAGCAGATCGCCCACAGCTCGCGCAGGAGTCGCTGGACGACCGCAAGACGCCGCGAGCCCACCGTTGGATGGCAGCGCGGCACCCATCTGCGTGATCCAACGTTTGGAGCCGTCCCGATTGAGCGCATGCATCACACAGCCGGCATCAACGATGTAGATGCTGCCGTCGGGCCCCACCATAGGGGAGCTGCCTAACTCCGCGCCGGGGAAGTAACGCCACTTCATTTTTCCATCCGCGGCCAGCGCGTACAGCGACTGGCGGCTGGTGAAATATATTGTCCCGTCTTCGCCCAAGGCCGGAGTGGAGACGATTTCGTCGTCCGCGCTGAATTGCCATTGGATCTGCGGACCTCGGTCGGCAACCGATTTTTTGCACCCGCATGCGAGCAGCGCGAGCAACATGCAACCTGGGCGGACTAAGACCAGCCAGTGGCGAGCCATTTACCGAACTCCGCGCGCAGTGTTCCGCGAACCCGCTCCACGCTTCGGCCATTGCCCATCCAGGCCGCCGTTATTTTCCGTATCCTGGATCGCGAACAGCTTGCCTTCGCCGTTCTGGAAATAAATCGTGCCGTCATTACCTATCGCCGGCGAGAAAACTTGCCCGCCCGTTGCGAATTTCCACTTCAGTTTCCCGTCGCTGCCAATCGCGTACAGATTGTGGTCGGCGCCGCCGAGATACACAGTTCCATTCTTGGCGAGCGCGGGCGTGGACTTGATCGGTCCTGCGGTGGCGAATTTCCATTTAACTCTTCCGTTGGAGTCCAGCGCGTAAAGATTGCTATCCTCGCTGCCGAAATACACTGTCCCGTCGGTTGCGATTGCAGGCGACGCAATCATGTGGCCCTGCAGTGAAAATGACCATTTTCCCGTGCCATCGGGGTTGACCGCGGTGAACACTCCGTTTCCACCGACATATATTGTTCCGTCGCTGCCCAGCACGGGTTCACCGCCCGCGTCACCCACTTGCGTCCATTTAGTGTTGTGATCGTGTCCGTAGGCTACCAACTGATGGCTCAGCACGGAGTACGTGGTGCCGTCCTGTGCAAATGAGAAAAAGTACCCGCCGACGCTGGTACTTGGTTCAGCTCCCTTTTCGTCAATGTGCACGGGAACTGCAGCGCCGCCCATCGCTACGTAAACCGTGCCGTCATAGGCCTCACTGAGCTGGCTGACGCGTTCGCGTGAAATTGCGAACGGTTTCTCAGTGCCGTCGGGGTTTAATTCGATTGCTCCTCCCACGACTCTGCCCACTTCAGCCGTCTCGTCGCACCAAATGTTTCCGTTGTCGTCTATGAGGACGAAACGAATCGGAAATGCGGGCGATTGATATGGCGCGTGGTAAAACCATTTCTGGATTCCATCCGGACGCACCGCGTAAAGCCCGGAGTTCCCCGGAACGTAAAGTGTGCCATCGGAGCCGATGGCCGGAGATTGATCGTCAAAAAAGTCTCCGCGCGGCAACGGACGAAGCGCACCAGTGGAAAATTCCCATTTTTTCGTGGGAGCGGGCGTGGCAGACGCAGGAGGCATAGCCGACGAATGGCAAGACGCAAGAATCGCCAGGCCGCACGCCAGCAACGTGAAGGACGCTGCAGAACGAAAACCGCTTTTCATCGCGCGATGATAGCCTGAAAGCCAACCCGGCCTTGTAAAATAGGCGATTCCGTATTGCCCTTCCCGTTAACCTGCGCGACCATCCGATAGTTATCAGCGAACACCGCAGCCACCGTGCACGATTCCGGAATCCGAGCGCGACGCAATGGCGGACTAAAGCCGTGCCCTTGATGACGAGTACCTTCTCCCGCTCATCACGCCTACCTGAGTTGCGACCGGAATCACGTTAGCATTTGGGACTTGTTGCTGGGTCGTCGATGCCGGGTTAATTGGTGACGGGTTTTGTCATCAAGATTGGCGTGCGTAAACGCGATCCGACGCAACACCCTGCTTCCTGAAGACGAGAAGGAAAATCTATCGAGTCGGTTGGTTTTGTTCTGTGTCGTGGTACTCGGTTTTGTATCTGCTTGGGCCGCACTTGGACTCAAGTTTTGACACCAACTCCTGTTTTTCAGAGCACCTGCTTTGCAAGCACGCCTTCATCTCACCTAAGCGCTTGAATCGGCGTTTCTTTACAGTGCAGAACCCTCTGCTTGTTGGGCTACCAATTGGGCTACAAAAAGTAAATGTACTTTGTGCAAGTTTGGACAAAGCCTCCGAAAAATGCATTCGATTCGAGTCGAGGAAGCACTTTACCGGAAGAACAGTCTCGGCTCGTCTTTCTCGTGACGTGATTCCTTGCAAACACCGTCGGTAAGAGTATCCGGACCGTTTCAATTCGTGTCGCTCGCGAGCGTAAGAGAGTGAGCGCACAACAGGCTACTCGGAAACCATTTCGATCCAGAAGTCTTCGAGGAAATGCGATGTTATTCAGCGCTGACCGCGCAGTCTGATCTCCTCGAACCCCGTTTTCTGGATAGTTTCCGGATTGCCGACCCAGAAGATGGCGAGACCAGTGAACGCGAGAGCGTTCATCGGTGCTAGAATTTCGAAAGAGGATCCACCGAGAGCCTACTGGACCAAAGCGTTTACTATGCGTTGAGTTGTTCGTGGATTTTGGCCGAACGCCCGGGCGAACGAACGCCGCATCCGCTCGCGATTTCCAAAACCATTCTTCCTGGCAATTTCTTCGACGGAGAAGCGGCCAGCCTCCATCATCAGCCGTGCAGATTCCACGCGCAGCCGTTCAATTGCCTTCGCGGGTGACTGTCCCGTTTCTTCTCTGAACACTCGGCTGAATTGCCGGGGGCTTAGAAACGCGATGCGTGCCAAAGCTTGAACCGACAGCGGCGCGCTCAAATGTTCTTTCGCGTAGGCGAGCGCGGTCCGAATACGGTCGGATTCCGGGTCCAGATCCAACAACGTCGAGAACTGCGACTGTCCGCCCGCACGACGGTGATAGACAACCAGTATTTTGGCGACCTCCCGAGCGAGGTCGGCGCCAAGATCGTCGGCCAACAGAGCCAGCGCAAGATCCACTCCCGCGCTCATGCCGGCCGAGGTCCATATGGGTCCGTCGATCATGAAGATGCGATCTTCCTGGACCGCTACCTGAGGATACCGGCGCTGCATTTCTTTAGCGTAATACCAGTGGGTGGTTGCTCGTCGACCGTCGAGCAATCCTGCCTCTGCGAGGACGAGCGCACCGGTGCAGATGGAAGCGATCCGGCGACTTCGATGAAACGCGGATCGAAAATAATTCAACAACCCGGCCGTAGCCGCCGGGGCTGGGATGCTGCCCGCAATGATGAGAGTGTCGAACGTGCGGCGTTTGAACGACGAAGTCTGAATCTTAGATCCTAGCGAGGTTGCGACCGGTCCGCCATGCTCCGAGAGAAGCGTGACTTCGTACGTGTTCGCCCCCATTTTCCAGTTTGCGGTCTCGAATACACTCGTGGCGGCCAAATTCATCGGAGAAAAAGCGGGATAGACGATCAAGCCAATCTTGTGCATCTGATTTTCTCCAGTTTCAGTGTACGCCCCCTGCGTCGCTAATGTCCTAAAAAGTGGCATATTCGACCGTCGTGCCATGCCCTACGGAACATCGGAACAGTGAAGTTGAAGCACGAATGGACACAGCGGGACTCAAAAGGAGAGGCGGATCCAAATGAAAACAGACAAGGCAGTAGAGCTCTCAGCAAGGACGACGAGGACCAAGTTTGATGGGGTCCTACTGACGATACGCTCGCGTAAGTCCTTCTTCGAGGTGACTCAGGCGATTGAGACGGCCCTGCCGCGATTCCATATCCCCAAGCTGATGGAGTACGTGACGCACGGGGATCGCGCGGGTGTCGAAGCCTACGTCGAATCCACTTCCAAGCCCTTCTCAATCTTCTGGGATTTCGAGCAGGGTTCCACAATGCGCCTTGCGGGGATTCCCATCGAGTCGAAGTTCTACCTCGTCGGGAACGCTGTAATCGCACGTGGGCTATTCGAGTACAGCGGTGCCGCCGGGCTGGGCGCTCCCGTGCGCATCTGCGTTTCCCAGCGGGACGGGGAGCAGACAAGGATCGACATGGACAATCAGTTGTCATTTTTTAGCAAATTCACAGAGATGAAACCGTCTTCTGTGCCCGCTCTGCTCGACGAAAAGCTGACAAAGTTCTTCGAGGAGATCGCTGCCTAGCAAGGCGCGATGGGAACTAAGCTCCAGAGTGCGAAGGTTGCTGCAAAGTTGGGCAACGTTGAATTGGAAGCCGTATCGCAAAGAATTCTTTCTGGGGTGCGAAATGAAGCTAGCCGTGCTTTGTCTTTTCGTTGCACTCACAGCGGGCGCTCAGAGCACAACTGAGCACCTGCCGGCAACGGACGCTGAGAAAATTACGGACGCACTCAGGGCCGGACCAAGTTTCATAACCGACGGAGCGACGATCGTGGATTACCCCGCCAGCAAGGGAGGCGAATTTCGAGTTCTCCGCAAGGGCAGTAGTGAATGGACCTGCCTACCGGGTCCACCACCCGGCTCCAAGCATGACGACCCGGGATGTTTCGATCGAGCCTTCTTTCAGTGGGTGAAGGATGGCCTTGCCGGACGGCCACAGCACATCGCTAAACTTGGAGTTGCCTACATGTATATGGGGCAATGGGTTCCGGGCGCGTCCGGCGGGGAGTTTCACGTGGGAGCCCACATTATGGTTGTAACTCCCCATCCAGAAGACCTCCAGGGCTTCACCCGCGGCGGCCGGAACGGCACATACATCATCCATTTGCCCGGCCCGGATCAGGCCGATAAATGGTTTTTGGTTATACCAATTCAGCAGGCCGATAAGCAGTGAGGGCGGCTGTGATCCGGACTCGGAACGTGGATTTGCATGTTAGATTTTCTTGACAACCCGATCTGGTCCGCGCTTACAACGGAACACCAACACCTTGCCCGCTCGCACGGCCTCGCGCGACGATATCTGCCGGATGTTTCCCCGTTCGCGGGGTTTCTTGATCCCACCGAGGATGCATTCGCCGATTTAGAACGGCTGGTCAGTCCCGGCGAGCACGTCGCGTTTTTTACCGCCAGTCCCTTCGACGTACCGGGCGGTTGGCAAGTCGACCGCTCCCGGTGGATCGACCAGATGATTTGTGACACTTCACTGGCCGCCCCGCCTCTCGCGCCCCTTCCACTCGGGACAACGGACGTACCCGAAATGCTGGAGCTCACGGCTGCCACCGACCCCGGCCCGTTCCTGCCGCAAACAATCCAGATGGGAAGCTATTTCGGGATACGCGCGAGCGATGGGCGGTTGGTCGCAATGGCCGGCGAGCGATTACAATCCACCGCGTTTGCGGAAATCAGCGCCGTGTGCACTCTTCCCGAATTTCGCGGCCGCGGGTATGCGCGGGGCCTCGTGACCTTCCTTGCGGCTCAGATTCTGGCAACGGGAAAGACTCCTTTTCTTCACGTCAAGTCCGAGAATGGCGCAAAAGTGGTTTATCAAAAAATTGGATTCCGTATACGTGCGGAAATATGGCTAACCGTGATTTCCTTCCGCTAAAGGCGTCGTCAGCTGCGAAACGTATCCTCGGGTTGGCCCAGGGCGTCAAACGGCAAAACAGAAACTCAAACATAGTGACGGCATGATCCTTGCGCGTGATAACGCTAACGCCAAATTCGGCAAAGAAGCCCTGAACGCCGTCGCAACCTCAATTCGAGCGACCGTGGACGCCGTGGAGAAGAAGCCAGCGCGCTGAAATGCGTAATCATTTTCCGTCTGCCGTATGGGTCGGCTTGGAAGCAATAGCGCTCGGGTATTCAACAGAGAAGCGGTTTCAGAAACCGAATCACGAGAAATCGATGGGGTGAACGTTATGGGCAGTATTAAGAAAACTTTAGAAAGCAGTTTCGAACAAGACATGCCTGCCAGCGCGGCGGACGGGGAGAAGTGTGTGATTCCTGCTCCAGCTATTTCGCGCCGCTCTTTTCTCGCCGGTGGGACTGCTGTAGGCGCAGGCCTGCTGTTGGGTCGAATGGCTCGAGCGGAAAGTTCTGGAGGCTCCGACGGGCTTCTTCTGAAGGAATACGATATCGCTACCAATGGCATCATCTTGCACGTGTCAGAGCAGGGGGAAGGGCCGGCCGTTCTTTTCTGCCACGGGTTTCCGGATACTTCCTATACGTGGCGCCGCCAGATGAAAGCCGTCGCGTCCGCCGGATATCGAGCAATTGCTCCAGATATGCGCGGCTATGGACGCAGCTCAGCTCCGGCGGAAGCAACCTTGTACACGCCGCTGCATACGGCCGGTGACTTAGTTGGGTTACTCGATGCGCTGAGTGTCGCCCGCGCCGTCCTCGTGGGCCATGACTGGGGTGCAGCTCATGCGTGGAACGCTGCACTGATGCGTCCGGATCGATTTACCGCGTTGTTCTGCCTGAGCGTGCCTTACGTTCCGCGTGGCGATGTCAGCGTGTTCGAGCGCATGCGGAAGTCCGGCCATCAAAATGATTTCTATATGTTCGATCAAATGCGACCCGAAGCCGATCAAATTTGGGCTGACGCCGCAGTCACCATTCCAGGGGTTCTATATTGGGCGTCGAGTTCTGCTCCAGCCGACAAGCGGTGGAGCCCCATGGATCCTGCACGAAGCCTTCATCGTCCGGCTCCCGGGCCGTTGCCGTCGTGGGCGGAACCAGATTACGTCGCTTATAACGTCGCTGAATTCCAGCGTACCGGTTTTCACGGTGGCCTGAACTACTATCGCGCCGCCGAACCTTATTTCTATTTGTCCGGCGTTTGGAAAGGAGCAAAGATCACCCAACCTTCATTCTACATCGGGGGGAAAGCCGATGGTTTACAGGATCTCTATCCACCCCTGGATAAACTCGGTGCTAACCTTCCCGATCTCCTAGGGAGTCTAGAGATCGACGAGGTCGGCCACTGGGTACAACACGAAGCTTCTGCAGAGATTAGTGACCGACTCGTAAAGTTCCTTCGCATCGTGAATCCCGTCTGATGTCCGGGCGTGGCATCGATCCTGGGCGGATTCCGGGCTCACCGCAGGTCACTACGGGCTTCGTTCATGTTCCCTTGTAGGAAGTTATCTCCGCCCTTGGCATCGATTCTGGTCGAATTGGTCGCAACCCCGAAACGATCGGCTTGCCAGTCCCATCGAGACATCTAGGCCGAGCCGTTCGACGCGACCTTCTCGAGTATCCCTACGATACAAATTCAGATGGTTGCAGGGTTTGCGGAAGTGATTGAAACGGACGAAACGTTGGTTGCAGAGGCCCGATACGTACCGAATTTAGACACTGTGTGCGTCCCATTCCGCAGTGAACTGATTCGCTGCGTTGCCTAAGCTGCACAAACTATAGCCATTTCAAGGGTTGGTTTCCGTGTAGCCGACAATCCAGGAGTCGCTAGCGCTACGAGCGGCTTGTCCCAGGTGGACTACGGCGCTGAAAACGGAGCCGGTAAGCGCTGGGTGTAACCTGCAGTTGTGAGAGAAAAGAACGTCTCATGATCTCAGAGCTGCTGAAGCCACACGAAGCAGCGATTTCCTTGACGGCCTTAACAGTTTGTTCCAGCTGTCGACGTGCAGCCTCCACGCGCAAGCGTTCCGCAAATTTAGCGGGTGTAATGCCGGTTTCCTTTCTGAAGACGCGACTGAAGTTCCGCGGGCTCATAGCAGCACGCCTGGCGAGTACATCAACAGTGAGATTCTTGTTCAGGTTTTCTGCCATCCACACCTGAAGGTCATGTAGCACCTTACGCCCCGAAGCTTGCGTTGATAGGGAAACGCTGAATTGCGCCTGACCGCCAGGTCTGCGCAGAAACACGATAAGGTTGCGCGCTACATCCAATGCCACGGACCCACCGTGGTCCTCTTCTACCATCGCCAGAGCGAGATCAATGCCAGCCGTGATTCCGGCAGAGGTATAGATATTCCCATCTTGTATCCAGATCGGATTCGCATCGACTTTGACATCTGGATATTTCTTCTGCAAATCGGCAGCAAAGGCCCAGTGAGTTGTTGCTCGCTTGTTATGTAGTAAACCCGCTTCAGCCAAGACAAAGGCTGCGACGCACACGGATGCCACTCGTCGTGCGCGGCCGGCAGTCTTTTGTAGCCAAAGAGAAAAGCGGCTGTCACGTGTGTCTTTTGAGGTCGGTCCGCAAACGACGACCAGTGTGTCCACGGGCTCGCGCAGTCTCCGGTAATAGCCATGCGCTAACAAAGAAACTCCGCATTCGCCTGCAATGATTGGTTTAGGTTGGGAGCTTACCACTCGGACGTCGTAAGCAGGGCCCCGCGCGCCGAGTACGCGGTTCGCGCCCGCAAAAACCTCAAGTGGACCAATCAGATCGAGCTCCTCCACAGGAGGTACCCCAAGGATAACCACCGATATAGGGGGGCGCCTGCTTGCCAGTATTGGTTTCGTTTTCAGCCCAGGCATGATTTTCACAATGGCCGGAAAAGTGGATTATATGTCATTGCAGCCAGGCCGGCCAACCCCTACCGTTAGTTCGAATGCGAAGGCTTCCATGAACACAACTTATAAAGCCATTGAGCTCTCGGGCCCAGATTCAATGGGGCGGTGTAGAACCGCGCGCTCGCGCTGGCGCATGTTGCCTTCGCAGGAAGGGACTTCGAAGTCAGACAGTGACTGACACTCAAGATCGAATCATTCCTGTTGGGCGGAATGTGAAGTTGGAGAATAAGGATGGCGAGCACATACAGAGCCGTCGAGATTTCTTCGCCGGGCGTTTTCTCCTTGGTCGAAAGAAAGGTTGCCGTCCCCGGCGCCGGACAGGTGCGTATCCGCGTCGAGGCTTGCGGTGTATGCCACTCGGATGCGGCAACTGTGGAAGCGCAATTCCCTAACCTTTCTTATCCACGCGTGCCTGGCCACGAGGTTATCGGACGAATAGAGGAAGTGGGTCCTGGTGTGACAGCGTGGAAGGTCGACCAG
>Ga0209274_10000662_pt1 | contig 19281 bp, 15 predicted proteins | sample HubBroMetageREF1_FD_188343 | JGI IMG/M metagenome (GOLD analysis project Ga0209274, IMG submission 188343) | Reference soil microbial communities from the Hubbard Brook experimental Forest, New Hampshire, USA - Hubbard Brook CCASE Soil... | ecosystem: Environmental > Terrestrial > Soil >...
GTGATGGATTCGCCCCCGACCCTGCCCCCCGGTGCCGCGGTGATGGATTCGCCCCCGACTCTGCCCCCGGGTGCCGCGGTGATGGATTCGCCCCCGACTCTGCCCCCGGGTGCGGCGGTGATGGGCTTGCCCCGGACCAATGCCCGGCATCACGCCTAATCGCCAAGGAGCAACGGGAATGTATCGTCGTAAGGTAGCGGTGACCGCCGCCGCGGTGTTCGCCATCGGTGCCGCATTCGCGGCTCAACCCACATCGCTGCGCGCAGATTGGGGCGAAGGTGGCCTGCGACAGTCAGCGACCTGGGTGCCCGGCACGAATGCGCTGATGTCGGCCCATGAGGAGGGGATGTCGATTCCGGCACCTCCGAGATAGTCCATGGGCACCGCGCTTCAGGTTCGAGGCTCCGTGATATCGGAGCCTCGGACTTGCCGCGTGCGGTAAACTCGCGGGGTCATCCTTACGCGGTGTCCCTTGTCCAATATCACTGTCATTGCCCATCGCGGCGCCAGCGGCGAGCGCCCCGAACACACCCTGGAGTCGTATCGGCTGGCCATCGAGGAGGGTGCGGACTACATCGAACCCGATCTGGTCATGACCGGCGACGGCGTGCTCATCGCACGACATGAGAACGAGATCGGCGGCACCACCGACGTCGCCCGCCATCCGGAGTTTGCTGCTCGCCGCCGCACTCAGGTCATCGACGGCGAATCAATGACGGGTTGGTTCACCGAAGATTTCACTCTGGCCGAGATCAGGACGCTGCGCGCGCGCGAGCGCTTACCCGAGTTGCGGCCGCAGAACTGCGCCTTTGACGGACAATTCACGGTCCCCACATTCGATGAAATCCTGCAGTTGGCGGCCGACGCCGATCGGCGCCGCAGCGGCGCCGATCGGATCGGGGTCTACCCGGAAACCAAGCATCCGGCGCATTTCGCCGGGATCGGCTTGGCGATGGAACAGGCGGTCCTCGATGCACTGCAGCGCCACGATTATGCCGCCGCGGGCAGTCCCGTGTTCATTCAGTCGTTCGACCCGCGCAATCTGCGGCAACTGCGCGGCATGACCCGATTGCCCCTGGTGCAGCTGCTGGAGCACGAACTCGGGGACTTGAGGCAGATTGCGGAGTATGCCGACGCGATCGGCATCGCCAAGTCATTGGCGAGCGAGGCGGGGATACGCGCCGCTCATGCCGTGAATCTCAAAGTGCATGTGTGGACCTTTCGCGCCGAGAATGAATTCCTTCCCGAGGACTTGCGGTCGGGGACCTCGCCGGCGGCGCACGGAGATCTCGAGGCCGAGATCCGGCGCTTCCTCGACCGCGACATTGACGGTTTCTTCGTCGACTTTCCCGCGGTCGGAGTGCGGGTGCGGAATGCCTACATCTCGGGGGTCCAGCCCTTGCACCAGCCGCTCACCGACACCAGCTTGCCCGGAAAGAGGCTGCAGGGGCGGTAGTTGTTGCCGGGGGAGCCCTGCAGCTGCAGGCAATTCTCGCAATTGGAACCCTGCGCGTAGTCGGGGTATTTCTTGAGGTCCACTTGGGAGGCGTTCTCGACGTAACCCAGGGCAACCGCGGTCGGATCCTTCACGTCCAGGCGTGCGGGTCCTGCGCTTTCTGATCGGCGCGAATACCAGCCGGCCGATGCGGCGGCGGCCAGGCTCAGGTTCTTGACGAGCGAACGGCGCGAAATGGTCATCGCGCTAGAAGAACACTGACATGAACAGTTGATAGACCGTCGCGTTGAACTGGTACAGGGGTTCATCGCCCGGCAGGTACTGCGGCACGCCGTAGTACTTGATGTTGCGAAAATCGAGGTATTTGAATTGGATCCGACTGACGTCGAAAGTCACGGTGCCGCGCTTGAACATCTTCCAGCCGTCGGGCAAGAACGCGTAAGTGGCCTTGGCGCCGATCGTCGTGTTGTCTTGCGCGGCCAGGTCCTGGTCGCGCGCCATGAAATTCTGCGAGTCGGCGTACGGAAACAAATCGCTGTAGAAGACCGCGCTTCCCTGTTTGTAGTAGCGCAACCGTCCCTCGAGTATCCACAAATTGCGAATCGGGTGGGTGTAGTCCACTTCGTAGGTATTGCCGATGACCCCCCAGGTGTCGCGATAGAACCGGTATGAGCCCGTCAGGGCGGCTCTATACGGCAAATAGTATTTCGCCTGCGTTTGAACCGCCGTGCTGGTGCGGGTATCGGGATACACCTGGCTCGCCAGGGAATAGCCCTTGGGATTGGTGGGATCGAGATAGCGAATCGAGCGGTACGGGTTCGCCAGGTAGCCTGCGTCGGTGATGACCTCGAGGTTCACGCCGGCGATCAAGTTCTTGGTGAGGATCTGGGCCAGTCCGGCATCGTAACTGCGGGTATCCGCATGCCCCAGCCACGCCACTATCGGAGTCTCCGCGGTCCCGTTGTTCTCGCCGACCTCATCGCGGGTGCGCGAGAATCCGAGCGTCAAGGTCGTCAAATCGCCGAACATGTCCTGACTCAGCGAGAAATGCGTGGTGTTCGATATGTAGTCTCGTTCTCTGCTGTTGATGTAGGAGAGCGTGTAAGTGGTCTTGTCGTGGACATACTCCACCGTGCCGGTGGCTTGCTTGCGTTCGTCCTTGATCACACTCGCCTGGCTGAGCACGTCGATGGACGCGCCGCTGACCTGGTCGACGAAATAGTTGAATTCGACGGCCAGATCTTCGGTGATCTTCTTGCGCGCCAACACGGACGTGCCGGTGATGTCCATGCCGCCGCCGCTGTACCTGCTGTAAAACAGGTCCGCGCGGTCATCGGGCAGCACGCCCGCGCTGCCGGCGCTCATCAGCAGCAGCGCGGCAACGAAGGCAAGGGCGGCGAGATGCGCCCGATTGCGATGCGCAGATTTCATGCTCGTCAATTGCAACCGCAACCGCCGCCCGCGCCGCCCGTGGCGCCGCGCGAACCTTCCCGAGATTCACGGATATGATCCAGGTACGCCGCCGAGATTGCGTCGCGGTCCCACGCCATGATGGGATCCGCCAGGCGATCGCGCTCATAGGGTTTCACCCAGGGCTGGATGCCGCTGCAAGCGGACACCAGCACCAGGGCACCGATCAACAGCACTGGGCGGAGGCTGCGCATGGACTACTCCCGAATGAGCTGGCGAATGCGATCCTGGTACTCGTTCTCGTCGCCGGGCTTGTAGCCGCGATGGATGTAGCGGATCTCGCCCTTGCGATCGATGATGACCGAGCTCGGCATCTCATCCACGTGATAGGCCTTGCTCACCTGGTTTGCCGGATCGAGCAGCACCGGGAAACTCACGGGCTTGCGCGCGAGCAGATCCTTGACCGGGGGAGCCTCCTTGTCCACATTGACTCCGATCAGGGTGAAGCCGGCCGGTTTGTACTTCTTGTACATCTGGTCGAGCAGGGGCATTTCTTGCTGGCAGGGCCCGCACCAAGTCGCCCAGAAATTAACCATGACGACCTGGCCCTTGTACTGGCTCAGCGCGCCCGGTTGTCCCGCGAGGCTGGTCAAAGTGAACGCCGGCGCCGGACCGCTGGCGTCGCCCGCCGAGGCGAACGCGCTGGTTGCGGCGATGATCGCGGCCAAGGTGCAGCGTTTGAATCGGTTCATCGTGGAACTTTGCATTGATCTCTCCTCAAATCCGCCGTAGATGGTTAGAAAAATGTGGTAATGCCCAACGTGGCTTCTATGTTGTGAACGTTCTTGTCGACGCCGAACAAGGTCGATTCGAACACGTGATCTTTGACATCCAAGTGCAGCGCCAGCCAATCGGTCACGAGAATGCGATCGCCCACCCCGAAGTTCAGCGCAAACTGGTCTTCGTCGGCGAATTTCACGGCACCCATGCCGAGAGTCACGTAAAGCGCATTGTTGAAGGCACGGCCGCGCCCGAGAAAGATCTCGCCCGGCAGCACGTTGTAGCCCACGTTCAGATCGTAGTACGTGAACTGTCTCCCAGAGTTGCTCACGACCGTAATCTGGGGAAATACGTCCTCCAGGCTGCTCAAGCCCGCCTTGGAGCGGGCGACATCGGCTTCCAGGAAAATGTCCTCGGAAACGTGGTAAGCGGCCCGCACACCGTAGATCGGATTGGTGCCGAAGTCCTGGATGCTCAGGGCGCCGAAATACGCGCCCAGCTCGAAATCCTTGGCCTTGATCTTCGGGGTCTTCACCTCGCGGCGATTGACCTGCGGCTCGATGATCGAGGGTTCCGCCTGCGGCTCGTCGGCAACGATCTGAGCCGGCGGCTTCTCGCCGCGATGGAACCAGCTGCAGCCGGACAGCAGCGCCGCCGCTAGAAGAATACTGCTAAGCCGAATTTCCATTCTTCTAGTTCCTCGCTCACATTCAAATTATTGAAGACGACGTAGTGGCGCCAATCGGCGCGCCACATGAATCGCCGGGTGATGAACCCGCGCGCACCCAACGAGACATAGGCCATCTGGTTGGTCTTCTCGAGCGGTGCCGGCGGAACCTTGTCCTCGACGTATTGAAACGCGGTTCCGATGCCGGCCGTCGGCGAGAACCATTTCCATTCCGGCATGAAGGTATGCCGCAGACCAATCGAGGTGACATAGCGATTGTCCAGCGTGCCCAAGGCCTGCTGCACGACGAACTCGGCGTCGATGCTGTTGGTAATTCCAAAATCCCCATAGGCGGTGACGAGGTTCTGGCGGTTGTAGACGCCGTAGCCCGCTCCCATCTCCCAGCGGTGAGTGGAGAAGTCCGGATAGGGAGGTATCGGCGCCGGCTCCCCTGATGCGAGCAGGGTGCGCGCTAGGTCTGCGCGCCGCACCCAACCCTCTTGTCCGCCCGGCGCGCGCACCTTGTACCAATCGGTTCGGCTGTAAAGCACCGTGACGAACTCATCGCGCCCCACCGTGTACACCACCGGAAACCCCCGCCCCGGACCCGAGTGCATCTCCAGGTAGGGCTCGGCGACCACCAGCTCGAGGTGTTGTTCCGCGGCATTCGCAAGACCGATATGAAACGCCTGCAGCAACAGCACCAGCGCGAACAGTGGACGCATCTCTATAGGTTCAGTTCGCGACCGGCGCGACAAACGGGTCGTTGTAATACTGTCCGCCGACATCCAGCCATTCAGCGATCAAACGCAACTCCGCGGGCGTCAAGTAGCCTGTGTGGTCCGGTACCGGGGCATGGTTGCTGCCGTCGAACATGCTGAAAAACTGCGCCTCCGAGCCGCTCGCGCTGCCTGCCGTCACCGGAGGATTGACTGTCACCACCACCTCGATAATGGTCGGCAGTCCCGTGATCGGATCCGGCGGCCCCGGTTCAGGAACTGTATTTAACAATATTCCCATATTAAGCGACTGCGCGTCGTGAGAAAACAGCAGTTGCTCATAGGAAGTGACGACGCTGGTGACGACGCTCGAGGTACCTCCGGTCAAATCAGTCTGACCAGCCGGTACCTGTAGCGCCGCGGGAGTCGCCGCACTCAAGGTGTTGTGACAGGTCACGCAGGTCGCCGGAGTGGCGGTCGCCACGCCATTGATGATCGGGGTCCGCGGCGTCAGATTCCAGATGGGCTGCAACTGACCCACATACGTCGGCGGCATGTTCGGGAAATATTCAATGGTGCTGCGGCATTGTGCGGTCCAAGGAGCGCAATTCGCATTGATCGGCGATGGCGTCGACAGATTGGAATATAGATAAGAGAAGCTAGCGTCCGTATCTCCCGCGGGAAGGGTCGTGTCGGTGGTCCATATATTGGTGTAAATGACGTCGGTGCTGAGGATCTGCGAGCAGGGCGGAGCGCCGCTCGCGGTGCTGCTCTCGCCACTGCTGCCGCAGGTGATGCGCGCCAGCGTTTGGGCCATGGTCTCGCCGGCGTTGGCGAACAGGTTGGGATTGGTATTCGGGAACGGCTGGCCGGTGGTCGGCGCCCCGGGATTGACGGCGACGGTCAGACCCGAGCGGCCGTGCGAGGGCCTGCTGACGTTGGCGGTGCCCGCCACGTGGCAGCCATTGCAGGTTTTGGTCTCGCCGGGCAGCAGCTGCAGCCAGCTGGTGTGCGTCGCCGTGACGCGCTTGGCGTTCACATCCACGATGTCGATGGTGAACGGCACATCCGCGGGCACCTGCACCTGGACGGAGCCGTCCGGCTGGATGGGCGCGTAGCCGAGAATTTCGCGCATGCCCCAGGCCCTGCCCAAGGGGCCGAACGCCGTATCGTCGATCTTGCGCACGGTCTTGCCGGGAATTTCCACCGCCTTTTCAATCCGGATGAAGCGGTAGGGCCGTTGGTAGAAACCGGCTTGGGTAGGGTCCGAGACACCGGCTATGTTCGGCTTCGCGGTATCGACGCCGTCGAAATCGTACGCGCTGCTGATATCGAGCAGGCCCACGCCATTCGCCGTCATGTTCTGAATCGCAGTCTCCGGCGGGGCCACGGACGGCTGCGGAGCGGTATTCGGAGTCTCGGCCGGAGCGGGGACCCGCGCCTGCAGAATCACGGGTTCGGTGATCATCATGCCCGGATCGGCGCTGAGCACCGGGCTCAAGGTTCCGGCATCGAAGTCGTATACCCACAGAGTGTACTGGGGGGGCGCCTGCATCACTTTGGCGCCGGAAGAATTGGCCGTCGTGCACACCTCGGTTGCCGTGCCGACGAGCACCAGGCACGGAGACCAGCTGACCAACATGCGGTTGGTGCCGTCGTACAGGGGGTAGGCCGCCGCAAACCGGCCGCCCTGGGACGGCATGTTCGCATCCGTGGTCACCCCGAGAGAGGTGGCGCTGCTCTGGCCGGTGCCGGGCGTGCCGGTGGGAGTGGCCAGCTGATGGATCTCGACGTAGTTCTGGGCGTTGATTTGCACGATGTCGCCGCCCAGCTGCGTGCCCAGGAAGGGCCGAACGACGGCGATGAGCGTGCCGTCGGGACGCTGGCGGGCGTTCAAGAACTGAATGACATTGTCGTTCGTGCCGGCAATGTTCGCGCCTGTGGCGTGGCTATTCGCGCCGTAGAGGAGTTGCACGCCGGTGCCGTCCGGATAGGCCTGGTACAGGCTGATCTGATTGGCGCCGTTGGTCAGCTCCCAGCGCGAGAATATGATCTGGCCGTTGCTCAATACCGACGGCGCAAAGTCGTGGTTGGTATTGAAACTGATCTGATGCATCTGCGTGCCGTCCGCATTCATCACATGCAGCAGAAATATGGCCTGCTCCTGGGGTCCGTTGTTGGTGACGGCCTGGTACTGCGGGCGGCCCTCGTCGAGCAGTATGGATTGGGTGGCGAGCTGGCGCGTCGATGCGAATACGATCCGGCCGTCGGGCAGGTAGTGCGCACCGACGTCATGACCGGCCGTTATATCGTCGTTCGTGAGCTGCGTGACGGCTTGCGTGGTGGCGTCGTATTGGTAGATGTGCCAATTCGGTTGGGTCACATCGGTGTTGGGTTTGTTCGGGTCCAACGGCAGGCGCAGCGAGAAGACGATCTTGGTGCCGTCCGGCGATACATCGAGATCGCGCACATCGCCCTTGCCCGTGGTTATCGACCCGGTCACGTTGGTTTCAGCACCCGCGGCATTGGCCTGATTGCGGATGTACAGATCGCCGCCCGTGGTGGAAGTGATCAGATCCAGCACATTGATGTCGGGGTCGGCCGTCGTCGGCGTTCCCGCCGGCGCGGGACGCTTGATGTAGGCGAGCGGGAAATTGGTGACGCCGGGGGTCAGGGTCTCGCCGCCGGCCACACCGGGCGCATGCCCGCTCGAGGCGGCCGTGCATCCAAGCACCATGAGTACCGGCAAAGCCAGCGCCGCGAGCTTGAGCAAACCGTGACGGCGTTCACGGGTACGGTAAGTATTCATTTGTCGTCTACCTGTGCTCAATGTTCGGCGCGGTGATCGATGCGCAGCTGCGCGCGCGCTCATTGAACTTAATTGGCCTCATACCTGCATCTTCGTTCGATGTGCATGCGCATTCTGTTAACGCACTCACAGAAGAACTCGCCCACTTCCGTTTCTCTGTGCGCCATGCGACGGACGTGCGCAAATCGAGCCTCAGGATATAGGTGCACGGAGGGTGGTCGATATGTCGCGAATCACCGACGTCGTCCGGATGAGACATTACTTGAGGCGGTTTCGGATGCGTATATTCGCACCAAGTCGAAAACCACAACTCACGCGAGTGGATGTGCATATGAAGAACGGGACTGATGAACCAAAGATTGCGCGGCGCGGCACGGCGCCGCGGCTGGCGACGCTCGTGGTGCGCGCAACGGCCTGCGCGGGTGCGCTGACGCTCCTGAGCGGCGGTGCGTTCGCGGCCTCTCCCAACGCCGATCAGGCGACGCGCATGTACAACCGCATCGCCGGCGTACCGCCGTCCGCCACGGTGCTCGCGAATATGATGGCGACCGATCCGGTGAGCGCGGCGTTGCTCGCGACCAACGATCCGGCATTCTACAACTTCACCATCCGCAACTTGGCGGCGCCATGGACCAACCGCGACCAATCGGTGTTCGTGCCGCTCAACGATTACATCGCCACGGTGATCGGCATGGTGCGCGACAACGTACCGTTCAATACATTGCTCAGCGCCGACCTGGTGTACATCGCGGGATCCGCCGCCACCTCTACTTATAGCCTGCCGGCCTACTCGCCGGCGAACAATGACCTCTATCAGGCGATGGACGACAACAACGTCGATATGAGTTCCACGTCCAATCTGGTGTCGAGCACCCAATCCGCGATCACGGGCATTCCCGCGGCGGCCACAGCCGGCGTCATGACCACCCGCGGCGCGGCCAGCGCATTCTTCGTCAACGGCACGAACCGGGCGATGTTTCGCTTCACCATGATGAATCACCTGTGCGACGACCTCCCCACCATCATGGACGTCACCCGACCGCCGGACCGGATACGCCAGGACGTGACTCGCAGCCCGGGCGGCGTCAGCACCTTGTTCCTCACCAATTGCATCGGCTGCCACAGCGGCATGGATCCGATGGCCCAGGCCTTCGCGTACTACAACTTCACCTATCCCGCGAGCGAGATCGGCGCGACTGCCTGGCCCGTCGGGCAGATTGTCTACACCGCAGGACAGGTGCAGCCCAAGTACTTCATTAACAACACGAATTTCCCGCAAGGCTTCGTCACACCGGACGATACTTGGAATAACCGCTGGCGCACCGGACCGAACCAGATCCTGGGATGGCCCGCGGGCAGCGGCACCGGTCAGGGCGCCAAATCGCTTGGCCAGGAACTGGAGAACAGTCAGGCCTTCGCCAGCTGCCAAGTCACTCGGGTGTTCAAAGATGTGTGCTTGCGCGCGCCCAGCAGCGCGAGCGACGCCACCCAGGTTACCTCGATGATCGCCTCGTTCCAGAGTGGCTATAACTTGCGGCAGGTCTTTGCACAAAGCGCTGCCTACTGCATGGGGAATTGAGCATGAACGCGACACGCATCAGCGGCCTAGGTCTCCTCGCCGCCGTCTTTGCCCTCAGCGCCTGCGGTGGCGGCGGTGTGGCCACGACGGTCAATCCGAACGCCGCCGGCGGCACGAGCTCCATCGACGCCTACACGGGACCCGCGCCGGCGACGGCGGACGTCCAGGCATTCGACGTGAACTTTTGGAGCAACGTGCGCGCTCAGAATCGCTGCGGACAGTGCCACAACGCGACCACCCCGGCGCAAATGCCGAATTTTGCACGCAGCGATAACGTCAATCTCGCCTATGTGCAGGCCAACACAGTGGTCAATCTGGCGAACCCGTCGACCTCGCTCGTCGTCACCAAGGTGAGCGGCGGCCACAACTGCTGGCTGGCGGACGACAGCGCCTGCGGCCAGATCTTGACCACCTGGATCAGCAATTGGGCCGGCGCCACCGGCGCGGCGTCCGCCACCCAAGTGCAGTTGACCGCACCGCCGGTGATAACCGTCGGGCAGAGCTTGACGCTCCCGCCCGTGACCCAGGCGGGCGCCCAGGACTACCAGAGCACGATCTATACGCTCACCAGCGTGTATTGCTCGAACTGCCATTCGCCGAACGCGTCTGCTCCGCAGTCGCCGGAATTCGCGGGACCGGTGAGCCAAATCGTGGCCGACTACCAGGCGGCGATACCGAAAATCGACCTCACGGGCTGCGCACCGCAAAATTCGCCGACCTTCACGACGACTTGCGGCATCAACTCGCGCTTCTATCAGCGGTTGGCCATCGATAATCACAACTGCTGGAGCAACTGCGCCACGGACGCGGCGGCCATGCTGGCGCAGATTCAGGCCTTCGCTCAACCGCTGACCTTGTCCAACATCAATCCCAACCTGGTCGTCAGCAACGCGCTTACCCTGACTCAGGGTACGGTGGCGAGCGGTGCGAACCGCTACGATGCCGACACCATCGCCAAGTATGAATTCGAGACCGGTACCGGGTATGTGGCTTACGATACCAGCGGCATCGATCCGGCGGCCGACCTCACGATCACAGGCAATGTCACCTGGGCCGGCGGCTGGGGCATCACGGTGGGCGCAGGCGGCAAGGCACAGGCCACGACCTCGTCCAGCTCGAAGATATACAACCTGATTCAGGCCACCGGCGAATTCTCGGTCGAGGCCTGGGTGTCGCCCGCACTGGTTGCGACGCCGAATCCTTCCTTCATGGTCAGCTATTCCGGCGGCGACACCACGCGCAACTTCACGCTCGGGCAGACCAATCAAGACTATGACTTCATGTTGCGCAGCTCCAACTCGGATCTCAACGGCATGCCGCAGCTGCAGACCGCCGATGCGGCAATGGTCCTGCAGGCATCCTTGCAGCACGTCGTGCTGACCTACGATCCGGTGAATGGGCGCCAAATCTACGTCAACGGCGTCAATACGAATACGGCCGATCCGCAGAAGGGCGGCACGATCTCCAATTGGGACAGCACCTTCGCGCTGGTGCTCGGCAACGAAGTTTCCGGCGACGATTCCTGGCAGGGCTTGATCAAGTTCGTCGCCATCCACAGCCGTGCCTTGACTGCTGCGCAAGTGCTGCAGAACTTCAACGCCGGCGTCGGCGAGCGCTACTACATGCTGTTCAACGTGTCGAGTGTCACGGGCTCGCCGCAGACCTACGTCATGTTCACGGTCAGCCAGTACGACAGCTACAGCTACCTGTTCTACCAGCCGACCTTCATCTCCCTGACTTCGGGGTACTCGCCGACCAGCATCCCGATCCAGGGCATGCGTATCGGCATCAACGGCACCATTCCGACGGTGGGCCAGGCTTATATCCCGCTGAGCACCACGGTGACGGCGGCGAACTATACGTCTACCGGTCAGGTGCTATCGACCATCGGCACGGTCATCGGCTTGGAGAGCGGACCGCTAACCGATCAGTTCTTCCTGCAGTTCGATACGCTCGGCAGCAAGTCCTATCCCATCACCGAAACCACGCCGGTCACTCCGCCCATGCCGCTCGGCCCTGTGGTCGCGGATGTGGGGGTGCGTACCTTCGCGCAGGTCAACTCCACGCTGGCGGCGCTCACCGGAGTGCCGACCACGAATCTGGCCGTGAGCGCGACCTATCAGAGCGTGCAGCAGCAGCTGCCCTCGGTACCGACCCTGGAGGGATTCTCGGCGGCCAACCAGGTGGGCACCGCGCAGCTGGCCATTCAGTACTGCAACTCGATGGTCAATACCCCGACGCTGGCCGCGCAGATGTTCCCGGGCGTGACATTCAGCGCCACGACCTTCGCCACGCCGAGCGGCATCAGTGCGGTCAGCAGCGCGCTCGCGGCGCGGGTGCTCTACAACGGCGCGCCGACCGGCGTGCAGAGCCAGTTGGTCAGCCAGCCGGCGGCAAGCACGGTCACGACCGAGCTCAATAACCTGATCGGCATTCTCTGCACGGGGTCCAGCCCGTGCAACAACACTGCCCGAGTCATGGCGGTCGCCAGCGCGGCGTGTGCCGCGGCGTTCGGCAGTGCCGATATGTCGATCTATTAAGCAGACGCATCGAAGAGGCTCTTTATATGTATAAGATGACCAAGATACCCAAAGGTAAAGGCTTGCACGAACCGCTGCGCCATCCGGACCATCCGGTGCCGAAAACGCGGCGCCAGTTCATCGCGCAGAGCTTCATGACCGGCGGTGCCACGGTGCTCCTGCCCCCTATTTACTCCCTGCTCCTGCCGGGCACGGCGAAGGCCGCGCCGCCGCTGCCGACCGACATTCAAAATGCCATCACTGCCTGCCAAATCACCGCCGGCGCCGGGCTGATTCCCTTCATCTGCTTCGACCTGTCCGGCGGCGGCAATATCCTGGGCTCGAATGTTCTGGTCGGCGGACCGGGCGGACAGCTCGATTTCCTGAGCGTCGCGGGCTACAACAAGCTGGGGTTGCCCGGCACCATGGTGCCGAACTCCAGCGCGACGGGAAGTTTCGTCGACAGTACTTTCGGACTGCGCTACCACTCGGACAGTGCGCACTTGCGCGGCATGAAGAGTGTGGTGACGACCGCGATAGCGATGACCAATACCACGGGCACCGTGATTCCCGCCCTGTCGCAGAACGATACCAGCGACAACCCGCACAATCCCATGTACGGCATCTACCAGGTGGGCGCGCGCGGCGCATTGCTCAATCTGATCGGCTCCGAAAGTTCGGTGTCGGGCGGCAATTCCATGGCGCCGGCCACCATGATCAATATCGCGGCACAGCCGACCAAGATCGCGGACTCCACCGATTCGCAGGGCCTGGTCAACACCGGGCAGCTGAGCACGTTGCTGCCCAATCCCACCGGCCCGATCACCGTGCCGACGGACGTCACGAACGTGCTGATGTCGATGAAGCGCATCAGCGACGCGAAGTACCAGACCGTCACGGCCTACTCGACCAGTCTTCCCGGAGGCGCACCGCCGGCGACCACCTCACTGACCTCCGCCCAAGCCGCTGCTGCGGCGAACGCCAACGCGCTCGGGGCGAGCGGAACCCAGGCCTGCGCGTACACCAAGGCGGCGTATCTTCTCAACCGCTATCCCAGCCCGGCTGCGATCGATCCGGATGTCGACCCGAATATCGTCGGTTCGAGTGGAATCTTCACGACGGCCGAATACCAGGGCAATTCTGATTTTCAGAAGACCGCCGCCGTCATGAAGCTGGTGATCGACGGCGATGCCGCCGCGGGCACCATTGAGCTCGACGGCTTCGACTATCACACCGGCGAGCGCGCCACGGGCGAGACACGGGACTTCTCCGCCGGTCAATGCATCGGCGCGTGTCTCGAGTACGCGGCGCGCGTGGGTAAGCCGGTCATGATCTATATTTTCAGCGACGGCTCGCTGGCCAGCAGCGGCATGATCGATACCTCCGTGGCGGGCCGCGATAAATGCGTATGGACGGCGGACAACCAAAACGTCGCCGCGAGCTACTTCCTCGTGTTCGACCCCAAGGCCAAACCGCAACCGGCGCAGAGCAATCCGGAAATGAGCCTGCAGTTGGGCTACTGCAATCCGGATGGTTCGCAGAACACCACCAGCAGTCCCGCGGGCAACAACGTGCCCAACCTGGTGCAGATCGTGGTGCTCAATTACATGGCGTTGCACAGCACCTCGGCCGCCGCGAATTTCCCCACGCTGTGGCCGGCGCCGAACGTGAACAACACGCTGGGCACCGGGTCGGCGCTGCAGTCATTGATTTCCTATCAACCGCTCGCCAGCCTCGTAAACGGCAAAGTTCCGGGTTGATCGCATGCGGGCCCGGCCTTTCTAGGGTCGGGCCCTGTCTCATTCCGGAGACATGGGCGTTGCTCGCTTGCTGATGTGTTTGACGCCGCAGCGGGCAAGCATTGCGCAGCTTGGGACTGGAGCGAATTCGAGCTGCGCGCTGCGTCTCGATCAATTTCCCCGAATGTGCGCCAAGTCATACAGAAATCTAGCGAAGCAGCAGGCTGCCGCGTTGACACTGCGGCTTGCATTGTGCGATTTTGCATAAGGTCTGATCAGGGCAAACTCGCCGAAAGGCGAGGGCGCAAAGCTTCCGGTCTACGGGGTGTTCCTAGGACAGCGGGGTTACCAGCGTGATTGATGAATTGCCGCGCCCCGGGGCGCGGCTTCGACTTACTCAGTTCGCGGAATTTGCGGTGAGGGCATTACCGCATGGGTAGAGTATTGCCCGGCCTCAGGCTGATCATGGGCGCCCTGTTGACTGCCTCGTTCCTGGTCGCGGCATCGAAGGCGGCTGCACCCACGCTGGTCGGCAAGGACGCGCCGGATTTCGTGCTGAAAAGCATGGACGGCCGCAACCTGCGCATGTCCGAATATCGCGGCCAAGTCGTGCTGGTCAATTTCTGGGCGCGTTGGGCGGGAGACTCGCGCCAGGAGATGCCGGCTCTGGATCGCATCAACACCACCTACGGCAGGGCCGGCCTGGTGGTGCTCGGCGTGTCGATCGACGAGGATTTGGTCCGCGCGCGCGAGTTCGCGAGCGCCATGAAAGTCTCCTATCCCATTCTGTTCGACACCGGCTCCGACATCGGCCGGGACTACCTGCTGCAGAAAATGCCCATGACGATTTTGGTCGATCGCGCGGGCGTTGTGCGATATTCCGTCGTCGGCTTCAAGCGCGGCGACGAGCGCGCTTATCTCGATCACATTCGCGAATTGCTGCGCGAGTAAACCCATAGGTTTTTTATGAATTCCAAGCATCGAGTTGTGTCGATCATTGTGCGCGGAGCGGTGCTGGCCTGCGCCTTGGGCGCCGGGATCGCGCTCGCGGCGGCGCCCGCAGCCACGCCGACACCGGCTCCGGCTGCGTCGACTCCCGCTGCCGCGGCCCCCGCGGCCGCGCCGAGCGCCGAGCCGCCGGCTGCTGCCGCGGACGCCGCTCCGGCCGCCGCACCCGATGCTCCGCCCGCGGACTTCAAGACGCTGGATCAGGAGGTGCAGGGCCTGAAGAAGGATGTGATCGACCTGAACAAGGATCTGTTCGTGCTGGAGGAGGAACTGCTGTTTCCCGCCAACACCCAGGTGGCTCTGTACGTGTCGATGGATGTCGGTGCGTTCTTTGCACTGGACTCGGTGACGATCAAGATAGACAACAAGGAGGTCAAGAATTACCTGTACACGGCGCGCGAAGCGGACGCCCTGCTGAAGGGCGGTGTGCAGCAGATCTATTTGGGCAATCTGAAGGTCGGCAAGCACGAGTTGGTGGCCTTCTTCACGGGCAAGGGCCCCGTCGAGCGCGACTACAAGCGCGGCGCCACGATCACCTTCGACAAGGGAGTGGGCGCCAAGTATCTGGAACTCAAGATCACGGACCGTGTGGCCAAGCATCAGCCAGAATTCGCGATCAAAGACTGGGAATGATGCGTGCAACGACTGATTAACAGCCTGCGGCCGCTCATTCTGGGCGGGTTGATGTTGGCGCTGCCGTGGGCGGTCGCACAGCCCAAGAACATCAAGCCGGATCCCAACGGCCTGCCTCCGCAGGACGTGAAGGACCTGCATTACGGCGATGTGCTGTTCTATTTCTACCAGGACGATTATTTCGATTCGATTACACGGCTGCTCGCCGCCCAGCAACTCGACCGCGTCCCGCACACGCAGGGCGAGGCGGAGCTGCTCTTGGGCGGCTTGTACCTGTCTCTGGGCGAACATGTCGAGGCGGGCAGGATCTTCGAGGCGCTGCTCAACAAGAACACCTCGCCCGCGGTACGCAACAAGGCCTGGTTCTATCTGGGAAAGGTTTGGTATCAAAGAGGCTATCTGGAGGAGTCGGAACGCGCGTTGAGGCAGGTGTCGGACAAGGGCGACCCGCGCATCAGCGCCGAACGCTACATGCTGCTCGCGCAACTGATGATGCGCGAGGAGCGCTATGACGATGCCATCGCGGCCTTGAGCAGCTGGCATGGAGCGCCCGACTGGACCGCCTATGCTCAATTCAACTTGGGTGTGGCGCTCGTGCGCAAGGACCGGCTCGCGGAGGCCATCCCCTACCTCGATCGCGTGGGGCGCATCGCGACGCGTAGCGAGGAGCTGCTCTCGCTCAGGGACAAGGCGAACCTCGCGCTCGGCTTCGCGCTGCTGCAGGCGCAGCGTGCCGCCGAGGCCAAACCCATCCTGCAGCGGGTACGTCTCGAAGGGCCTTACTCCAGCAAGGCGCTGCTGGGCGTCGGCTGGGCGGACGCGGGAGTGGGCGAATTCAAGCGCGCGCTGGTCCCCTGGTTGACGCTGCGCAAGCGCAGCCTGCTCGACTCGGCCGTCCAGGAATCCTTTCTCACGGTCCCCTATGCGTACACTCAACTGTCGGCAACCGGCCAGGCCGCCGAATATTACAGCTCGGCCATTGACTCCTTCGACGCCGAGATCAAGCACATCGACGACTCGATCGAGGAGATCCGCAGCGGACACCTGCTCGACCGGCTGCTCGACGACGACAAGAAGGACACGTTGACCTGGTACTGGCAGCTCAGCACCCTGCCGAACGCTCCCGAATCGCGGTATCTCTACACGCTGCTCGCGAGCAACGAGTTTCAGGAAGGTTTGAAGAATTACCGCGAGCTCAACTACATGAGCCGCAACCTGGATAGCTGGCGCGAGGATGTGTCGGCCTACGATGACATGCTCGATACCCGCCAGCAGGCGTACAACCAACGCGTACCGAAGGCCGACGCCGTGATGGCGGCGACCGATCTCGACGGCTTGACGCAAAAGCGCGTCGATTTCGAGTCGCGCATCAACGAAATCGAGAAATCCAACGATGTCGCCGCCCTGGGTACTCCCGAGGAGCAGCGTACGTGGGCGCGATTGAAGCGCATCGAGGATTTTCTCGCGGCGCATCCTGATGATCCCGATCTCGCCGAGATGCGCGAAAAGCACCGCCTGATGAAGGGCGTCCTGTACTGGCGGCTGTCGGCGAGCTTCAAAGCCCGATTGTGGAACGAGCGACGGTCGGTCAAGGAGCTCGAAGCGGAACTGAAGGAGACGCAGAGGCGGGCCGTCATGGTGCGCCAGGCTCGCGCCGGCGTGCCGACCAATACCGGGGCCTATGCAGGCCGAGTGGCGGAGATCCGTGCGCGCATGGACACACTGCAGCAGCGTCTGGCCGATGTGTCGTCGCAGCAAAACCGCTTTCTCCAGGTGCTCGCGATCCGAGAGCTCGAAGGTCAGAAGCAGCGCATTGCGACCTACCAGATTCAGGCGCGCTATGAATTGGCGGCGATCTATGACCGCGCTGCGAACGAAAAACCGAAGGCGACGCCATGAGAGGCGCCCTCGCAAAGTCAAGGACGAGCGCTGCGCCCCGGGCGCGGCGCGGCGCGGTTGCTCTGGTCATTGCGTTGCTCACGATGTTGTTGGGATTGCCCGGCCGGGCCGCGGACAAGAATCCGCCGACCATCAAGGATCTCGACGCCCAGCAGGTCGAAGTCAATACCGATCCGCCGAAGAACATCGATGCCAACAAGACCATGGACAGCTACCGGCGATTCCTCGACCTGAATGCCGGGGATGCCGCGCTGCGCGCCGAAGCCCTGCGCCGTCTCGGCGATCTGAATCTCGAAAGCTCCGAATCCGAACGCATCGAGCGCGAGCTCATCACCAACGAGGGCCTGCGCGCCACGGAAGCCATCCACTTGTATTCGGCCCTGCTCAAGGCTTATCCGAAGTACGAGCGCAACGATTCCGTGCTGTACCAACTCGCCCGCGCCTACGAACTCAACGCGCAGCCGGAGAAGGCGCTGGCGTCCCTGGATCAGTTGGTGGCGAATTATCCGAACAGCCGCTATATCGACGAGGCGCAATTCCGGCGCGGCGAACTGCTGTTCACCGACAAGGCGTATCCCAAGGCGCAAACTGCCTACGAGGCCGTCATCAAGATCGGCTCCAAGTCCGGCTTTTACAACCAGAGCCTCTACAAGCACGGGTGGTCGCTGTTCAAGCAGGGTGAGAGCGAGCGCAGTCTGCAATCCTTTGCGGGCGTGCTCGACTCGGTGCTGGTGTCGAAGCGCAATCCGTCGGAATTGGTCGAACTCGAGACGCTGAGCCGGCCGAACCGTGAATTGGTGGAAGACACCTTTCGGGTGATGAGCATCACGTTCTCCTACCTGGACGGCCCGAAGACCGTCGACGACTTCGTGAAGCATCGCACGCCGCGGCCGTACTACTATCTTCTGTATGCGCGCTTGGGCGACCTGTACATGGAGAAGGAGCGCTATACCGATGCGGCGGACAGCTACCGCGCCTTCGTCTCGCAGGACCGCAACAACGAGAAGGCGCCGCTGCTCGAGATGCAGGCCATCGAGGCTTACCAGAAGGGCGGCTTCCCGCAGCTCGTGCTTCAGGGCAAGAAGGAATTCGTCGAGAACTACAGCTTCGGCACGGCGTACTGGCAGGGAAGGGACCCGAAGAAGGAACCGAAGGTCGTGGCCGTGCTCAAGACCAATCTCAAGGACGTCGCGCAGCACTATCATGCCGAGGCGCAGCGCACTAAAAACGTGGCCGACTATCAGGAAGCGGCGAAGTGGTACCGCAGCTATCTGACATCCTTCCCGGACGATCCGGATTCTGCCGTCACCAACTACCTGCTCGCCGACACCCTGTTCGAGAGCAAGCAATACCTCGATGCGGCCAAGGAATACGAGACCACGGCCTACCACTACGGGGCCCATGAGAAGGCCGCGGCCGCGGGCTATGCCGCGATCGTCGCCTACGGGAAACAGGAGGAAGGCTTGAGCGGCGAGGCCAAGGCATCGGTGCACAGCCGCAGTGTGGACAGCTCCTTGAAATTCGCGCAGACCTTTCCGAACCATCCGGAGAGCGCGACCGTGCTGACGCATGCCGCCACCGACCTGTATACGATCAAGGATTTTCCGCGGGCCATCGCGGCATCCGAGACGCTGCTGGCGCGGCAGCCGCCCGTGGATGTGACCAAGCAACGCGTTGCCTGGACCGTGATCGGCAATTCGAATTTCGATCAAGGCGTGTTCGACAAGGCAGAAGCGGCATACGGCCACGCGCAGACGCTGATGCCCGCCAACGATCCTGAGCGCGGCGTGATCGTCGAGCGCTTGGCGGCGTCGATCTACAAGCAGGGCGAGCAGAAGAGCAAATCCGGCGACAGCGCGGCGGCGGTGGAGGACTTCCTGCGGGTGGCGGCCTTGGCGCCGACCTCGAAAGTGCGCGCAAATGCGGACTTCGACGCGGCGGCCCTGCTCGTCAAGGACAAGAAATGGGATCGGGCCATCGTCGTGTTGGAGGGCTTCCGCCGCAACTTTCCGCAGAGTCCGCTGCAGGCCGATGTGACGCGCAATCTGGCGGTGGCCTATACG
>Ga0209274_10000663_pt1 | contig 19264 bp, 19 predicted proteins | sample HubBroMetageREF1_FD_188343 | JGI IMG/M metagenome (GOLD analysis project Ga0209274, IMG submission 188343) | Reference soil microbial communities from the Hubbard Brook experimental Forest, New Hampshire, USA - Hubbard Brook CCASE Soil... | ecosystem: Environmental > Terrestrial > Soil >...
AGACACGGGGCGCAATCTGACGATCATCAGTCGTGGCTGCGTGAAGGGGCAAACATCGTATGGCCCCGCCTGCGCGTCAATCACACGCGTAGTTCTGCTGTCAGATAAGGCCGGTACCCTCAAAGCAGAGGCTGCCCTCGAAACGCCGCTGTCGCAAGTTTGGCAGAACGTCTTTGGTGCGAGCGCGGAATGCTCTTCACTGGTAAGCAGGTTCCTGATGTCCGATGTCCAGAAGGTACGCAACGCAAAAGGGGAATTCTTGATTGCGACATTCAACGGAGCTTATCTCCTCAAGATGTACACGGTTAAGCAAAAGCACATCAAGCAGCTTGGGATGTGAGGGTAATGTCTCAGAGTTGACACCTTTATCCAGTTACCGGGGGCTGATGGCTGACAGTCCGCATCTCCTCCACGGTCACAAACTCGTATCCCTGATCGCGATACCGCCGGATTAGATGGTCTGTCGCAATCGCCGTTTGCGCGCGGTCCGCGCCGAATGCGCTATGTCCGCCATCGTGCAGCAGGATTACGTCGCCGCCGCGCACCTGACTCGCGATTTTATTTTCAATCACTGCGGCGGGCGCGCCATTCCAGTCATGGCCGCTTAAGTTCCACATCACCGTTTGCAGTCCTAGTTCACGCGCGATCCTGATGGTTGCTGGGCGTCTTCCTCCAAAGGGCGGACGAAAGAAGGTTGAATGATCGCCGATTGCGTGCTGCAGCGCCCCGCGGCAGTCGACAAGCTCGGCGCGCGTCTCGGCTGCCGATTTGAAGATGAGCCGCGGATGCGTGAACGTGTGATTGCCGATTGCATGTCCCTGCTGTGCCACCGCGAGCGCAATATCGGGGCGCTGCCGCACATAGCGGCCGATCATGAAGAACGTCGCCCGCACGTTGTGTTTCGCTAGCACGTCGAGCAGTTTGAGCGTGTGCGGATCGTTTGGCCCATCGTCATAGGTTAGGGCGATTTGCTTGCTTCCTCGAACTCCCTGGAAAAACGTCGGCCCGTACCACTGTCCCTTCGGCGCCATGGACTGGTAACCCGCGGCGGAAGCAGCGGCCGCGGCGCTTAGTCCGATGAGAGCGGGGAGCATGATCGAATTGTAAATGCAGGTCAGAGGAGGTCAGAGGTTAGAGGTCAGATTGCAGAGGTGAAAACCAACGCATCTCAGTCCCGGCCTCTCACCTCTGCAATCTGACCTCTGCCCTATGACCTTTCCGCAATCCACAATTGCATCGCGACCCGAAGCAATATATTCTGCTTCCCAGTTCCGGACGACAATCGACAGTCGATAACCGATAACCCATAATCCATGGCCAAGCTTTTCGAGCTCCCCCGTTACATTGCGGTTGAAGGTCCCATACGAGTTGGGAAGAGCACACTGGCGCGGCTTCTCGGAGAGTGCCTGGCGGCGCAACGCGTCATCGAGCCGGAAGACAATCCTTTTCTCAAGGCTTTCTACGAAGGCGAGAGCGGCGCGGCTTTTCAGGCGCAATTGGCGTTTCTGATTCGCCGCTTCGAGCAACTGCGCGCGCTCGATCTGGGGCCGCGTTCGAATAAGACTGTTGTTTCCGATTACATTTTTGAAAAAGACAAGCTCTTCGCCTGCCTCAATCTCAACGATCAGGAACTCGATACCTACAATCGCTACTTCAATTATTTCCGCGAGCAGATTCCCACGCCTGACCTCGTCATCTATCTGCAGGCCACGCCGGAGGTGCTGAAAAAGCGGCTGAAGAAAAAGAACGCGGCCAGCGAGAAGGCCATCAGCGAGGATTACCTGATGGAAGTGGTGAAGGCCTACGAACACTTCTTCTTTCACTACACGCAGTCCGATTTGCTGATCGTGAACACCTCCGAGATTGACTTCGTCGACCGCAACGAAGACCTGCAGGAGTTGCTGAAAAAAGTCTCGGCTCCGATCAAGGGGACGCAATACTTTCTGCCGCTGGGCAGCGAGAACGCCGCCAGCGCGTGAGAGATCAGGTCTTAGGTGTCAGGTCTCAGGAAATTCGGCTCGATGAAGCCGCCTACACCGCATAGCTGCGGAGGAATGCGAAGCGTCGGCGAAGGCGGTAAACGGTCGCGGTTTGAAGCGCGACCCTTGCGCGGAAATACAAAGCGGCGGAGCTTTTTATGCTCCGCCGCTTCTTGTTTGGTGCGCCGCCAGGTTCGGCAGCCACTGGCTAGTTGTGTTTATCGCCGCCATGCGATTCGCCGCCATGGGACGCGGCACCATGCGGTGCCGCCGCATGGGAAGCGCCATGGGACGCGCTAGCGTGCGCGGCTGCGGCATGGGAATCGCGTGTGGGGGCACTCGAGTGGGATACGCTGCTGTGGCTTGTGCGCACGGTTGATGCGCGACCTCCACGATTGACTGCGGCCCGTCCACCGCGGTTGTCACGACCTTCGACATAGGTTCCGCCGCCGCCGCCGCTGAAGCGATGCTCACCCCAGCCGTGGCCGTAGCCCCAGTTCGCCCAGGGGCCCACGCCCAGGAAGACGCCGCCATAGAAATAGCCTGGGCCATAGTAGCCACTAGGTGCGCATCCGTACGGCGCATAGCCGTAGTAGCCGTAGGCACATACGGGTGGGGTTATGCTGATGGCAATCCCTGCATTGACCGTTGGCACCAAGGCCAAGGATGCCAGTAAGGTTGTTGTACCGGCCAGAAGCAGACTGCGCGTTGCTAACTTGTGAGCCCAAGGGGCCACGGTCTTGATTTGCCACATGTTATTGTCCTCCGGAATTTCCGCTTTCGATGAACGATATATCTTCACTATCGGCCGCTTGCTCGTAGATAACTGGTCAATACAGACCGTTGTGCGCCGGACCTGTGGTTGGAATTCGGAAAGGGAAGACAGAGCCGTATTGGAACCAGACTGGCCTTGTGATCTTTAACAGCTTGCGAATGAGGCGGATGGGGTTGACTTTTCCCAGCGCTCAAGCGCTGGGCTGCGTTTGTTCGCCCCACCGGGGCTGGTTCAAGCGCGCCTTTAGCCAGCGAGCAACGACTATCGACCAACGACCCTTCTGCAGCTATAATCCCCTCAGCGTCATCCAACTCGTGAAAGAGGACGCGTACAGGCTCTATCCGCCCGGTTTGCGGAGGGGCACTGGAGGACATCGTGAGTCTCACATCTATCAGCGGGCTTGCCCACAGCCGCAAGATCACTACTGCTACTCTCCGCGAAAAGAAAGTTCACCACGAACCGATCACCTGCCTCACCGCATACGACTACGCCACAGCGCGGCTGGTCGACGAGTCCGGCATCGACATTGCCCTAGTCGGCGACTCGCTCGCCATGACCATGCTGGGCTATGAGAACACGCTCTCGGTCACGGTCGACGAGATGCTGCACCACGTAAAGGCGGTGCGCCGCGGCGTGAAGGACGCGCTGCTGATCGCCGACATGCCTTACGGGTCTTATCAGGTTGATCTGTCCGAAGCCATTCACAATGCCGCACGCTTTGTGAAGGAAGGCGGCGCCGGGGCGGTCAAGATGGAAGGCGGCGAGAAGCGCGCGGAGGTGATTCGCCGGGTGATTGACGCCGAGATTCCTGTCGCCGGACACATAGGACTCACGCCGCAATCGGTCAACGTGATGGGTGGCTATAAAGTTCAGGGCAAAACGCTGACCGCCATCGAGCAGCTCATGCGCGATGCGGTCGCGCTCGACCGCGCGGGCGTGGCTCTCATTGTGCTCGAAGGCATTCCGCGCGAAGTCGCGGCCATGATTACTGCTGAGGTTGAGACTCCCACGATCGGCATCGGCGCCGGGCCGGATTGCGATGGGCAGGTGCTGGTTTTTCACGACCTGGTCAATTTGACGTTCGGGCATCCCGCGAAATTCGTGCGCCGTTACGGAGACGCGGCTGCGCTGATCACGCAATCGGTGCTGGCCTTCAAGGCTGACGTGGTTTCGCATCAATTCCCGAACGACGCTGAGAGCTACCACCTGCCGAAAGAAACCCAGGGCGCACTCGAAACGGTACTCCTCCGCAAGCACGCCAGGCAGCGATAATTGCGGGCGGAGAAGAACCTGTGCGAGACGATGCGCGAGAGCTGGCGCGAGACCACGTGCGAGAGCGGGTGCGAGACGCCGTGCGCAACATAGTGCGGACGATAGTGATGGTCGTTCTGCTCGGGGCTCTGGTTGCCTGCTCCAAGCCCGCGCCCGCGCCAACGCCAGGCGCCGCGGAAACGCGGCTGCCGACCGGGCTGGAGACGATTCCCATGCCCGATCCTTCGAAGTATCCTCCGCTCAGCAAAATGAGCGGGTGGCAGAATCCGTATTTGGTGGTCCGCGAGGATGGGATTGGCGTCGTCGATCTCTCCAATCGCGAGGTTCACGTTCTGAAGATGGAAGAGATCCCGGCCGAGTTGGTGGCGCTGCCATCGAGCGCGTGGCCGTATGGCCGCGTCGTGCTGGTTGCGCAGGCAGTCCCCAAAAATCCAACCGATCAGACGAAGGCAGAACTGCGCAAGAACCGCGCCCTGCTCCTCGGGACCCTTAAAGAACTGGACGTTCAATATCGTGAGGCGCCCTGAGCGGGCAATAGACTGTGGAGGCGAGGCTTTCCCCGTCTTTGGAGCCGCTGCAAGCGGAGACGCGGCGAGCCGCGTCTCTACCACGCATGAATATTTGCTCGACCATTGCGGAAACACGCGCTGCTTGCCGCGATGCGCGCGCCAGTGGCAAGCGCCTGGGCCTGGTTCCTACCATGGGGGCTCTGCATGAAGGCCACCTGTCGCTGGTGCGCGCGGCACGGGCGCAATGCGACGCAGTTGCCGTTTCCATTTTTGTGAATCCCACGCAATTCGGTCCGACCGAAGATTTGTCCAAATATCCGCGGCAGTTCGATCGTGACTGCCAGCTGCTGGAAAAAGAAAATGTCGAAATCCTCTTCGCGCCGCCGGTCGAAGAGATCTATCCCAGCTCCAATTCCAACGACGCGGTCACCTGGGTGGTGGTCGAAGGGCTGAGCGATAAGCTCGACGGACGGTCGCGGCCCGGCCATTTTCGCGGCGTGGCCACAGTCGTCTCCAAGCTCTTTCACATCGTCGAGCCCGAGGCGGCGTTCTTTGGCCAGAAAGACGCCGCGCAGCTGGCCGTGATCCGGCGCATGGTGCGGGACTTGAACTTTCCCGTGGAAATTGTCGCTTGCCCGATCGTGCGCGAACCCGATGGCTTGGCCATGAGCTCGCGCACCGCTTATCTGAATCGAGAAGAGCGCGAGCGCGCACTGGTGCTGCAACGGTCGTTACAGAAAGCTCGGCAGCAATTTCAAGCGGGAGAAAGAAGCGCCGCGAGACTGATCAGTGCGGCCCGGGAGGTCATCGCACAGGAACCGCAGGTCCGTTTGGACTATTTCGAGGTTGTCGATCCCGACACGCTTGATCCCGTGGAGCGGATTTCGCGAAAGACGCTAGTGGCAGTCGCCGCCTATGTGGGCTCGACGCGCCTGATCGACAATGTAGTGCTGGAGACCTGAGCCGAAATAGTTGGCCGGCAATCGCCTGCTTGCATCCATAAATGCTTTCGAGGCGGAGGGTAGTCATTCCGGAAGCAAGTCGGCAAACACAAACCCATCGCGCTCGACAATTTCTCCCGTCCGCACTTCGATGGGGCGAGAGAACACCGGCGAATCGTACACGAAGGTGTGAAATTCTCCATTCTCGCCGCAAGGGTCGACTTCGGGAGGCAGAGCCTGCAGCAAGCGCAGATCGTAGTCGTGGCCGACAAACGACTTTGCGAGCTTCTTGGGGTCCACGCAGGTAATCTTTGCTTTCACGCCGGCTGCGATCATATCCCTACCCAGTTGTGCGGTGGGAATTTGCCAGACCGGAAACAGCGGTTCGAGTCCAGTCCCCTGCAATTGCCGCAGGCGATAGTCACGAATCTCTTCAAGAAACAGGTCTCCGAATGCGACCGCGGCGATTCCCTCGGCCGTTGCACGCTGGCAGACGTAGCGCATCCGCTCTTCGTATTCCAGGTTCGAGCACGGGCTGGGCAGTCCCACCGCCCACAGCGGGATGCCGGTTCGTTCGGCCTGCGCTTCCACCAGCGCATGACGGACGGCATGCATCGCCACGCGGTCCGCTACGGAGTTAAAGGTGGTGAGCAGAGCAACTACCTGGATATCCGGCCGTTGGCGGAGGAGGTGCAGCGTCCAGGCGCTGTCTTTACCGCTGCTCCACGATAAGAGAACCTTCGTCAAGTTTGGCTCACGATCGTTTTTACAAGATTCCGCGCCGCCGTTGTTGGCCCGGAGACGAACGGATTCCCGGCGATGAAGTAGCGCAACGGTTGCTCGGCTGACTTGACGATCCCGATGCGCGGCGTAACCATTACGCGTCGCACGCGATACCCATCATGGACGATGCGGAGATCGGAGCGCGGGCTTACCAGGTTTTTTCCATTGTCCCGCGCGCGGGTGACTCCGAGAGCTTCGGACAGGCGTCCCGGTCCGGAGGAAATTTTCTTGAGAAAAGAAATCTTACTGAGGCCAGTTTCTTTGTCTGCCTCGATGCCTCGCGCTTCCGCCATCTGCTCGATGCCTGACACAGGCTCGAGGGCGCGAAATAGAACGCCTCCCGGCACACCATCGGGCAGGCAGGAAACATTCAGGCAGTAGTGAGTGCCGTAGATGAAGTACACATAGGCGCGGCCGGGAGGACCGAACAGCACGGAATTCCGCGCCGTCCGGCCGGCAGCGGAGTGCGCGGCTGCATCGCCTTGGCCGAGGTAGGCTTCGGTTTCGACGATGCGGCCGGCGAGAACTCCTTGACGTGTTGTGCGGACCACCAATTTTCCCAGCAACGCCCGCGCCGCCCGACGCGGATCGCGATTGAAGAAGCCCGGCTTTAACAAAACGACGCGGCCAAGCGAAGGCGAGCCTGGTTGTGAGCTGAGTTTGACTGTCATCTTGAGCGAAGCGAAAGACCCATGCATTCCGCCAAGTACAGAGGTCCTTCGCTTCGCACAGGATGACAATTTAGATTTGTGTCGCGAATTTGCACGCAGTTCGCTTAAACATCCTCAGGCGGCGCTCTTCAGATACGCCAGCACTTCGTCGGCGTGGCCTTCCGCCTTTACGTTATTGAAGATGTGCTTGATCTTGCCGTCGGGGCCTATCACGAAAGTTGTCCGCGCTATGCCTTTTACTTTTTTGCCGTACATGTTCTTTTCTTTGACCACGCCGAAGAGGTTTGCGATCTTTTTCTCGGCATCGGCCAACAGCGGGAAGGGCAGACTGAATTTGTCCTGGAATTTCTTCTGCGAGGCCGACGTGTCTTTCGAAATCCCGAGCAGCACCACGCCGGTTTTCTTAATCTCTTTGTAGCTATCGCGAAAACCGCAGGCTTCCTTGGTGCACCCCGGCGTATCGGCCTTGGGGTAGAAATAAAGCACCACGGTCTGGCCGCGAAAGTCTTTTAAGGCAACCTCTTTGCCGTTCTCGTCCGTCGTACTGAAGTCTGGGGATTTATCATTAACCTGCATATGGAATCGTCTCCTCGCCGGTCGTGGTTACATCGCAAGTTATATCGCAACGGGATGTTCGCCGTCACCTTGGCGGCCTCGACCTGCTGCGCCAGTTCGTTGCTGGCGGCCCAGAATCTAACGCCGCAGTACGGGCGCAAGCCGCCAGCCGACAAGGGACCGCGCGCCCTGGGGCTGGTCCAGCTTTCGTCTACGGGCAAAAAGGCCCGCTTCATTCCCATTGCCATTATGATCGACGGGAAATTTTACGATGCCGGTTCGTACAAGGCTGCGCCGGTTCCCATGGCTCTCGACTTTGGTATCGTCTATGAAGCTTTTCGCACCGGTGTGTCGCAGGGAGTTTTCACCATTTCGCAGCCGGGACAAATGAATCACGTCTGGATCGCGGAAGGCACGTGGCTTCCGGCGGGAGCGATTGATCCGCATAAACGCAAGAAGTACTCGACGCCGGTGATCGCGGAGGACGACCGGGACAGCCCGCCCGTACTTCATCGCCGCGCCGGAAGTGGCGATTCTGAGAGCAATTCCGATAGCAAGGACAAGGACAAAGATAACGACAAAGATAAAAGTAAGAATAACGACCAGCCGAAGCCTGCTGCCACTCCGGCGTCGCCTACGGCGGCTGCGCCGCCCGCCAGTACGTCGAATTCGCCCGCCAGTGCCAAGACTCCAACGCCGCCCGACGCCGCGAAAACGACTGCGCCGCCGGAGGCCGCAAAGGCATCTGCGCCTGTTTCGGGGCCTGTTTCTGCGCCAGACGAGCCGATAGAAGATCCGAGCCGGCCTCGTCTGCGGCGTGGAAAGCCGGAATCAGCGGCGCACCGCGACGTCTATGCGACGTTCGACGCCTGGCCGGATGCAAAGCCGGCCTCGGGACCGGCGAAGGCCGATGCGCAGGCAGCAAAGGATGCGGCTACGCCGCAGATCGTCGTATTTCCCGCAGTTTCCGATGCCGGCGGGCCCGATCCGCGTCCTTACACCTACGATTTGAAGCCGGCCGAAGAAGCCAGCTATCGCAAGCAGATGCTTGATCTGGCCGCAACGCAGCTTCGGCTGCACGCAAGCGCCACACCAGAGGCCGCGGCCACCAGCAAGAAGCCATCCTCGGGCAAATCGGGGCGCAAGTCGGACAGCAAGCCGCCGCAGTCGGCCTTCGACGATGTGAGCCTGCGCATCTTCGATCTCTCCACGTCGAACGAGCCGGTGCTGGTGCTCTCGGCGAAAACTCACCCCGCCTCTGCCGGCGCTGGCGGCAGCGTCGAAGAACCGAAGGAAATCACGCTCATCGCCCGCACCAACCTCGAAAACGAGCTGCGGAAACTATTTTTTTCGGAGACGGATTCGCATCATCTCGACATGACTCCCCGCATGGTGTTGATCGACGCGGTCGATGCCGACGGCGATGGCCGAGGCGAATTGCTCTTCCGGCGCACCTTCGACGATGGCAGCGTCTACGCCATTTACCGCGTCACCGCCGATGGGCTGTGGCCGCTGTTTGAGCCTACGCCGTGAAGGGCAGGTCTCAGGTGTCAGGTGTCAGGCCTCAGGCATCCGGGTGACGGTGGTTTTCCTGAGACCTGCTCATTTTGCGGCGCAAAGAATTTCCACTTGCCAGAAGGTACCGCTCTGGTTACTATGCACGCATCCTTTTTGCGCTTTGAGTTAGCTTCGCTTCTATGAACATCGGCGAGACCATCCGAAATTTCCGGCTGCAGAGAAGCATGTCGCAGGGCGACATCGAGAAGCGCACCGGCCTGTTGCGCTGCTACCTGTCGCGGGTTGAGAACGGCCACACCATCCCTTCGCTGGACACGCTAGCCAAGATTGCCGGGGCAATGGATCTGGCTCTGTCGCAATTCTTTGCCGAGGGCCACAGCAACGGCCACAAGGGGCTGCCGCAGCTCTCCGAAGATGAAGTGCGCTTCCTGAGCCAGATGCGCCGTTATTCGGCGAACCTGAACGACAGCGACCGGAAGCTGGTGCTGGCGATGGTGAAGAAGATGGCGTCGAGCGGGAAATAGATCAGCTCTCGGCTGTCAGCTCTCAGCCTTCAATTCACCGGCTTCTCCTTGACTCTCCATTTTTAATTGGACAGCCTGACCCGGAATTCAGCGTGATGGTTGACTTAGCCAGAACTGAGAGCTGACAGCTGAGAGCTGCCTTTAGGTACTTTCGTACCATCCTTGGCGTGTCCGGCGGGAACCTCGCCAACCCCTATCTGCAACGTTATGCTGTGAGATGGAGGACCTTTGTGACCATCGAGGAAGAAATGAATGTGCTCGAGCAGCAACTGCGGCGGCTGAAGATCGAGTATGAGATTTTCTTCAACAATCCCACCAAACGGCCTCCCACCGACATCGAATGGAAGGTTAGCTCGTTGCTGCGCAAGTTCAGCGATGGCGCGCGGCTGACTTTTTCGCAGCGCTTCCGATACAACGAGATGGCGCAGCGTTACGCCGTGCAAAGCGACCTGTGGCGCAAGAAAATGAGGATTCGCGAAGAAGGCTATCGTCGACCTTCTGACGCGATGCTATCGGTGCAAGGCGTACGCTCCAGCTCCAGCGAAGAACGGGAAGCGAAGCACCACCCGGTTTATGGCATCGCGCGCCCGGCGCAGCCCGCCAGCGCCGAAATGCAGGCGCCGGAGAGGGACCAGCCTTTCTCAGTAGAGTGCTCGGGCGCGGCGCCAGAGCGGACGCAAGTGGAATCCCTCTACAAGGCGCTGACGGAAGCCAAGCAAAAGTCGGGAGAAAAAGTTTCCGGCAACCTCGATTCCTTCGCAACCTTCGTCACGAAAAAGACCAGCGAACTGCGCAAGAAGCACAGGTGCAACACGGTCGAGTACTCGATCGAGACTCAGGGCGGACAGGTCAAGCTTAAAGCGAAGGCGAAGGTCTAGAACCCCAGTTGCCAGCACCGGAAGTGCAATTGTGATTGCGGAGGTCTCTAACCTCTAACCTCACGCCCGGCATGTACCACTTTCAACCCCAGGCGCTTCTCGAACGGGTCGAAATCGTGGTCGCGGTGCAGAAGTCCGTGGCCGGACATCAGGCAGAAAGTGGCAATCCAACAGTCGATTGTCTTGCGGACGGTATAACCCTCCGCCCGCAACGCGCGGTAGTTCCGAGCGGCTTCGGTCGCCAGTTCGACGCCTCCAGTCGTGAACACATGGAATCGCAAAAGCTCGTTGTGAACCTGGAGAAACATGCCTGGATCGCGCACCCCCTGCAAGACTTCGCACAGGATCAAGTCTGTCAATCCCAGGCGTTGCCGCTTCAACGCACGGTCGAGCCATGCTGTTTCTGGGTTGGAAGCGCCTCTCAGGTAGTCGATCCACACAGTCGTATCGACGATGACCATATACAGCTATGCGCGGCGGTTAATTGGAAATCCGTCCCCGGCGGGACGCGCTGAGATTGCCTTGCCATTGCACCTTGCCTTTGAGCCGCCGGATCGATTGCTGGGCGTAGGTTTCGACCAGCAAGCGTAGACCGGCTTCCACCGCTGCTTTCTTGGTGCGGACTCCGCTGCGCCGCAGGGCCTGGCGCATCAAGCCGTCGTCGATGTCGATGTTCGTCCGCATTCCATCAGATCCTCGATGTGTAATGATGTGTAATAATCGCACATTTATGTGTATAGAGCAAACCGCTGCTTGCGCCTGTTAGAATTTCCCTCTTGTAATTCTCGTTCGCTCCAAGGAACTCATGTCTAAGATCCAGCGCGCCATCCTGAGCGTCACCGATAAATCCGGACTGGTCGATTTCGCCCGCCGACTCGCTGCGCTGCGCGTGGAGCTGGTTTCTACCGGAGGCACGGCTAAACTGCTGCGCGAATCTGGCATCGCCGTCAAAGACATTTCCGAGCTGACTGGGTTCCCGGAAATGCTGGATGGGCGGGTCAAGACGCTGCATCCCAAGGTGCATGGCGGCATCCTGCATCGGCGTGACGACAGCTCCCATCGCGCGGCCGTGGCCGAGCATGGCATCGCGGCCATCGACATGGTGGTAGTCAACCTGTACGCCTTCGAAAAGACCGCGGCCAAGGCGGGAGTGCGCTTCGAAGAGCTGATTGAGAACATCGATATCGGCGGCCCGTCGATGATCCGATCGGCGGCAAAGAATTTTCAGGACGTCGCGGTGGTTACCTCGCCCGCCGATTACGGCGCGATCGCCGAGGAGATGGCGCGCTCGGGCGGCGCGCTCTCTCGCGAGACGAAATGGCGGCTGGCGCAGAAAGCGTTTGCGACGACTGCGGCTTACGATTCCGCCATCGCCTCGACGCTGGAGCGCGTGGGCGGCGACTTCGAGCTGCATGCGGCCGATGGCTTCCCGCAAAATCTGCGACTGTCTTTTCAAAAAGTGATGGACCTGCGCTATGGAGAGAATCCGCATCAGAAGGCTGCGATGTACGCGGACGGTTCGGGCGTGGGCGTGGCGCACGCGAAGCAGATCCAGGGAAAAGAGCTTTCCTATAACAACATTGTCGACCTGCAAGCCGCCTGGGACCTGGCGCAGGAGTTTGACGAGCCGGTCTGCGCCATTATCAAACACACCAACCCCAGCGGAACCGCGACCGGCAAGACGCTCGCCGAGGCGTACTTGCGGGCTCTCGAATGCGATCCGGTTTCGGCGTTTGGCGGAGTGATCGGAGTGAACCGCACGGTGGATGCGGTGGCGGCTGGCGAAATGGCGAAGCTCTTTTTGGAAGTTATCGCCGCTCCCGCGTTCGATGAAGACGCGAAAGCGGCGTTTGCCGCGAAGAAGAATCTGCGGCTGGTCGAAGTTCCCGCTGGACAACAGAACTGGGTTCTGAAAGATATTTCTGGAGGCGTGCTCATACAGGATGCGGATCTTCACAAACTGGCCGAGGCCGATCTGAAAGTTGTCAGCAAACGCCCGCCGGCTCCGGAAGAAAAGCGGGCTTTGCTTTTCGCGTGGAAGGTCGCGAAGCACGTGAAATCGAATGCCATTCTTTACGCGCGCGACGGGCAAACGGTGGGCGTCGGGGCCGGACAGATGAGCCGGGTCGATTCCTGCAAGCTCGGCGCGATGAAGGCGCAGTTGGCGTTGAAGGGCACGGTGGCCGCGTCCGATGCCTTTTTTCCCTTTCCGGATGGCGTCGAGGAAATCGCCAGAGCGGGCGCTACGGCCATCATTCAGCCTGGAGGCTCGGTGCGCGACCAGGAGGTCATCGAGGCGGCGGACCGGCTTGGGCTGGCCATGATCTTCACTGGGGTGCGGCACTTCCGGCATTAGGCGTTACTGTTTACTTTGTTTGACAATTCCCCCCAAAGCCGCTGTACCTCCGGCTTCAATCCCAATCTGTGCTTTCTCGACGCAGAAAGGCTTGCCGAGGGTAGAATAAGTAAATCCGGTCTGCCGCGGATCAGCATCCAAAGGGAAGTGTGTTTGTATCAAAGGTTGCAGGATTGTTCATGAAAAGACTGTTTTGGATTGTTAGCATTGTGCTTACGGGGTCTTTCTTACTGGCCCAGGGCTTACTGGCTCAAGATCAGTCCCCTCGCGCCGCGGATAGCGCATCTGCTGCCGCCAGCTCCCAGCCGGCCGCCAAGGCCGCGACGACGAAGACGCCCGACCGCGCCGCCGCCTATTACCACTTTGCTCTGGCGCACATGTACGAGGAGCAAGTGGCCACCTACGGCCGCAGCGAATTGGCCAATAAGGCGATTGAGGAATACCGAGCCGCTATTGATGCCGACCCGACCTCCGCGTATTTGACCTCCGGACTGGCCGAGCTCTATGCCAAGACCGGCCGCATTCGCGACGCGGTGGTTGAAGCGCAGGACATCATCAAGCGCAATCCCAACAATCTCGAAGCCCGGCGACTGCTTGGACGGATCTATCTGCGCTCGCTCGGCGACATGCAGGCGGGCAGCGGTTCAGAGAGCATTTTGAAACTGGCGATCGAGCAGTATGAACAGATCGTCCGCCTGCAACCCGATGGCATGGACGACCACCTGCTCCTCGGGCGCTTGTATCGCTTGAACAACGATCTGCAAAAGGCGGAGAGCGAATTTAAAACCGCAGTGCAGCTCCAGCCAGACTCCGAGGAGGCGGTGACTACGCTTGCCTATCTGTACAACGAACTGGGCGACTCGACTCGCGCCACGCAGGTGCTGAGCTCGGTGCCCGGAACGGAGCGTTCGGCGAAGCTCTATTCGGCCCTCGGTTACACCTACGAGCAACAGAAGCAGTACAAGGAAGCCATCGAGGCATATCGCCACGCCATTGAAATGGACCGCGACAATCTGGACGCGATTCGCGGGCTGGCGCAGAACCTGCTGAACGATGGCCAGGCCGATGCGGCTCTCGAACAATACAAAGTGATCGCGGACGCGAATCCGGAAGATGCGCAAACCTACGTTCGCATCGCGGAAATCTACCGCAAGCAGGGCAAGTTCGATCTCGCGCTCGACAATCTGAAGAAGGCCGAATCCATGGTGCAGGATTCGGTCGAAGTGCCCTACAACATTGCCGCCATCTACCAGGCGCAGGGCCGCTACGACGAAGCTATTCCGATCATGCGCGACCTGCTGAAGAAATCGGAGAAGCCCGAGGGCAAGTACTCGAATGGCGAGAAGAGTAATCGGGCGGTGTTTCTGGAGAGGCTGGGCTCCATCTATCGCGACCAGGGGAATAACCCGGCCGCTATCGAGACCTTCCGCGAGGTTATCGCGCTTGGCGGAGATGACAACATCGAGCGCGGGTATCAGGAGATCATTGATACCTGGCGTGAAGCGAAAGAATGGCAGAAGGCGACCGACGCCGCGCAAGAAGCGGTCAAGAAGCTGCCTACCAGCCGCGATTTGAAGATGGTGCTGGCGGCGCAGCAGGCCGACATGGGCGAGGCTGACAAGGCGCTCAAAGACGTGCGGGCGATGTTAAAGGGCGGTGCCGACTCCGGTGCTGACGACCGCCAGGTTTACATCACGCTGGCGCAGATGAACACGCGGCTGCGACGGTTCAACGACGCCGAGCAGGCGCTCGACAAGGCCGAGGCGCTTTCGAGCAAAGAGGAAGACAAGGAGTATGTCTGGTTTCTTCGCGGCTCGACTTTTGAGCGGGAGAAGCGTTACAACGAAGCCGAAGAACAGTTCAAGAAAGTGCTGGCCAGCGATCCCGAGCACGCCTCGGCGCTGAATTATCTGGGCTACATGCTGGCCGATCAGAACATGAAGCTCGAAGAAGCGCTGGGTTACATCAAGCGCGCGGTCGATCTCGATCCCGCCAACGGCGCCTATCTCGATTCCCTGGGCTGGGCTTATTTCCGCCTGGGAAAATATGAATTGGCGGAAGATAACCTGCTAAAGGCTTCGCAGAAGATCAATACAGACCCCACGGTTCACGATCATCTCGGCGATCTCTACCAGAAGACGGGACGCCTGAAGCTGGCCGCGACCAATTGGGAGCGCGCGCTGAGCGAGTGGAACCGCACCATTGCCGCGGAAGTCGATCCGGCAGATCCGGTGCGGGTGCAGAAGAAGCTGGACTCGGCCAAGATGAAGCTGGCCAAAGAAGAGGGCGCGAAGCCGTAGGCTAGGAGCTTCAGGCAATGCTTTCCAATAGCTTCTGGCATGGATTCTTAATGGGTGCCGGCTTAGTCTTCGGTATATATTTCGTGTCGCGCCTGTTAGCCCGAGCTCGTGCAAAGAACGGCGCAAATTCAAAAGCCGCAAAATAACGTTAGCGCCGCGCTAATCGCCGACTATGCGGTGCGCGTCGAAGACTCCCGCGGACGGCGCCATCCCGAGCCGACGCATCCTTACCGCAACGACTTTCAGCGTGACCGGGATCGCGTCGTGCATGCCCGCGCCTTTCGCCGCCTGGAAGCGAAAACGCAGGTCTTCACCCGCCGTTACTCCGACCATTTCCGCAATCGTTTGACTCATACCATCGAGGTCGCGCAGATCTCGCGCACTATCGCCCAGCAACTTCGGCTGAACTCCGATCTCGTCGAGGCGCTCGCCCTGGTGCACGATCTCGGGCATCCTCCCTTTGGCCACTCCGGTGAAAAGGCACTTGACGCCGCCATGCGCCAGCACGGGTTTTCGTTCGACCACAATCTGCACGCGCTCCGCATCGTTGAAGATTTCGAACTCCGCTACGCGTCTTTCCGTGGGCTGAATCTGACCTTTGAGGTCCGCGAGGGCATTATCAAGCACTCACGCGATTACGATGTGAAAGACTATCCCGAACTTGGCGAGTATCTGCTCGATTGGCGCCCGCCGCTCGAGGCTCAGCTCATCGACCTGACCGATGAGATTGCTTACAGCAACGCTGATTTGGACGATGGCTTTGAAGCCCGGTTGCTCACCGTCGAGCAGATTGCCGACAGCGTTGATCTTTTCGCGCGCCACTACGGCGAAGCCAAACGCCGGTTCCCGAAGGTTGCAGAAAAGTTGATTTTTAACGAGGCGCTGAAAAGTATTTTTGACAGCTTTGTTGGAGACCTGATTACGAATACGGCGCAGCGTGTGCAAGCGGCGGGCGTGCATTCTGTGGAAGATATCCGCAGCCACAGCGAGCGCATCGCCGCCTTCAGCCCTCCGGTCGAAGAGGAGCGGCGGCGACTGAAGGACTTTCTTCACGAAAATCTTTACTACAGCCCGGCGCTGGCAGAAGAAAAAGAAGATGCCGAGCGCATCACCGGAGAACTCTTCGCCCACTGGATGGAAGAACCCGACGACCTGCCGCGCAACTACCGCGAAAAAGCCGCCAAAGACAAAGACCCGCTGCCCCGCGTTATTTGCGACTACATCGCCGGCATGACCGACCCGTTTATTTATCAGCAGTATGAGAAGTATTGCGGGGAGTAGGTCCCATGACGCCTAAGCCCAGGGTGCTAAAATCGCGGGCGATGCTTGCTCAGCGGACGGGAGGCTTATGGCAAATACCTTTGGCGCAGATATTCTGATTCAAGCGAAAGACCCGCTCAAGGCCGCTAACTTCTATGTCAAGGCGCTCGGTTTTGAGATTACCGATCAGAATCCAAAAATGGTCAGTCTGCACGGAAGCAATATCAATTTTTTCATCGAGAAGGGCCCTGCGCTGGGGCCGGTACTGGAAGTTACTGTCAAGAGTGTTAAGACGGCCAAAGCCAGTCTCCAGAAAAAGGGCTGCCGCATCATTAAGGACGAGCCGGATTTTCCGAGATGTTACTTCAAGGATCCCAACGGCCTGATTTACAACTTAACCGAGTGACCAACGCCCGCCGAATACAAGCACCCTCTGCTTTGTGGTAGCCTGCAAAATTGCTCCGGTTCGAACTAAATCCCATGGAGGCCATTCTTGAAGCTGTTTAACTCCGCACTTTTTATTTTGGTTATCACGCTCACCGCCGCCACCCCGGCGCTATGCCAGCAAGACAAGGCCGACAAAGTCGTCGTCGAGCGCGTGGGCGACACGGCATTTGTTCAGGTGCGCGCCCCGAGCTTCCAGACGCTGACGCCCCGGCAGCAGGCTCTGGCCTACTGGCTGACGCAGGCTTCGATCGCCATTGATCCGATTATTTACGATCAACTGTCCGCCTATGGTTTGCGAGAGAAGCGTCTGCTCGAAGAAATCATGGCGCATTCGAACGGAATCGATCCGGTGGCGCTCGCCAAGATCGCCGAATTCGCCAAGCTTTTCTGGGCCAACCGCGGCAATCACAACGAGCTGACGTCGCAGAAATTTTTGCCCGCTTTTACTTTTAAACAGCTGCAAGAAGCGGCTCGATCCGCCCAGAAGAACGGAGGGTTTCAGACGGCCTATGCCGATCTTCCGCCGCTACTGACCGCGCTGGATTTGATGCACGAGCTGGACGCATTGCGCGTCTCGCTTTTTGACCTTGCGTTTGAGCCGATGACGACCGCCAAAAGTCCGGTGGGCGGAAAAGACACGATCCAGGCCAGTTCGAACACCTTTTATCCGGGCTTGAGTCTGGACGACCTGAAGGGATTTCAGGAAAAATATCCGCTGAACTCTCGCGTGGCGAAAGGCGCCGACGGCAAGCTCACCGAACTCGTGTACCGCGCCGGCACGTCCGATGGCCGAGTTCATGACAAAGTTCCGCCCGGTCTTTATGCGACATTCTTGAAGCGGGCTAACGACTGCTTCGAAAAAGCGCGCGGCTATGCCGAGCCTGCGCAGGCCGCGGCGATCGACCATCTCATTCGCTATTACCAGACCGGCGATTACGCGGAGTGGGTGGGCTTCGGGACCGCCTGGGTGCAGAACGACGCCACCGTGGATTTTGACAACGGCTTCATAGAGGTTTATCGCGATGCCCGCGGCGCCAAAGGAAGCTCGCAGAGTTTTGTCACCATCACCGACAAGCCCATCACCACCGCCATGAAGAAGCTGGCGGAAAATGCGGCCTATTTCGAACAAAAGGCTCCCTGGGACGTCAAGTACAAGCTTACCTCGTTCAAGCTTCCGGTGGTGAAAGCGGTCGAAACCCTGATCGAAACCGGCGATTTCAGCGTTACGACTATCGGCGACAATCTGCCGAACGAAAACGAAATCCACGAGAAATACGGTTCGAAGAATTTTCTCTTCACCGGAAGCGACCGCGCCCTCGACGAAGCGACAGGCAAAACCTTCACCGCCGAGTTCGCCGCCGGTCCGGCCGAGATCGAACGCGATGACAAATACGGCATGGAGGCGCACAGTCTGATGACCGCCTTGCACGAAGTTATCGGCCACGGCTCGGGCAAGCTGAGCGCGCGCGTCAGCGGCGGCGCCCAACCCTTTCTGAAAGAATATTTTTCCACGCTTGAGGAAGCGCGCGCCGACTTGATGGCGCTGTGGAACGTGTGGGATCCAAAATTGAAAGAACTTGGACTGATCTCAAACCAGGAAGAAGTGGCCAAGGCTATGTATGACACGGCAGCTTCGGTCGCTTTGACCCAACTGCGGCGCATTCCCAAAGGCGACACGATCGAAGAAGATCACGAGCGCGACCGGCAGTTGATCGCCCACTATATCGCCGACAAGGTTCCCGGCTCCATCGAACAGTTCACGCGCGACGGCAAAACTTATGTTCGTGTCGTCGACTATCAAAAGATGCGCCAGGGAGTTGGGATGCTTCTGGCCGAACTCATGCGCATCAAAGCCGAAGGCGACTACGACGCGATCAAGGCGCTGGTCGATAAATACGGCGTCCACTTCGATCCCGCGCTGCGCAACCAGGTGGTCGAGCGTTATCGGAAGCTTAATCTGCCGACATATTTTGCCGGCGTGAACGCTCACTTGACCGCCAGCTTGAGCAAGAATGGGGAAGTGGAGAAGGTCAAGATCGATTATTGGGACGACCCCGCCGCGCAGTACTTGGACTACGGCGCCATGTTCGACTCGGGTCTCCTCCACGAACCGAAGAAGTGAGGCCCACTAGCGGAGATGTTCTTGTCCGGCGACGACAGGGCTAAGCCTCCTCAAAGCGCTTCGCCCGATCGCCAGATGGGCTATCCGATGTTGGGGTGGGGGGCAGTCAGCTGGCAATCTGCTTCGCATAGCAACCCCTGTGGACCGGCTTGCTTTTGTCATCGGAGCAGGTGTCGTCGGCTAGCAGTGTGAGCGGCTGGTTGCAGATCGCGCACATTACCTGGGGTGTGGGAAGGTCCATAACAATGCCCTCCGAAATGCTGGCCCACGTCGGCGTGCATCGCAAAGGGATTGGTTCTGTGTACGGTATCGTACACACTACAGGATTGTCGCGTTCTCCGAGGCGCTTCTTACCCCCAATCTCCGCAGACGCC
>Ga0209274_10000666_pt1 | contig 19244 bp, 14 predicted proteins | sample HubBroMetageREF1_FD_188343 | JGI IMG/M metagenome (GOLD analysis project Ga0209274, IMG submission 188343) | Reference soil microbial communities from the Hubbard Brook experimental Forest, New Hampshire, USA - Hubbard Brook CCASE Soil... | ecosystem: Environmental > Terrestrial > Soil >...
GGCCGGCATCACCGCGTAATTGATCGCCATGTTGGCCACGGCGGGGTTGCCGTCCACATCGTCACCGTGCGGACTGGCATGGTTACCAGCGAGGGCGCGCGCCATATCGAAGGTCGTCGATTTCATTCCCAGGGGATCGAATATCTTTTGCTGCATCGCCTTGTCGTATGCGGCGCCGAGTTCCAGGTTGGGATACACCAGGTGTGCGCCAATGTATCCTGCAGCCGCCGCCATCAGATTGCTGTATTGAAAAACTTCGCCAAACTTGCTGGTCGGTTGCATGGTGCCGAGCAGAGCGAGCGTGGATTCCGGCGTGGAATTCTTGAACTCGAATATCCATTCCAGATCTTGCCGGGGCAACCCTGTGCAGGCGCAGATCAGGTTCTTGACGAGAACTTTTTTCGTAGTGTCCGCATCGCCGAGTTTGAAACTCGGGTAGACTTCGGTCACCGGTTCATCCCACCGCAATTTTTTCTCGTCGACGAGTTCTGACAAAAGCAGAGTGGTCATGCCTTTGGTGTTGGACGCCGCCATGAACAGCGTATTTTCGTCCACCTGCTCAGGCTTACCGAGCTCGCGCACGCCAAATCCACCTTCATACACGATTCTGCCGCCATCGATGAGCGCCATGGAGGCACCGGGGATACCGAGCTCTTGCATGGACGTTTCGACGAACGCTTTAAGCTGCGCGATGTGTGCGGCATCCAGCGGCTGCGCTTTACGGCCGGCAAACGACTCGCGATCGTAGCCCTTCGGACGCAAGCTTTGGATAATCAGCGAAATTGGTGCTCCGCGCTTTTCCAACGTCGGTTCGCTGGCGTCAAGAATGAGCACGGTCCATGCGCTTCCGGCACGCGACGCAACCGCCTGGACGGCAACCCGCTCGTTGGGCGAAGTCTCGTAGTCAAACACCTGCCGCTCTTCCCAGCCGCTGCGCGCCGGACGCGGCGTAACCAGCTTTTGCGGCCATTTTTTGTCGGGCTTGTAGGCAGCCCACGCGGCGTCGACCGCGGCTTTAGCATCGGCTGCCTGGGAATCAACAATGACTATGTGAGCGTCGGGCTCGGGCGGTTCGAGGATGACCATGTTTTTGGCGGTCACGATCGACCAACCGGAAGGAACCGTGAAAGTCGCTCCGCCCGGCGACACGCGGGGCGTATCCGCCGCTACCTTCTCCGGTGCTGATTTTGCCTCCGCCTGCGGCTGCGGTGCTGGGTTGGAAGCCGATGCTGCTCCCGGCGCCACGGCGGCGAATGCCAGGAAAGTTATCAGGGCGGGTCGGTACAGTGATATTGACATGGGAGCCACCAAGTTTGTGAAGATACGGGAATTGCGAAACCAACGATACACGCAGCTTGACCGGGTTGTAAACGTTGACGAGCTATATTGAGGTACTATGCGGAGGAACTAATCTGAAATTGTCAGGAGACTTGGTGGACCGGGCCGGTCGAACACGACGACTCGTTCATTCGGCGGAAGCGGCAGCGCCACGAATTCCGCGGTTGCTGGCCAACAGCTTCCACATAGCCCGGTCGTCGGCGGGCCGGGAGAAAAAATATCCCTGTGCCATCTCGCAATTGAACTGCTTGAGCAGGTTGACGTGCTCTTCCGTCTCTGTCCCTTCGGCGACGACCTTCAACCCTAGAGTGTGAGCGAGCACAATAATGGCCCGCACGATTTCGCGGTTTTCGCGGTCGCAGTCCATATTGAAAATAAAAGCCCGGTCGATTTTCAAAGTGTCGACTGGAATCCGGCGCAGGCGGCTGAGTGAGGAATACCCGGTGCCGAAATCATCGATGCTCAAGCCCACACCGAGCGCCTTCAAGTTTGCCAGCACATGGCCGGATTTCTCCGCGTCTCCCATGGCGATCGTTTCTATGATTTCGAGGTGCAAGCAACTGGGATCAACCCCGCTCTGCTCAATGGATCTGAGGATGTCGCTGGCTAGATCGGGTTGGGCGAACTCGCGGGAGGTCATGTTCACGCTCATGGTGAGCGGTGGAGTGGAAGGAAACTCCGACTGCCACGATCGGAGCTGCCGGCAGGCTTCGCGCAAGAGTTGCCGATTCATGGGGATGATGACCCCAATCTCCTCCGCCACCGCGATGAAATCGATCGGTGAAAGTATGCCGTCCGGACGTTGCCACCGGGCCAGGGCCTCGAAGCCCGTGATTTTTCCGGTTTGCAATGACACGATGGGCTGGTAGTAAACGCGGAATTCTTCCTGCTCGAGGGCCTTGCGCAGGTCCGTTTCCAAGCTCAACCGCTTCACGGCGCTGGCATGCATGGCGGGGTCGGACACTTCACAACGGGCCTTGCCGGCCCGTTTGGCGCGGTACATGGCGATATCCGCGTCGCGCAGCACTTCCTCCGCCTCGGTGTGGGGGCTGTTGCTGGCGGCGATTCCGATGCTCGCTGAGATTACAACCTCCTGTTGGCTAACAAGAAACGGGGTTGCCAGGTCCGCTTGCACTCGTTCCGCGACTCGGACTGCTTCAATTGGGTCTCCAATGTCGTCCAGCAGAATGGCGAATTCGTCGCCGCCGAGTCTGGCCAAAGTGTCGTCATTAGCTGGCGCGTCGGGGTCGCCGCTCACGCGCGGACGCGACACCGTGTCGGCTCGCCGCACCGACTCCTTCAATCTATGCCCGACTTGAATCAGCAGTTCGTCCCCGGCGGAGTGCCCCAGACTGTCATTGATGATTTTGAATTCGTCGATATCAATCAGTAACACCGCAAATTTGTAGTTTGAGTTTCGCTTGGAGAGGGTTAAAGCGTGCTGCAAACGGTCCAGGAACAGGGCGCGGTTGGGCAGGTTGGTCAGTCCATCGTGGAATGCATTGTGGGCCAGCATTTCTTCGGCCCGCTTGCGCTCGGTAATGTCACGGTTCACGATGACCAGTTTGCTGGTACGGCCCTTGGCATCCCGAATCGCGTTCGCGGTCGACTCCAGAGTTCGCCAGGAACCGTCTTTATGGCGTACCCGGTATTCCACCCGTTCTCCCTGGCCGCTCAGGCGCGCTTTTTCGGCAGCTTGCAATACTCGCGGACGATCGTCGGGATGAATCTGCTCCATCGAGGAAGTTGCTTTCAACTCTTCGGGAGAATACCCGAGGACCTTTAGATATGCGGGACTGTTGTACAGGCGACGGCCATCGCCATCGACCAGCGCGATCATATCGGCGGCATTTTCACTGATGAGATGAAAAAGCTGATCTCGCTCCGCCAGCTGGCGCCGGATGCGATGGAGTTGCAGGTGCTGATAGATCGCGTAAAAGTCGAAAAGCAATACCAGAGCTGCCAGACCACGCACCCATTCCTTCAGATCAAACCAGTAGCCAATGTCCGTCTCCCGATTAAACCAGGGAAAAGTGAACGAGATAATGCCCAAGGTCAAGGCCAGCGTCACCGCGACCGCAAACCCCCACAGCCACCATTCCCGGCCTTCGATTCGGCGCATCTGGACCGGGATTGCCTCCGGGCTGTTCTGGCTAACCTGCTGGAATGCCTGCTGATCCATGCCTTTTTAGCGGTTCTTCCGCCACCCTTGCTGATTCTAGGCTCCAGACGAACGGACGAAGAGTTACGAAAGGACGGGCGTCAGCACGAAGCGAGCGTCCTGACCCAAGCGCTGGGCCAGCTAAATTGTAGGGAGAGTTGGTGGACCTGGTCGGGATCGAACCGACACCTGGTCGGGATCGAACCGACGACCTCCCCGGCTACGCCGGGGCGCGCTCAGCGTTGAAAGCGTCAATCATTTCCTGAATTGAGCGATGTGATTTCCAACTCTTCAACTGCCGCTCGCGCCTTCGAGCTTCTGATAACGTATCGAAGGGCTCCTGATAGACCAAGCTCCAAGGCCCTCGACCCCTCGTGGAAATGGTCCGTCCCCGTGATGTTCTGTCAAACGAAGTAGCGGCTGTTGCGCGCATCCGACGTAGAATCTACCGGAGCTTTCACTTTGCAGGATGTAGACTGCGGGCATGAATTAAGGCTGGTGGACCTGGTCGGGATCGAACCGACGACCTCTTCCATGCCATGGAAGCGCGCTCCCAGCTGCGCCACAGGCCCACTTGGAATTGCTGCATTCAATTCTCGCTTAGCTTGGTCGCGCCGTCAAACTCGACCAGGATGATCGACTGGGGCCCTCGACTGCAACCGTCAATCTCAACTAGGATATGGTTGGCAAAATACCACACCCCAATCGGAGCCCCATGTCGAAATCGTGGAAGACTTTCCTTTGGCCGCTTCTCGGTCTCATTCTCATTGCCGGGCTGACGCCGGCAATTGCGGGCGCGCAAGATGCGGCGAGCGCCAGCGGGACGCAGCCTCCAGTAGCTTATGCTTCAGTCAGCGAATTGAACGGCATCCTGACACCATTGCAGCAGACGGCGAAGAGTATGCAATCCGATCTCGGAAAGATGCACATTGAGAAATGGAAAACGGACGCTTCGAACAAGCAACAGGCCCTGGCGAACGTGGAGTCCATTCAGCGCAACGTGCAGTCGGCACTGCCGGACATCATCGCGCAACTGAACAACGCACCCGAAGACCTGGGAGTGAGTTTCAAACTCTACCGCAATCTCGATGCGCTCTATGACGTCTTTGGTTCGGTAGTGGAATCGGCGGGAGCATTCGGAAGCAAGGATGAGTTTCAAAGCCTGAGCCACGACATGACCGGGCTGGAGAACGCGCGGCGCGCGTTTGGCGAGCGGATGCAGAAACTGGCGGCTAGCCGGGAAGTTGAGCTGACGCGATTGCGCGCGCAAGTTAAGACATTGTCCGCGGCACCACCTCCGCCGCCACAAAAGATCGTAGTGGATGACACCGAGCCTCCGAAGAAGCCGCCGGTGAAAAAGAAAGTGACGAAACCGAAGCCGCCGGCGACCACAACGCAGGCTCCGCCGAGCGCCTCGCCGCAGTGAGGGTGCTAGCCTCTGTGCCGCCGAGCTGCGCTCAGTTTGGACACCGAGGGCGGCTGTCCCTACGCGGACAAGCCTATTTCATCGGCGGTAGGTAAGGGATATAGCGGGCAAACAGCCAACACAAAAAGAACACGACCGGTATGTGAACCATCAACTGCAGCACCCCATATCCCACAATGTCCCGGGCCTTCAATTTCAAGATGCCGAGCAGCGGCAACATCCAGAAGGGATTGACTAGATTGGGCAGCGCTTCCGACGCGTTGTAGATCTGCACCACCCAACCCAGATGCACCTGGTGCAGATTCGCGGCCTGCAAAACATAGGGCGCTTCAATGACCCACTTGCTGCCGCCGGAGGGAACGAAAACGCCGAGCACCGCCGAATACATTGCCACCAGCAAGGGATAGGTGTTGTGGGTGCTGACGGTGGCGAAGAGTTTCGCGAGCGCATCTGCGATCCCCGTTCCTATGATCATTCCGAAGATCACCGCGTAAAACGGGAACTGGATCAGCACGCCGCCGGTGGCGGGAACGCAATCTGTTACGGCACGCATAAAGCGCTTCGGGCGCCAGTGCAATAACAGCCCGACGGTGATGAACATGAGGTTGTAAGTGTTAAGGTCCAGCGCTTGCAGTGCGCCTTGCGGCGAGGTGCGGAATACGTCGACGAGATACCAGCATAAGAGCGCCACTACCAGAATTGTGAGCAGTGGACTGTACTCCAGCCACTCGCCGGGTTTGCTCTTGGTTTCCAGGCTGGAGCGAATCGGCTCATATTGGATGCCATAGGACTCCGCCGTTCTCGCGTTCTCCGGCGAGGGCGCGGACAGGTAGGCGATCAGCACCGATAGCACGATCAGGATCACCGTTATCGCAATACTTGGCCACAGAAACAGAGTTTGAGTGAGCGGAATCAGACCACTAATACTGAACAATGACGGCGGCAGGGTGGACTTGGTTGCCATCATCATGGCGGCGGAAGATGACAGTCCCATCGCCCAGACGGCTCCTAGCCCGAGATACGCAGCGGCGCCGGCGGCGCGATAGTCTAGCCCCTTGACACGTTGTGCGAGTTCACGAACGAAGAGTCCGCTGAAAATCAAGCTCAAGCCCCAGGAGATCAGCGAGGTCAGCATGGAGAACAGCGCTACCATGGCGACGGCTCCGCGCGGCGTCTTTGGAATTCCGGCTAAGGCGCGGATGGCGCGATATACGAGCGGTGTCGAGGCGACGACATATCCGCCGATGATGATCACCACCATTTGCATGGTGAATGGGACGAGGGTCCAGAAATTCTTTCCGCCTTGGATGGCGAGTTTAGCGGGACTTTGATGAAGCAACAGGCCGACGACAAAGACCACCACGATTCCCAGCAGCGCAAAAATCAGCGGATCCGGAAACCAGCGCTCACTCCAGTTAGCGAGCCTCAGGCCAAAGCGTACTAGCGGTTGTTCCTGAACTGCAGCTTGCTTCTCTCGTGGCATGTGCATACTCCATTCTTTGGGCTCGCCAGCGACATCTGCGAGTGGCTTCCCGGAATATGCCGGACATTGTAGCGTGTCGCGCAAGGGGGGAGCTTAATTCTGTGGTGGATACGACAAGAGGGCAATCGCTATGAATCGCACCTGCTCGGCAAACCACAGCCGCGGGGCTCACCTATTTTGGTTTTGAGGTGCTGAGCTTCGAGATCTTGACCCGGTACTTGCCTTCATCTTCGTTCAATTGCGAAAGACCAAATATCATGCTGTCGCGGGAGGCCACGGTGACCTGGGCCGAGAAGTAGTAGACCTGGCCCGGCTCGGCGGTAAAGGATGTCAGATCGACATTCTTCTTCAAGCTTCCCAGGGACGATTGCCAGCTTGCGCACAGGTGATGAACTCCTGGGTCCACGGTCAATGCAAAGTAGGAGGTGCTGTAATCGGCGCCCACCCAGGCTCCATCCATACCGAAGCGGACCGTGGCATACATGAAAGTGCCGATCATTTGGTTTTCGTTTTCGATAAAGAAGATCTGGGCCTTGCCCTCGGCCGGTCCGGCAGGCACGGGCTGGTCCTTTTCTGTTTTGACGTCGAATTTGACCTTGTCGTCGCCGCAGGAATCCGGCAGAGTTGTAGCCCAGACCTGCCCAGCACAGGCAAGGAATGCGCAGAGAAAAAATACACTAAGATTTGGTTTCATAGGGATTCTCCTGAAGACTCAGACTCACGTTCGAGCTGTCCAGTTGCGCGCGTCTCCCCGCCTATGGTGGCGGCTCCTAGTAGGTTCAAGAGTAGCTCAAAACAGCTCGCAATACCGCAATGATTTACTGTCGCCATCGTCTTCGTGCCGCATATACCGGAGAATCGTTGTGCTGAATTCCACGACTGGTGTACGATGCGTTCGATTAAGCTGGCGGAAGCTTCTACTATCTGCTTGATCGGGAGCGGGCATGAATACCTTCCCCGTCTTACTGGCGGCGCTGTGCGTATACGCGCTTGCCTACCGTTATTACAGTGCGTTCATTGCCGCAAAGGCGCTGGCGCTCGACGATCGCCGCACCACTCCGGGGCACCTTTACGCCGACGGGCACAACTATGTCGCTTCGCCACGGTGGGTGCTTTTCGGACATCACTTCGCGGCCATCGCGGGTGCGGGCCCTCTCGTGGGGCCGACTCTGGCAGCGCAATTCGGGTTTGCGCCGGGCTTTCTGTGGATTTTGATCGGTGCCGTGCTGGCTGGGTGTGTGCAGGACTTCACCGTGCTGGTGGCTTCGGTGCGTCACCGCGGCCGCTCGTTGGCGGATGTGGCCCGCACCGAGATCAGTCCCTTTGCCGGCCTGGTTACGATGATCGCCGTCCTCTTTATTCTTCTGGTCACGCTCGCCGGGCTCGGCATTGTCGTGGTCAATGCGCTTTCCAATAGCCCGTGGGGAGTCTTCACCATCGGCATGACCATCCCCATCGCCGTCGCCATGGGATGGTGGATGTTCAAGAGCCGTGCCGGAAAGATTACGGTCACCGGCCCGAGTATTTTTGGTGTCGTGCTTTTGATCGGCAGTGTGATCGCCGGCCACTGGATCGCTCAGAGCGGAGCCGCGGCGGCGCTTACCTTCACGCCGCACGAAATCACGATCCTCATGGCCGTCTACGGATTAGTGGCTTCGGTTCTTCCCGTCTGGCTGGTTCTTGAACCGCGCGACTATCTCTCGACCTACGTTAAGCTGGGCACAATTGCTGTTTTGGTGGTCGGCGTTTTCGTGGTTCATCCCAATATAAAATTTCCGAACTTCACGCAGTTTGTCCATGGCGGCGGACCGATCATCAAAGGACCGCTGTACCCATTTCTCTTTGTCACAATTGCTTGCGGCGCGATCTCGGGCTTTCATTCGCTGGTGTCGTCCGGCACAACGCCGAAGATGCTGGATAAGGAAAGTGACGCCCGCTTCATCGGATATGGCGCCATGGTCTGTGAATCGCTGGTGGGCATACTAGCTTTAATTGCGGCCTGCTCGCTGCATCCAGGCGATTACTTTGCCATCAACTCCACGCCCCAGGTCTTCAGCCACCTGGGTTTGAGCACTGTCAATCTGGATATGTTCTCGCGCGAAGTCGGAGAGAAACTGACGGGGCGAACGGGAGGCGCGGTTTCGCTGGCTGTCGGCATGGCGCAGATTTTCCGCGGCCTGCCCGGGATGGATCGCTTGATGGGGTACTGGTACCACTACGCCATCATGTTTGAAGCTCTTTTCATTCTGACTACGATCGACACGGGAACGCGTGTGGCGCGCTATGTTTTGCAGGAACTCATGGGCAAGGTGCACAAGCCCTTCGGCAACAGTGCATGGCTGCCGGGAAATCTGATCACCAGTTTCTTTGTGGTTCTGGGTTGGGGATACCTGATCTATACAGGAAATATTTCCACGTTATGGCCGTTGTTCGGCACTGGTAACCAGTTGCTGGCGACGATCGCGCTGGCGGTGACAACTACTTTCCTCATTAATATGGGCAAGCAGAAGTATGCGTGGATCACGCTTGTCCCAATGTGTTTCGTCGGGGTCACTACCATCACGGCGGGAGTGCTCTCGATCAAGAACATTTTCTGGCCATTGACCAGCAAGCCCGATCAGGTGTTTACCGGCTATCTGGATTCGATTCTAATGAGCATCTTTATCGGGGGCGTGGTGCTCGTGGTATGCGACGCGGTGCGACGCTGGATCAAGACTCTGAATGGTGTGCCCGCACCGCAGGAGGCTTTCGGTCCTCCGCTCACCGCTGCCGGCGAAGTGAAGATGGGTTGCTGCTAGGAGTCAACGGCCACGACGTCAGAGGGTAGGACCGCTTTCTTGCTTTTCTCTTTTTCACACGCGTGCTAGTATGCGCGGGCGTAAGGGATTGCAAGGCCTCAAGAGATGCGTGCAGGTTCCAGGAGGAACCCGTGACCTCAGCCAATGCTCCGGTACCCAACAGTGCTCCCACCTCGGCCAACCCAGTAGTGTGGGTCGCAGCGCTCGTGGCGGCGGTTGTTGCCGTCGTACTGATTTTGAGGATTCCACCGCTGGCCCATCCGTGGCCGCAAGGCTACGACCCGCTGGGACACTGGTGGCTGTCGGCCCTCGTCGCCGCGCTCCCCGTCGTGGTGCTGCTTGGCACGCTGGCTCTGCTGCACCTGAAGGCACATTATGCCGCGCTGCTCGGCCTGGCCACATCGATCCTGTGCGCGATCTGGATTTTCGGTATGCCCGCCAGCCTGGCAGCCAAAACAGCGGTATTGGGCGCGGGCTACGGCTTGCTGCCGATTGGTTGGATCATTCTCAACGTCATCTTCCTGTATCAGCTCACCTGCGATGCTGGACTGTTCAAAGTGATGCAGGAGAGCCTGACGGGAATCACGCAAGACCGGCGCTTGCAGCTGTTGCTGATCGCGTTCAGCTTTGGCGCCTTTTTTGAAGGCGCGGCCGGCTTTGGCACGCCGGTGGCCGTGACCGCAGCGCTGTTGATCGGTTTGGGATTCAAACCGCTGGAGGCATCCGGGCTGTCGTTGATCGCCAACACCGCGCCGGTGGCCTATGGCGCTCTGGGAACTCCTCTCATCGCCTTGCAAGGAGTGACCGGATTGGATCTCCTCAGTTTGAGTGCACAAGCGGGCCGCATCCTGCCTTTCTTCTCGGTGCTCGTGCCGTTCTGGCTGGTGTGGGCGTTCGCCGGCTTCGCGGGAATGCTCGAAGTCTGGCCGGCAGTGCTGGTGGCGGGCGTGTTCTTCGCCATCCCGCAGTTTCTGATGTCGAACTTCCACGGGCCCTGGCTGGTCGACGTTGTCGCTGCCGTTGTTTCCATGGCAGCGCTGATCGTCTTCCTGATGATGTGGCAACCCAAGCGCATCTGGGGCTTTGAACAAGATGGAGAACGCGCAGCCCGCGGCACGCACGGACACAGCCGGTCACTGGTGGCAAAGGCGTGGGTGCCATGGCTGGTTTTGAGCATTGTGGTTTTCCTTTGGGGATTGCCAACCGTCAAGACCGCGCTGGATAAATTATCGGCACCGAAGTTTCCCGTCGTAGGTCTGCATCTGATGGTGCAACGTGTGCCGCCGGTGGTGCGCAAGCCGACGGCGGAAGCGGCCGTTTATGCGCTGAACTGGATATCCGCTACTGGGTCTGGAATTCTGGTTGCGTCCATCATCTCGGGGCTGATCATGGGCTTCACGCCGTGGAAGCTGGTGCGGGCATATGGAAGGACGGTCATGCGGGTGCGCTTCTCCTTGCTCACCATCGCCACCATGCTCTCCATAGGCTATATGACACGCTATTCGGGTCTGGATGCTACGATGGGCCTGGCATTTGCGCGCACCGGCGTACTGTATCCGTTTTTCGGGACCTTACTTGGCTGGCTGGGCGTAGCACTGACCGGTTCGGACACCGCATCGAACGTGCTGTTCGGAAGCCTGCAAAGAATTTCCGCCGAACAAATCGGAGTGTCACCCATTTTGATGTCGGCGGCAAACAGTTGTGGCGGCGTGATGGGTAAGATGATCGATGCGCAGAGCATTGTCGTAGCCAGCACCGCCACCGAGTGGTACGGACACGAAGGTGACATCTTGCGTTACGTCTTCTTTCACAGCATTGCGCTCGCGGCGTTGGTCGGAATCATGGTCACTCTCCAGGCTTATGTATTCCCGTTCACCCGCTTAGTGGTGCGTTAACGCAATAGGGCTGGAGCTTTGAGTAAGCCGCGAACAGTATCTCTATTCATCCCGTGCTTCGTGGACCAACTGCTGCCGCAGGTGGCGGTTGACACGGTCAAAGTGCTGCGCCGGGTTGGCTACGGGGTCGATTATCCGGAAGATCAGACCTGTTGCGGCCAGCCGGCCTTCAACACTGGGTACTGGGATGAAGCGCGGCCATGCGCCGAGCATTTCGTTCGCGTCTTCAAGCATGCTGACGCGGTCGTTTGTCCGTCCGGTTCCTGTGCAACCATGATTCGGACGTTTTACACCGACCTGCTGGTTCAGAGTTCGTTGCGTCAGGACGCCATCGCCTTAGCGGGCCGCACGTTTGAGCTTTCGGAATTCCTGGTGAAAGTCGCCGGCATCACCCAAGTCGGCGCAACTTTCCCGCACTCGGTTACTTATCACGCTGCCTGCCACGGACTCCGCGAACTTCACATTCACGACGAACCGCTGCAGCTCTTGCGCGAGGTGGACGGACTGACCCTGATCGAAATGGTCCGCTCCGAGGAATGCTGTGGTTTCGGCGGAACCTTCGCCATCAAGTTTTCCGATATCTCCGCCGCCCTGGGAAATTCCAAGGCTGAGAGTGTGGCCGCGACCGGCGCCGAGTTCGTGACCGCGACCGATCCCAGTTGTCTGTTGCACCTCGAAGGAATCCTGGGCAAACGTCGAGCATCAACGCGCACCATTTATCTGGGCAGCATTCTCGCGCAGGACGGCTTGGCGCAGAAAAGCTCTGCGCAGGAGAAATCGTGAGCACCGCGGCACAGCGGTTCCTGCAGGACGCCGCCGTAAAGTCGGCGGACTTGATGCATCGCGAACTCATCCGGCACAACCTGGACAGCTACGATGCCGCGCATCTCAAGGGCCGCACGCGGATCAAGGACTGGGAAGCGGCGCGCCAAAAATGTCAGGAGATTAAACGCGAAGCTATCAATCACCTGGATCGCTATTTGCTGCAATTCGAAGAGAAAGTGGTAGCGCGCGGGGGACATGTTTTCTGGGCGGCTAACAGCGAAGAGGCCTGCACCTATGTGAAGAATCTCGCGACGCAGCGCGGTGTGCGCACGGTGGTGAAGTCGAAATCCATGGTGACGGAAGAAATCCATCTCACTCCGGCTCTGGAGAAAACGGGTACTAGGGTCTGGGAAACCGATTTGGGCGAGTTCATCGTGCAGCTTCGCGATGAAGCGCCGTACCACATCGTAACTCCCGCCATGCATCTTAATCGTGGCCAGATTGCCGAGCTGTTTCGCGAGAAATTGGACTCGACAATCGAGAGCGACGATCCCACCGATTTGATGGCGGTGGCGCGGCGCAAATTGCGCGAGGCTTTCTTTGCCGCCGAGATGGGTATTTCGGGCGCGAATTTTCTGGTGGCGGATGCCGGCGCCGTTGCCATTTCCACCAACGAAGGCAACGGACGCCTGTGCACCAGCGTGCCGCGCATTCACGTGGTGGTCACGGGGATTGAGAAAATCATTCCGCGGCTTGAGGATCTGGCTGTGCTCTGGCCGGTGCTGGCTACTTCCGGCACCGGGCAAGGGATCACGACATACAGCACACTGATCGGCGGTCCGCGGCGGGCGGGCGAAGCGGACGGGCCGGAAGAATTCCATGTGGTGCTGGTGGATAACGGACGCAGCCGGTTGCTGGCCGACGCCGAACAACGCGAGGTGCTGCACTGCATTCGCTGTGGCGCGTGTTTGAATATCTGTCCTGTCTATCGCCATGTCGGAGGACACGCTTATGGCACGACGTATCAGGGACCGATCGGCAGCGTGCTTACTCCACATCTGAATGGCATCACGGAGTTCCAGCATCTCTCCTACGCATCGTCGTTGTGCGGCGCTTGCACCAGCGTTTGTCCGGTGAAGATCGACCTGCATCACCACCTGCTGCAAAATCGGCGCAACGCCACCGAGGCGGGAGCTACGAAGTCGAGCGAGCGGATAATGTTCCGGACCTGGCGCTATGCGATGATGCACCCTCGTATCTACGCGCTCGGTGGCTGGTCGGTGCGCAAGGCTCTTCGCGTGGTTTACGGACTGGGGCTGGCGGGATCGATCCTCGATCCGATGCGGGTGTGGAACCGTTATCGCTCGCCGGTGCCGTTGCCGACGGAATCGTTTCGCGCGCTTTGGAAAAAAGACGGGAGAAAAAACCTTGGCCCAAGCTAACGAGGCGCGCATTGAAAATCCAAGCCGCGACCGGATTCTCGAACAGATTCGCGCCGGACTGCGCACCGCTATTCCGGAGCCGGTGGCGATGGATTCCTCCCGCATCATTTCTGAACCTGTCGTTTTTGAGCCAGTCATTTTTGAGCCAGTCGTTTTTGAGCCAGTCGTTAATCCTCTCGAGCGCTTCCAGCAGGAATGCGTTGCGAATCTCATGGAATGCACGCTGACAGCTGACTCTGCCGCGAGTGCTCGACAGCTTTCGCAGATTCTCCAGTCGCTGCCTGGCGGAGAAATCTTTGTGCAGGACGATCCCTCGTTGCGCCAGCTGATCGAACTGGCCGCGCCGGCTCGGGCGATGCGCTGGTCCAGTCAAGGTGCGCCGGCGGAAGCTTCACAGGCAACGGTCACGCTCGCCGAAACTCTCATCGCGCAAACCGGATCGATTCTTGTGACCGCTTCGTGCGGCGGACGAGGCGCTTCGGTGATCGCTCCTTGTCACATCGTTTACGCGACAACGGCGCAACTGGTTCCCGATCTGGCTACTGCGCTTGGCCGGGCCTCGCGAGATGGGACCCTTGATCGCAATTCGTTCGCGTGCGTCATCAGCGGCTCGAGCCGCACGGCCGATATCGAAAAAATTCTGGTGCAGGGCGCGCATGGGCCGCGGCGGTTGGTGGTCATTTTGCAGAACGGAAGCTAGGTCTCAGTTCTCAGTTCTCAGTTCTCAGAAAGTCTAGTTTGGCGATTGTCTCTTGTCTCTATTTCTTTCTTCTTGTTTACTCTTGAGGTAGTAATGCGTGTTTACTACTATGCCCCTGAAAAACGCGACGTTGGGATGGGGCACAGGGCTGCATGGAACCCACCCCTTCGGCTTCGCTCAGGGCAGGCTCTAACGTCGAAAAGCACGACGTTAGGATGGGGCACACGGTGGCGGTGGAATCCCACCCGCGCGAGACCTGACATTCCTGCCGCACAACGCGTTGTCGGGCTTCGCCCGACTGGACAGCCGAGGGCGGCTGTCCCTACGTGGTTTTCTTAGACTTCCCAACTGGCGGAATCGCTCGGGTGCGCTTCGGGCTTGAAGATCACTCCTTGACTGGTGCGGCTGTTCATCAGGACTCGAATCGGATCGGCAAAGCGGAGGTGGCGGACACAGCCTTGCTCTTCCATGGCCGGTTGCTTCGTCAACCACTCCCAATCGACCGAGCCCTCGCCGGCGTCTGGATTTACGGTGAAATAACCGATCTGAAAGGCGGTTAGATTCTGAAAGAAATGGCTGCCTTGCGAGGGAGTGACTCGAAAATCGCGGAAGCCGGCTTCCACAATCACGCGAGCGCCGGAGATTTCGTCCCACTCTACGGGAATGCCTAGCCAGGGTTCGGTCGATCCCCAGCGGCCTACGCCAATCAGCAGGTAGGGGCGGTTCTCCTCATTGAGCTGGCGATTGAAGCGGGCGACCGCGTCAGCCACTTCCTGGCTGCGGCTGCGCTCGAAGCGCTGCGAATCTACCACTACGACATCGTGAAGATCGTCGACGCGTCCAGTGCCTAGAACTTTGCTGCTCTGGCAGATCAACTGCTCGGGTTGCACATCGTCCAGGGCCAAGTCCTCGGTGTTGCGGGAGAGCGTGAGAGGGCGGATTTGCAGGAAGCCGAACTCCGCCACTTGGTCGGTTGCGTGGTCGGCTACCTGCGGCAAACGGACGGCAAATTCGATTTCCACTGGATTGCCTAGCGCATCCTCACCGGCTCGAACCAGGACGTCGAGAATTTCGGCTAGCGGAAAGGTGCCATGTTTGAGCATGGGGGCAAAGGTCACGATGCGCGATCCAGGGCGACTTACTCCATCGTAAACGGCGTGGTTATCGCGGGAGTAGGTCGAGGCCAGCGCCTGCAGCGTGCCATCGCTGTCGGCGGCGTCGAGGCTGAAACGCTTTTCGTGCCAATGCCCGTGCCGGTCGGCGGCGGCGGCGTGCAAATCAGCGTCATGCAGATCGTCGGTATGCAGATCTTCGCCATGCAAATCGTTGCCATGGAGATCGTCGCCGTGGAGATCCAGGGCCCAGAACTCCGACTGCGAGTTGGCGAGGATGTCTTCGACCGAGGAAAACTGGACCAGGTTTTGGGGATAGCTTGGGCAGAAAGTCAAACACTTTCCGCCATCGACCACGGCTCGTCCCAGGCCGAGAGCGACGGCGGCGATGCCGTCTTCGAAGGTCATCGGAGGCACGGGATAATAATTGCTCGAGCGCACGACTCCGGAGAAATCGGGATAGAAGCGCTGCCCGTAGCGCGCGCCCACCACCTGCTGGAGAATGACCGCCATCTTTTCTTCTTCCAGACGGTAGGGAGTTGCCCGCACGTAAGCTTTGGCATGGCGGCTGAAGGTGGAGGCGTAGATGCGCCGGATGGCCTCGCTGAGCGCCGTCAGCCGGGATTCTGCTTCTGCCTGCTGATTGCCCAGCATGAAGGTTTCGTACACACCGGTGAAGGGCTGGTATTGCGAATCCTCGAGCAGGCTGGAAGAGCGCACCGCCAAAGGATGAGTTACTTCGGCCAGAAACGATTTCAAATCTTCATTGAGGGCGGTGGAGAGCGGCGCGTCCACGAACTTGCGCTGAATTTCATTGTCATCTTCGCAATGCAAGGCAAAGTCGAGGAGATTGTTTTCGGTCACGAATTGATCGAATACATCTGTCGCCAGGACAACGGCGGGAGGCACCGAGATGCGAACGCCAGGAAAACGGCGGGTGATGCGGCTTTTGCGCAAGAGGTGACGAACAAAGGCGAGGCCGCGGGCCTTGCCGCCGAGCGAGCCGGAACCTATGCGCAGAAAGCTTGATTCCGAAGGCTTGAAGGTATCGGCCCGGAAGTCGCCGATCAGCACCTCGCTCTGTTCGCGACGATAGTCGTTGATGGATTCGATGAGATCGCGGCGCAGATGTTCGGGGCTGGGAAAATCGGAAACCTTTCGGGGGCGCAGCTTGGCGGCCAAGGCGAACTCGGTGCGCGCCATCAGCCAGTGGGAGAAGTGGTTGCTCTGCGAGTGAAAGACGATGCTTTCCGCCGGAACGGTTTGCAACTGCTCTTCCAGTTCGTTCATGTCTTTCGCACGTCCGACTTCGCTGGCATCGGGCAGACGAAAGACGAAGTCGCCGAATCCGAATTGCTCGGTCAAAATCTCGCTCAAGTCTTTCAGCAGCGTGGGCGAACGCTTGCGCAAGAATGAATAACCCGCAGCGTGCGCCCGCGGGCGGAACTCGGTGCGGCTGGTTTGCAAGACTACGGGCGCGTCCGGCACCAGGCTCTTCACCATGCGCGCCAGCTCAAAGCCGGCCTCCGGACTGAGCTTGCCTTCCCATGGAAACTCGACGTCCGATACGACGCCGAACAGATAATTGCGATACTCCTGCACCAGGCGGGCCGCGTCTTCGAAGTTTGTGCTCAGCAAAATTCTTGGGCGCGCCTGCATGCGCACCAGTTTGTGCGCCACGTTGATGCCTTCCTGGATCACGCGCCGCGATTGCTTGATCAACTCGGTGTAGATGACGGGTAGAAACGATGAGTAGTAGCGGATATTGTCTTCGACCACGAGGAGCACGGGGACGCCCATGGCACGGGTGTCGTGCAGAACATTGCGTTCGTCCTCGATGTACTTGACGATCGCGATCAGGATGCGGGCATTGCCCTGCCACAGGAAAATGCGTTCGATGTCGGTAACTGGATTCCGCTCCACGAAATTCTTGATCTCGCGATAGTCGTAACCGAGGACGACGACCGGAACATCCAGACCGGCCTGCTTCACCTCGCTCGCCAACTGCGCCGCGTTCATGTCGCCGACGGTAAGGTTGGTGACGATCAGGTTGAATTGCTGCGAGCGGGCCAGTTCGGCAGCTTCGGCGCAGGAGGAAACGTGGGTGATTCCGGGAACGTGTTCGGGGCTGAGGTCGAGCGACTGGTCGATGAGCAGTTCGTTGAGGCGGCCATCTTCGCGGAGGATGAAGGAATCGTAGAGGCTGGAGACGAGAAGAATGTTGTGCACCTTGAAGGGCATCAGGTTTTCGAAGCCTTCAAAACGTTCTTCTGCGTCGGTGATGACGAGGGGCTCGGCGGCGCGGCGCACGCTCATGGGGAATATCCTAGCAGGCTGCGGAAGAAGTACTTTGATCTCGCGGCTCACCGCCGCGGCTGAAAGCCGACTTTGGAAACAAGCCAGTTATCGCAGCGGTGAACCGCTGCGCCACCCAAAGAAAAGCGCAACACATACTTTTCGGCAGTCTGCCTTACCTGTGATAATATGTAAGACATGAAAGACGCATGTGGTACTTTTACATCGAAAGGCCAACTTGTAATTCCGGCAGAGCTTCGGCGCAAACATAAGATCGAAGCGGGCACCAAGGTTAAATTTCTGGAGGACCAACTCGGCCGCATCGTTCTGCAGCCTCTCACCGAAGATTACATCGACCGCGTCAGGGGCATACTCGCGGACGGGCCGGACTTGCTGGCCAGTTGGAAAAGGGAGCATCGTGAAGAAGGCAAGCACGATAAATGAGAACATACGTGCTCGATGCCAGCGCGCTGTTCGCTTTTCTGCAAGATACGCCCGGGGCTTCCAAAGTCGACGAACTTCTGAGAGAAGCCATGCGCGGGCGCGCAAGAGTGCTGATGTCCGCGGTGAATTATGGGGAAGTCTATGGCAAGATTCTCCGCGAGCTTGGGCTGGAGCCAGCACTTACGATCGAACAAGCGGTGAGTCCGTTAGCAGTCGAGATGGTGGATGCGACGCCCCAGAGGGCATGCGACGCTGCCGACGTCAAAGCCAAATACAAGCTTTATTATGCAGATAGCTTCGCGGCGGCACTAGCGATTGAATACAAGGCTGCGCTGGTAACCGCCGATTCCGATTTCCGCAGGCTCGGTCAGGGTTTTCCCGTCATTTGGCTGAAGACCTGAGTGACCGCACTACTTGGCCAGCGCAGGTTCCATCTGCTCTTCAGTTGCCCACCACAGACCGAGATCTTCGGGAATTGTGCGGTGCCAGTACTCGACTTGTGGATGTTTTGGGTCAGTGACTCCAATCACGCATCTGTGTGACCGAGTGGCGAAAAATGCAACAGTGTGCGGGAATCCGTTGTCGCGGTCGCGGCGACGGGCTAATACTACGGGCTCATACTCAGGGGCGATGAAGGGTTTATGAGAAACGGGGAGAATGGAGCGCAGAGGGGTTCGGAGCGCGGCGGGCATGATCGTGACCAGCATCGTGGAGAACAGCAAGATCGTGATGAGAAGTGGCCGGCAACGATTGCTTCCCTGGCCGTGGGCGCTGCATTCTTTGCGCTGTGGTTCTGGTTGCTGCCGTCCTGGCTGGGCTTTCAAGTTGATACGGCAGGCGCGGCGCGATGGCGCTGGATTGCGGCCGTGCCTTCGGCGTTTGGTTTCGCAGTGGCGCTACGGTGCATCTGGGACTTCGGATGGACGGGACGTGGAACGCCGGCGCCCATTGCTCCGCCGAAGCGGCTGGTGGTGGTGGGATTTTATCGCTACGTGCGGAACCCCATGTACCTGGGGTTCTGCATCGGATGGGTGGGGTTGTGGGTGGTGTTCGGACGCGCGAACCTGGCCGTGATCGCAGTGGTGTGCGTGGTAGCGCTGGGCGTGGTTTTGTTTGTGAGGCTGTACGAGGAGCCGCACCTGCGAAAAATATTCGGTGCGGACTACACGGAATACTGCAGGAACGTCCGGCGATGGGTGCCGCGAATGCGGGAGTGGGATGACGGGAGACGGCCTTGAGTCAAGATGGCGGTCGAAGAGGGACCCCGCGTTGGGTGTCCTATACCCACCGCTTCCACCCGGGCCAATTGCCCAATTGTATTGCAAATATTGGACTTACCACGGGAACCCTAGGGACCGTTTCGGAGTCTAAGTAATTGAGCGGGA
>Ga0209274_10000668_pt1 | contig 19194 bp, 16 predicted proteins | sample HubBroMetageREF1_FD_188343 | JGI IMG/M metagenome (GOLD analysis project Ga0209274, IMG submission 188343) | Reference soil microbial communities from the Hubbard Brook experimental Forest, New Hampshire, USA - Hubbard Brook CCASE Soil... | ecosystem: Environmental > Terrestrial > Soil >...
AGGCCCGGGATGTTGCGCAAGAGCGCGGCGGTCCGCGGGGCATGCGCGCAGTTCTGGTCGATGAATCGGTACGACTTGAACATGAACGCCTTCCAGGCGATCGCGTGAATCCCCCCGCGGGTGTATTGGCCCGCCATCCGCTCGACGTCGACCATGCGATGCCGGAGCCCGACGAGCGCCTCGCACTCGCGGCGCACGTCGGGATGGCCGGCTTCGAGCTCGGCGAGCCCTGGGTAGTCTCGGTGGTAGTCGTGAATGAACGCGGGGGCGCGATCGAACAGCCCGGCACCCTCCGCCCGTGTGAGAAGGCCGCCGAGGCTGCCGGTAACTCGGCTCATGCGCTTCTTGTCGGCCACGAACGCTCGCACCTGCGTCAGCATGGGGGCTGAGATGATTCATCGCCGCTCCCGGTTGCCCGGGGCGCGGGCGCCGGCCGGAAGCACGGCGGGGTCCCACGGAGCGCGAGCCCTTCCGAGGCGCTGGAGGAGGCGCTCGATGACCTCGTTGACGGTGGCGTCGACGGCGCGGCGCGCGGGGACTTCGTCGTACCACGCGATTTGCAGGGCAGCTCCTTGCGCGTAGCCAATCTCGGCCCGGTAGCCGGGGACCAGCGATCGGATCTTCGTATTGTCGAAGACCTTGCTGACGGCCTTGTCGCCGAGCAGGCTTGCGCCCCACTCGGCATCGCACGAGGCGATGACTTCGTACGGAGCGTAGACCGCGCGAAGCGGCGCCCCGGCGGCCTTCGCGACGAGCTCGTAGATCTCGTTCCAGGTGAGAGCTTCGTCGCTCGTCACGTGTACGGCCTCTCCGATCGCAGCGTCGAGGCCGAAGAGCCCCAACAATCCGCGCGCAAAGTCTTCGTGGTGCGTGAGTGTCCAGAGCGAAGTGCCGTCGCCTGCCACGATGACGGGAAGGCCGCGCCGCATGCGATCGACGGCGGTCCACCCGCCGCGAACCGGGAGTAGCGCGGGATCATAGGTGTGCGAGGGCCGGACGATCGTGGCGGGGAACCGGTCTCGCCGGACGGCCTCGAAGAGAAGATCCTCGCAAGCGATCTTGTTTCGCGCATAGGCCCAGTACGGGTTGCCTCGCGGCGCCGATTCCGTGATCGGAAGGGCGAGCGCCGCCGAGGGCGCGTACACCGACGCCGAGCTGATGAAGAGGTACTGGCGAATGCGCCCAGCAAAAAGCTCAATGTCGAAGGCGACATGCTCCGGCAAGAAACCGACCCAGTCGACGACGACGTCGAAGCCGCCGTGAGCGAGCGCGCTCCGAGCCCAGAAAGGATCGCGGATGTCTCCTCGCAGCACTCGGGCCTCCACGGGCACGGGGCGCTGGGTCTGACCGCGACAAAGGAGCGTGAGGTCCATGCCCGCTGCGATGGCGGCGCGCGCGCACGCGGAGCTGATGATGCCCGTGCCGCCGATGAAAAGAACCTTCACGAGTCGCGATGGTAGCGCAGCCTGCCTCGACCTCTACGCCCCCCTGGGCTACGTCTGCCCCGGAGCAATGAAGGCATCCGTCCGTTGGCTCCGTGCGCTCTGCCCCGATCTTCCCGACGATGCCGTCGTTCTCAGCGCGCGCTTCACGGCGGCGGGTCTCGAAGTGGAAGGGATGGAGGCCTTCGGGCTCGCGGCCGAGTCGTGCGTCGTGGCGTCGGTCGTCGCCCTTCGGCCCCACCCCTCGCGCAGTGGCTTGCGGTTGGTCACTGTGCATCAGGGCCAAACGCAGCAAGAGGTCGTATGCGGGGCTCCCAATGTGCCTGCACCCGGGGGTCTCGTCGTCTTCGCCCCGCTTGGAGTCGAGCTCCCCGCCAAGGGCCTGAAAGTCGAGCGCCGAGCCATTGGCGGCGTGTCCAGCGAGGGGATGCTCTGCAGTGAGTCGGAGCTCGGGCTGGGCGACGACGCCGAGGGCTTGTTGGTGCTCCCCGACGGAGTCGCGGCGCCCGGCGCCCGTCTCGCCGATGCACTGCCGTTCGCGCGCGATACCGTCTTGGACATCTCGCTGACCCCCAATCGCCCGGATGCGTTGGGACATCTAGGGCTCGCGCGAGAGGCGGCTGCCCTCTTCGGGCTGCCGTTCACCGCGCCGGCGATGGGGGAAGGCTTCGACTCGGGATCCGGAAGCGACCTCGAAAGCCACGTGAAGGTCTCGATCGAAGATTCGGCACGCTGCCCCCACTATGGCGCCGCCGTTCTGCTCGACGTGGGAGTGACGCGTTCCTCCTTCGCGTCGCGCTGGCGCCTCGCGTCGCTCGGCGTGCGTGCCATCTCCAACGTCGTCGACGTCACCAATCTTGTCATGCTCGGGTTTGGGCACCCGATGCACGCATTCGATCTCGATAAAGTAGCCGGGCGGCGGATCGTCGTTCGTTGCGCCCGACGCGATGAGGCGCTTCGCACGCTCGACGGCGTGGAGAGGCTGCTTTCTGAGGATGACCTCGTCATTTGCGATGGCGCGCGCCCCGTCGCTCTCGCGGGCGTTATCGGGGGCAGCGAGACTGAAATCACGGCCGCAACGCGCAACGTTCTGCTCGAATGCGCGTACTTCGATCCCCCGGGAATCCGGCGCGCGGCGAGGCGTCACGGCGTGCACACGGAATCGAGTCATCGCTTCGAGCGCGGCGTCGATTGGGGCGACACGCGCGCAGCGCTGGCGAGCGCGGTCTCGCAAGTCGAGAGCGCCGCCGGGGCACGGGCCGCTGGCCCGGCGCGCATCTTCGAAGCTCGCGCGCTGCCCCTGCGCACCGTGACCCTTCGACACGATCGACCCGCAGCGCTGCTGGGCGCGCCGGTCGCACCGGGAGAGGTCGCCGATGTGCTGCTTCGTCTCGGCTTTTCGCGTTCCAGCGCGCACGCAGACCGAGACGTTTGGCAGGTCCCAACCTTCCGTCCAGACGTTTCCCGGGAAGCCGATCTCGTGGAAGAGATCGGCCGCGTCCGAGGCTACGACGGGATCCCGGCGACGCGGCCGCATGTGAGCTCGTCTCGAGACGCAGGCCCTCGCCAGGCGCTTGCTCGGCGTGCGAGAGAAGCTGCCGTAGCCATGGGGTTGAGCGAAGCCATGACCCATGCTCTCGTGAGCGCACGCGATCTCGATGCCGTGGGCGCGCCGCCCGCGGTCGTCGCGATTCTCAACCCGCTGACCGAGGATCGCTCCGTCATGCGCACGAGTCTGCTCCCCGGCCTCCTTCAGGCGATCAAACACGCGCGCCGCCACGGAGAGCTCAACGCGTCGCTCTTCACGGTGGGCGCTGTGTTTCTCCCCTCCGAAGACGTGTTGCCCGAAGAGCGCCTTTCGTTCGCCGCGATCTTGGCGGGCGAACGCTCCTCGTGGTTGAGCCCACCGCGCGCCGTCGACGTTTGGGACGCCAAAGGGATCGCCGAGGGCCTCGTCTCCCGAATGCTCGGTCGCGAGACGACCCTCCAGGTTTCGTCCACGAGCGACCGCCCTCGCGGGCTGCATCCGCGAGGCGCGGCGTTCGTCGAGGTGGCCGGTCAGCGTGTCGGTACGCTCGGTCCCATCCATCCCGCGCTGGCGGAAGCCTTCGAAATCGATCAGCCCGCGTGTGTCGTGGAGGTCGATCTCGGGCGCTTGGACGCGATCGGCATGCAGCCTACGCGTTTCGCACCGTTGGCCCGCTTCCCCGCCAGCACGCGAGACCTCGCCGTGGTCGTTTCCGCCGACGTGGCGGCGGGAGCCGTCGAGCGGGCGGCGCGGCACGCGGCAGCAGAGATGGCCGAACGGGTCGTTCTCTTTGATCGCTTCGTCGGCGGGAGCGTTCCCCCCCATCATGTGAGCCTCGGACTTCGCGTCGTTTACCGTGCACCCGATCGGACTCTGACCGATGCCGAGGTCGACACTCGTCATGCCCAGGTTGTCGCGGCGATTACGGCTGGGTTCGGCGCCACTGTGAGGAGCTGATGGGTCCGGCCGTTCGCACGACCGGTACGGTGCTCTCGGGGCGCTACCGCCTGACGCGCAAGCTCGGGGAAGGGGGGATGGGAGAGGTGTACGAAGCCGAGCCCCTCCATGGCGGTCCGCACGTGGCGCTCAAGGTTCTGCGCGGAGAGTACTTCTCCGACCAGCAGGTCCGGTCACGCTTCATCGATGAGGCGCAGACGTGCATGCGTCTCGTTCATCCCAACATCGTGAGGGTCGTCGAGTGTGCCCAGACCGAAGACGGGCTGCCGTACCTCGTGATGGATCTCTTGGAGGGCGTTCCCCTGGGTGCGTACATGCGCGGCGGCGCCCGCGTACCCGTCGCGCAGGCCGTACCGATTCTCCACGCCATCCTTGCCGGACTGGCGATGGCGCACGCCAATGGGGTCGTCCACCGCGACCTCAAGCCCGACAACGTATTTCTCACGCGCGATCCCGGGGGCCGATTCGTCGTCAAGGTGCTCGACTTCGGGATCGCGAAGGTCATGGACGTCGCAGGAGGGATGGGCAATCGCACCCGTACGGGGATGCTGCTCGGAACCCCCGCCTACATGAGCCCCGAGCAAGCTCGAAACGCGCGCGACGTCGACCCGCGCGCGGACCTTTGGAGCGCCGGCGCGCTGTTCTACGAGATGATCGCCGGTCAGGTGGCCTTTCCCGCGCCGACGGAGTTTGCACGATTGGCCGCGCTTCTGACCGTGGAGCCACAACCCATCGAGCAAGTCGATCCCGGGCTGGGTCCACTGGGCCCCTTTCTCCGGCGCGCGCTGCAGAAAGATCGCGACCAGCGATTCTCGTCGGCGGTCGACATGTCCCGAGCCCTCGCGGCCGCCATGGCGGTCGCGCCCCCCGCGCGAAGCGAGCCTCCTGGGACCTCGGAGATCACCTCGACGTTGTCTTCCGCCGAGCGGGCCCCCGCGCGGGAGCTTTCGAGCGTGGGGCCCGCCCGGGCGGCACCCGGCATGCCGTCCGGCGCGGCGCGTTCGTCGGCAGCCCCCCAAGGCACTCTCGCGAGCCCGGCCGTGCAGTCCGTCAAGGACCCCCTGCCCCAGGTCGCCCTGGTGATCCCGTCGGACGCGCCCCCCAAGGCGCCCAGCCTCACTCCCCGAGCCTTCGGAGAGACCCTCGAATCCCGCCCTCCGAATCCCGCCCGGCTCCCGGTCGGTGTCGCTCAAAAGGTCGTCGTCGCGCTCGTGCTGAGCGCGTTCCTCGCCGGGATGCTCGTCGGCTGGCTCGCGGGCAGGATATGATTTGAGGGCCCGCCCATGACCGACTCCGCGAACGATGCCCGGTATCTCGAGCTCTTCCCCCAATGGCTCCGCCGTCTGGGAGAGGATGCCGCCGCCCTGGCCATCGTTTTTCCGACCGTCGCCGCCGACGACGCGGCCACTCGCTCGCTCGTGGCCGGCGTCAACTACATCTTCAAGTCGCTCGATCTCATCCCCGACGGTGTCGACGATCTCGGGTACATGGACGACGCCTTTGTGGTCCGTGTGGCTTGTGCCTTCGCGGTCGCGGAACGCGCCGAGATGAAAAAAGGCGCCATCGAACGCCTGGCCGAAGATGCCCGCGCCGTGCGGGAATTCTTGGGCTCCGACTATGCGCGTCTTGAGAGTTACGTCGCGGGGTTGCGAAAAGGCGGTGCACGCGGTCGCACAGTCGACGAGATCGCGACGGACCCGGAGGTGCGGGCGGTCTTCCTCAACGAGCTGCGCGAATGGGCGGCCACCTATCAGGCTCCGAGCTTTACGCGTGACTCGAAGACTCTGGCCAAGCTGCGAGCGTTCTTGAACGCGAGGTTGGCCTAGTCGCCGGGAGCGTCCCCGGCCCTCGTCACGGCATTCGGCTATCGGTCTTTGAGGGGCCGGCGTAACTCTGGCCGTGCATCACGGCGAGGAGCTCTTGCAAGAGGTCGCGCGCCTCGGGCTTTGTCTTGAGGTGATTGAGCAGGAGCACGGAGACTTCGCTGAATGCCTTTTCGAACGCGAGCCCGTCGCGAGTTCTGGCGGCGACCTTCTCGCGGCCGCTCGCGAGGTCCTCTTCGAGAGCCTCCGCGTAGCGCGCGAGCTGCGCCCGAAGCTCGTCGATCTGGCGGCGGAGGTCACGGGCTTGCGCCTCCTTGTGCACCGATTTCTGCTCGTGGAGCTTGAGATCTTCGCGCTTGGCTTCGAGGAGCGCGGACGCGGCGCCCGCTCGCTCGAAGATGGCCCGAAGCTGCGCCGCCGATCCGGCGGCCTGATCGGCAGCGGCCTTCGCCTGGCCCGCGTTGCGGTCGGCCTGCTGAAGACCTTCGCGCAGTCGGGTCACGTCGGCCTGTTCGGCGGCGAGCTCGCGAAGGGCTCGCGATTCTTCGTGAGCCAGCTCCTCGACCTTGCGACCGATCTCCGCGCGGAGCGCCCGACCTCGTCGCTCGAGCGCCTCGAGCTTGCGCGTGTGGGTGGCGACTTCGCCCTCGAGGCGAGTCGCCCGTGAAGCCAGATCCCACGATTGGCCCAACGCGCCCTGCACGTCGGGCGGCGCATTGTTGCCGGGATAGGCCCGCGAGACCATGCGCGAGAAAAGGGCCGCCCGGCTCGCCCACTCGATGACTCCCGGGGATTGCGGCGGGGGAGGAGGGGGGGGGGCGGGATTCTCACCGCTGGCGTTCACGTCCCACGGCGTGCTCGGAAGGCTGCGCTGGAGCGATTTGAGCTCTTCGTGCAGGTGGTGGGCGTCCTGGAACCGCTTTCGACGGTCTTTCTCGAGGAGCCTCATGACGATCGACTCGGCGGCCGGCAGGACGTCGGGTTTGATGGATCGCGGGCGGGGTGGGGCGGCCGTTCGCTGCATCTCGAGGAGCGTGTCGCGGTCGTCGCTTCGGAAGGGCAGCTGCCCCGTCAGCATCTCGAAGAACAGGACACCCAGCGCGTAGAGGTCGCTCTGGGCCGTGGCTTCCTCGCCGCGCGCTTGCTCGGGCGCCATGTATTCCGGCGTCCCGAAGACGGCGCCCTTGGGCGCCAAGCGCGGATCCATCGCCAAGTGCGCCAGCCCGAAGTCGAGGATCTTGACGAAGTCCTTCCGGCCGCCGCGTGTCGTGAGCAAAATGTTGTCACTCTTCAAATCGCGATGGACGACGCCCAAGTCGTGGGCGCGCGCGAGCGCTGCGCACATCTGCTCGAGAATGTCGACGCTCCGTGCCAGCGGCGTTGCGCCGCGCGCGAGCTCGCTCGAGAGGGAGGTCCCCACGAGGTACTCCATGACGAGATAGAGCTCGCTCTCCTCCGTTTCGCCGATGTCGTGAATGTCGATGATGTGCGCGTGGTCGACGCGGTTGGCGGCACGCGCTTCGCGAAGCATCCACGCGCGCAGGTGCGTCTCGCCGCGGAGGTCGGGCCGGATCAGCTTGACCGCCACGACGCGGTCGATGAGCACGTGGCGAGCGCGGTAGACGACGCCCATGCCTCCCTCGCCAATCCGCGCTTCAAGGCGGTAGCGTCCGGCGATCACCCGATTGAGCATCGGGTCGAGGGGCTTCGACGTCATGACTCGCGTTGCGCCTTGCATTCGCCTCTGGTCCGCCTACTCCACCCGCACCAAGGATAAGCCTCCGACGAATGATAACAGCGGCGCGGGTACTCTGGAAACCGATCAGAATGCGACGCGCAGCATGGGCATCCGAACCTCGGTCTGGGCATGCATGCCGTATTGCCGCTGCTCGGTAAGCGAGAAAACGGGACGCACGTCGACTGCGGGCACGCCTACCCTCAGCGATCCGCCGCGGACGTCGACCAGCGAGACAGCGGGCCCGTCGGCAGGGGCTCGCGTCGATGACGTCGGCGGTGATGTGGGCGAGGGCGCACTCGACGGGTGCGCGTCGGGGGCGACCACCCCGCCACTCGGCGAGCCCGGCTCGGCTGCTGGACCCGGCGCGGGCACGTTGTCGTCGGTGGCTCCTTCTTGGGGCCTGTAGCGCGTTCCGTTGAGGGTGAGCACGATCGCGGGAATGATGAGCGCCAGGCCTCCCGCCAGAAGGTACATCGGCACCGTGCCGTCGGAGCTCTGTTGCTCGACGAAGTAGCCGCCGACCGCGCCTCCCCCTGCCCCGACGATCGCGCCGATGCCGTAGGCCCACCCGGAATGCACATCGGCGATGCCCTCGACGATGGTGACGAGCTCTGCCCCGAGCAACCCACCGCCGACGATTCCCTTGCCGTCGGGTGATACGTTGTCAGCCCGCGCGGCGTGCTCGGGACCGACCAACGCGGCTGCGCCCACGAGAGTTGCGGTGGCGAGAGCGCTCAGCCGAAAGGTGCAAGAAGAGGCCGCGAAGAGTGCCATTGTCGAGTTCCCTCGTGCTCTAGGGGAGACGCGCACACTACCAGGGTTTTGCTGGGCGCGTAACTCTGCCGGCGTGGGCGCGCGTGCGGGCGACCCCCGCGCGAGTCACACCGCGGTTTCCGCGGGCTCGCAGGCGCCCGGCCGAGCGACGCGATTCGTGACCGAGCACGACTCGTGTTAAGTATTCAAGGATGACCCCCGTCCGGGAGGGCGATCTGCTCGCCGGAAAATACCGTATCGAGCGGGTCCTCGGCGTGGGAGGGATGGGCGTCGTGGTCGCGGCGCGACACGAGCAGCTTGACCAGCTCGTGGCCATCAAGTTCGTACGGGAGGACGCCCTTGGCAACGAGGACGCGATCGAGCGATTTCTTCGTGAAGCTCGTTCCGCCGTGCGGCTCAAGAGTGATCACGTCGCCCGCGTGATCGACGTGGGCAAGCTCGACTCGGGCGCCCCTTACATGGTCATGGAGTTCCTGGACGGCGACGACCTCGCTCGGGTCCTCGAGGAGCGCGGGCCCATGACGCCCGACACCGCCGTTGCGCTTGTTCTTCAAGCATGCGACGCAGTCGCCGAGGCCCACGCCGCCGGCATCGTCCATCGGGATCTCAAGCCGGAGAACCTTTTTCTAACGAAAACGGTGGCGGGACGCCCCAAGGTCAAGGTGCTCGACTTCGGGGTTTCGAAGTCGTCGGGCATGACGACCGGCGGCCAAGGCGCGCTGACGCGAACCCGATCGATGTTGGGCTCCCCCCTCTACATGTCGCCGGAGCAAATGCGCTCCGCGAAAGACGTCGACGCGCGCGCGGACGTGTGGGCGCTCGGGGTGGTGCTTTTCCAGCTGCTCACGTGCAGGTGGCCATTCGAGGCGCAGAGCATGCCCGAGCTGTGCCTCAAGGTGGTGACCGAGCCTCCGCAATCGATCGCGAGTCTTCGTCCCGACCTGGCCCCCGGCTTGGTGGCCGTGATCGAACGATGCCTCGAGAAAAATCCGGTGAGCCGCTACGCCGACGCCGCCGCGCTCGCCGAAGCGCTCGAGCCCTTCGCTCCGGAGCTTGCCCCCCGTCGATCGCCCTCGTCGGCTTCTTTGGGGGGCCCCGAAGAGAGCGCCGCCGTGGTCCCGCGGGCCACGCTCGTCAGCCCACAGATATCGTCCCAGGTCACGCCAGCCCCGTCAGCCTGGGACTCGACGTCCGGCCGCACGGGAGCCGCGAGCACGGCGACTTCTCGTCCACGCAGCTGGGTGTGGATGGGCGCACTCGCGGCCGTCCTCGTCGTCGCGCTGGGGCTCGTTTTCTCGCAGCGGAGCCCGAGCTCGACCCCGGCCTCTTCCTCGGACGTGGCGGCGCATGCCCCCGCTACACCTCCTCGCACCGATATGTCCGCGCCGACGGCAACGTCCGCGCCGACGGCAGCGCCTGCGCCGACGGCAACGCCTGCGCCGGCCCTTGCGCCCGCCCTCGCCGCGCCCTCCCCGCCTTCCCACGCGGCGCCAGCCGATGCCGGAGCGCCCAGACTGACGGCGCCCCTCTCGCATCCCGCGAAGGCACCCGCTCGTCCTCCCGGGCAGAGCGGCCCTACGAAGACCGATGACGACATTCCTGCCCTTCGTTGAGCCGGTTCGGGTAGAAAAAAGCATGCGTTTGCGCCAGTGCGTTCTGAGCCTCGCAGGGTGCTTGCTGGTCAGCGCTACTGCCCACGCCCAAACGCCATCGACCAGCAAGGTAACGGCAGAAGCTCTCTTCGAAGACGGCCGCCGGCTGATGACGGAAGGCAAGTACGCGGAGGCTTGCCCCAAGTTTGCGGCGAGCGAGAGACTCGACGCCTCCACGGCCACCCTCCTCAATCTCGCCAGCTGCTACGAGAGACAAGGGAGAACCGCGACGGCCTGGGCCACGTACAAGGAAGCCGCAAGCGCCGCGAACGCCGCGGGTCGGAGCGACTACCTCGTTGCCGCCGAACGTCACGCGAGTGGGCTCGAGCCGAGCCTCCCGAGGCTCACGCTCAACGTCGACCAGCCGGTCGAAGGGCTCCACGTCGAGCGCGACGGCGCCGCGGTGGACCGCGCCGAGTGGGGGATCGCCATTCCCGTCGACCCGGGTTCTCATTCGATCGTGGCCACAGCCGCCGGCCACAAAGGTTGGGCGTCGACGGTGGCCGTGACCCAGAACGGAGCCGAGGTGACGCTGACCGTACCCGCTCTCGAGGTGCTGGCCGCCGAAGCTTCCGCGCCCTCTGCGCCGGCGCCGGTCACGGCCCCCATCGGGGTACCGCCGGCGCCGGTCGAAGCCGATCGCCATGCTGGCGCATCGACGCAGACGGCGATGGCTTGGATCCTCGCGGGCGTGGGAGTGGCCGGTCTTGCCATCGGAACGGGCTTCGCCGTGAGCGCGAAGAACAAGTACAACAGCACCCTCTCGCAGTGCGAACCGGTCGACCCCGACCTTTGCACGTCGCAGGGGGTCAGCGCTCGAAACGACGCTCGTTCGCAGGGCGATGTCGCCACGTTGGCCTTCGGGATCGGGGCCGCCGCTGTCGTTGCCGGCGCCGTGCTCTGGCTCACGGTGCCCCACACGGGGTCCGACGGGCGCGGCACTTCGCTCCTCGTCGCGCCTACCCTTGGGGGAGCGGCGCTCCGGGGGACGTGGTGATGCGACGCCCCCTCACCCTTCTCGGAGGCGCCCTCCTCGTCTCCGGGTTGCTCGGAATCGGAGGGCTCGTGTCCTCTTGCAACGACGTTTTGGGGATTGGCGAGGCCGCGCTCGAGCCGGGCGAAGCGGGCGGGGGCGAACCTTCTTCGGAGGCCTCCGCCGGCGATGCCGGGGCGGGGAACGCGGCGTCCTTCTATGCGCTCAATTGCAACAACTACTGCTCCCTCGTGTCGACGTATTGCATGCCTACGCCCCAAGATGGCGACAACACCGAGTACCTGACTTCGGACGCGGGCATCTGCACCCAGATGTGTAACGAGTTCGAAGTGACCGGCGAAGTGACGACCGCGGCGCAAGAGCCTGAGCTGCTCGACACCCTCAACTGCCGAGTGTGGCACGCGAATGCTGCGCGTCTGGGGGATCCGCACACCCACTGCCCGCACGCGGGCCCACTCGGAGGCGATCTCTGCGGGAGCGATCCGTGCGTGCCGTTTTGCCGCATGGATCTCGATTTCTGTACGGGGTCCAACGCCGCGTACGCGAGCAACGACGATTGTCTGTCCGCTTGTCGTCCCAACCCTGACGCCGGTTACGGAGGGTTTCCTTACGAGATCAGCGCCGACACCGAGGTCTCGGACCTCGCCGAGCCGTATCAGAGCGGGAGCAACACCCTCAACTGCCGGCTCTATCACCTGCAAAACTACTTGCGCACCGGGGATCCCGTTCACTGCAGCCACACGTCCCAAAGCGGAAACGGCGTGTGCGTTTCGAGTGATGGGGGGGGTTAGCGAAGACGGCGCGCTGAGCCGGGCCTAGCCGGCATCGTGGGCCGATAGAATCGAAAGAGCTTCGAGGGCTTCTTGTGCGCGCGTGCGCTCGAGCGCCAGCGCCTGGTCATGTTCGCTGCCAAACGCGATCTCGACGACCAGGCTGGGCGGTTCGTCGTCGCCAGGTCGCGGGGGTGCCGGTTGCGCTCCGTCCACGACGCGGCTCTGCGGGCGCATCCGCTCGTGGGCGACGCGCAGGGCCTCGAACATCTCCTTCGCGCTCTGCCATCGGGCTTTCTTGTCGAAGGCCAGGGCCCTGTCGACGGCCAAAGCGAGCGCCGGGTGGATCGGCGGCACCACCGTCGAGAGCGGCGGCGCCGGCTCCCGCATGGCCGCGATCGTGGTATCGAAAGGCGTGTCTTTGGCGTGGATGGGCCTCCCTGAAAGGGCCCGAAAGAGCACAGCCCCGACGGCGAAGAGGTCGGTCCGAGCGTCGATCTGATCGCCCAAGCCGCGTGCCTGTTCGGGGGCCATGTATCCCGGCGTTCCCATGACGATGCCCGCGGCCGTCGGAATGAGTGAAATGACACCGTCGCGTACGCGAGCAAGGCCGAAGTCGAGGAGCTTGGCGTGACCGTTCTGGACGACGAAGATGTTGCCCGGCTTGATGTCTCTGTGAACGATTCCGTGCCCGTGGGCCAAGGCGAGCACTTCGAGGACTTGGCCGGCCACGGCGAGGGCTTCGATAGGCGCGAGACGACCCCCCGCGCGCCGGAGCCAGCCGGAGAGCGATTCGCCCTCGAGTAACTCCATGACGAGAAAAGGCGAGCCGTCTTCGGCGACGTCGTCGTCCAGAATGGCCAGCGCGCCCGGGTGATCGATCTTGTTCGCGACGTAGCCCTCGCGCAAGAATCTCTTTCGAACCTCGGGGTCCCGCGCAAACTGCGGGTGGAGGACTTTGAGGGCCGCGCGCCGCCCGTTGCGGTGGCTGGCTGCGTAGACTGCCCCCATGCCGCCGATGTCAATCAGGCGGTCCACCTTCCATTTGTCACGCAGCGTTTGCCCGACACGCGCCTCGGCTCGGGCGCTCAGTTCCGGGCGACTAGGGCTCACGGTGCCAAGGATCACGGAAGGATGGCGGCGACGTCAAGCAGACGGGAATGCCGCGGCCCCAATATGCGCTAATGTCCCGCGCGTGCAACCCCCGCCCGCCCGTATCACGCGGCGCGCGGCCGGCCAGGAGCCCTCGACCCATGTACGACGTCCGTGCCCTCAATGAGCTTGTCGCCAAGGAAAGCGCTTTCGCCGACCGTCTCCTCAACGAGGTCGGCAAGGTCATCGTCGGCCAGCACTATATGATCGAAAGAATTCTGGTGGGCCTGCTCACCGGAGGGCACGTTCTACTCGAGGGTGTGCCGGGCTTGGCGAAGACGCTCACGGTGCGCACGCTGTGCGACGCCATCGTCGCGAAGTTCGCGCGTATCCAGTTCACGCCGGACCTGCTCCCTGCCGACCTCGTCGGCACCGTCGTTTACAACCAGCAGAGGGGCGAGTTCACCTCCAAGCTCGGGCCTATTTTCGCGAATCTCGTCTTGGCGGACGAGATCAACCGCGCGCCCGCCAAGGTGCAAAGCGCGCTTCTGGAGGCGATGCAGGAGAGGCAAGTCACCATCGGCGAAAAGACGTATCCCTTGCCCGAGCCCTTCGTCGTCATGGCCACGCAGAATCCGATCGAGCAGGAGGGTACCTATCCGCTCCCCGAGGCGCAGATCGACCGCTTCATGCTCATGGTCAAGGTGGGCTATCCGTCGCGCGAAGAAGAGCGCAAGATCATGGACCGGATGACGTTGCCGGAGACCGCGCGTGCCGAGGCCGTGGTGACCCCGGCCGAGCTTTTGGACGCCCGCAAGGTGGTCAAGCAGGTCTACGTCGACGAGAAGGTGAAGGAGTACATCGTCGACGTCGTCTTCGCGACGCGCGAACCGGCCAAGCATGGGATGAAAGACTTGGCTCCTCTCATCGAATTCGGAGCGAGCCCGCGGGCCAGCATTGCGCTCAATCTCGCGGCGCGTGCGCACGCGTTTCTCAAGCATCGAGGGTACGTCACCCCCGAAGACGTGAAGGCCGTCGGCCCGGACGTCCTGCGCCATCGGCTCGTCTTGACCTACGAGGCCGATGCCGAAGAAGTGACGAGCGAGCAAGTCGTCAAGCGCGTGTTCGAGGTCGTCGAGGTCCCATAGGCAGAATTCGCCGTGATACCCAAGGACCTGCTGGCGGCCCTGCGCGTCATCGAGATTCACACGGCTCGGCTGGCCAACGAGCAACTGACCGGCACCTACAGCTCGAGCTTCAAGGGGCAGGGCCTGGCCTTTCGCGAGGTGCGCCCCTACCAGCCCGGCGACGACGTGCGCGTCATCGACTGGAACGTATCGGCTCGGATGAACGATGCCTTCGTCAAAGTCTTCGTCGAAGAGCGGGAGATGACGGTCATGCTCGTCGTCGACCTTTCGGCGAGCGAGAAGTTTGGGACCCGCCGGGCTGCGAAGGTGCGGGTGGCCAGTGAGGTCGCCGCGTTGCTCGCCTTCAGCGCGATCCGGAACAACGACCGCGTCGGCCTCATCGTCGCGACCGACAAGATCGAGCGCATCGTTGCGCCCAAGAAGGGCGAAAAGCACGTCATGCGTGTCGTGCGTGAAATTCTCGGGTTCGAGCCCCAATGGGTCGAAGACGTCAAGGCGCGCGACGGCGCCGGCCGTCCGATTCTCGGGGCGGCCACCAACCTCAAGGGCGCGCTCGAAGCGCTCGTGCGCGTGTCACACCGCAGGAGCGTAGCTTTCATCGTCAGCGATTTCTTCGACACGGGCTACGAGCGTGCGCTCGCACTCGCCGGCGCGAAGCACGACGTCGTCCCGGTCGTGCTCGGGGACCCGCGCGATCTCGCCCTGCCCGACGTAGGGCTCGCGACCTTCGAAGACCTCGAGAGCCATGAGAACGTGGTCGTCGATACGAGCGATCCGCGCGTGCGCGCGTGGTATGCGGCGGCGATGGGCAAGCTCGCCGAGTCGCGGCGGCGGACCTTTCGCAAGCTCGGGCTCGATTCGGTCGAAATCGAAACATCCGGATCGTTCGTGCGTCCTTTGCGCGACCTGTTTGCGCGGCGAGCCCGCAGGATTCGCCGATGACCGGCCGTCTCGTCGCGCTTTCGCTTTCGTGTGCGCTCGAGGTCGTCTCGTCGCGCGCAGCCGCCGATTGCGTCGAAACCGTGCCGAGCGGTGCCGATCGTCCGCAATTGCAGGACACCTTCCCTTCGAGGGGGTTGAGCGGGTACGCCGCGACGCTCCATGTGGTCGTCACGCACGGCCAAGGGGAAACGGTCCTGCCGCACGGTCTCGGCCTACAGCGCGACAGCGAATCGGCACGCGATCTCAAGAGTGCGGGCTTCGAGCTCCCCGACGCGATGGCGGGGGCTGGGCCGAAGCTTTCCACGCTCCCCGTCGACCCGAAGACCGGGCGACGGCAGACGACCCTGGATCTCCCGGTCGTCGCGCTTCCGAGCGGCCCCGGCCGGCACACACTCAATCTGCCGCCGTTGCCGATCGCGATTGCACGCGCGAGCGGAGACCTCGTCACCCTTTGCACGCGGGCGCACCTGCTCGTGGTCGACGACCCCACAGCGTCCACGCCGGAGGCAAGGCCCCAGCCCAATCCCGTCCCGCGGCCGCAGCGCGAAGAGTGGGTCGCCCTCAAGCGGGCTCTCGGCTGGGGTGCGCTAGGGAGCGTCGTCGGCTGCGCGCTCGCGTGGGCCGTCTACCTTTGGCTGAAGAGGCCACGCGCGTTGCCGCCTCCGCCTCCCCCGCGCGTCCCCTGGGAGGTGGCCCTCGAGCGCCTCTACGAGGTTCGACACGCAGGCCTGCTCGAGACCTCGCGGTTCAGCGAGTTCTTCGATCGAGTCAACGATGCTGTGCGCGAATATCTTGGAGCCCGCTACGGGTTCGACGGGCTCGAGTCGACCACCGACGAGACCCTCACCGCACTCCACCGTCTGCCGTATTTTCCCTTGCCGGTGCCGGAGCTCGCGGGCTTCCTGCAGCAGTGTGATCTCGTCAAGTTCGCCGATGTCACCCCGACGCTCGAAGAATGTCAGCACGCGCTGACCGAGGCCGAGCGTGTGGTGCGCTTCACGACGCCGGTGGTGCGAGAGGACGTTGCCAGCCCAGGCGCGCAGGTGCGGTCGTGATCCGGTCGGGCGCGCGCTGGGTGCGCGGAGCGCGGATCCTTCTTTCGACGATCGCGGTCGTCGCACTGGCGCTCGTGGCGCCGGTTTTGGCCCGAGGGGAGGAATGGCGGTCCGCCCTGTGGACCGCGTGGCCGGGCCCGCTCGGTCCGCATCCGTCGACGGCCGACTCGGTCGCGTGGCTTCTGCGTGCGGGCTGGGGCGTCGCCCTCGTGGGCGTGCTCCTGGCGGTCCCGTACCTCGTTTGGCGGATGACCCTTGGAGCCGACGCGCGCGTCCCTCGGCTCGGGCTTCCGACCGTGGCCCCACTCATGCTGGGCCCTCGGGGTTGGCGCACGAGCCTTCGGGACGCGCCCGGCGTGCTCCGCGGGGCGGCTCTCGCTCTTGCGGTGCTCGCGCTGGCGCGCCCGCAGAGCGTTCTCCACGGTGAAAACGAAGAGGAGAAGGGGATCGACATCGTCATCGTTCTCGATCTCTCGGGATCCATGGTCGCTACGATGGACGAGGCCTCGAATGGTTCCCAAGGCGTCCGCGACCCTCGCCACCGCCCCACGCGCATCGACGTGGCCAAGGAGGTGCTCATCGACTTCGTTCGGAGACGCAAGACGGACCGCATCGGTGTCGTCGTTTTCGCCAAACAGGCCTTCGTTTTATCGCCCCCCACGCTCGACTACGGGCTCATCGCTTCGCTGGTCTCCCGTATCGAGCTGGGCGCCATCGACAGCAGCAAGACGGCGATCGGCGACGCCGTGGGAACCGCCGTTGCCCGCATGCGGCGCAGCGACGCCCGCAGTAAGGCGGTCGTGCTTTTGACCGACGGCGATTCCAACGAGGGTGTCATCTCGCCGGAGTATTCGGCCCACTTGGCTCGAGAGGAGGGGGTGCGGGTCTACACGGTGCAAATCGGCAACGGAGACGACGTCGACGTCCTCGTGGGGACGGATCTGTTCGGCCAGCCGATGTATGAGCGCAAGCATTTCCCTGTCAATCCGGCGCTTCTTCAGGCGATGGCTCACGACACGGGGGGGGAGTCTTTCATCGCCACCGATCGCTCGGGACTCGAACAGAGCATGCACTCCATTCTCGATCATCTGGAGAAGACGAAGTTCGAGTCGCAGGCCGCCTCGATGGAAGACCTCTTTCCTTTCTTGCTCGTACCGGCCGTCGTGCTCATGGCGCTCGAAGCCCTCGTTCGGCTGGCGCTCGTCCGGAGGTTCCCGTGAGGTGGGGACATGACTTCAGCTCGCTGCTCGGGGGCGTCGTGGCCCTCTTTTGCGCGCTTTCGTTTCTCGGCTACGCCGCCGCAGTCTCGTGGGCGAGCGTTCGCCAAGCGCGAGCGGCGCGAAGCTTCGGTGAGCCCAAAGTCTTCGCGCCCCTCGTGACCTACGACGCCACAGCGCGGCGCGCCGTGAAGGCGGTGCTTCTCGTGCTGGCGATGGTCTTTGCCTTCGCGGCTCTGGCTCGGCCCAAGTTCGGCAGCGGGACGCGGATCGTGCCCGCCACCAATCTCGATGTCATCGTGGTTCTCGACTACTCGAAGAGCATGTATGCGCGGGACGTGACGCCGTCGCGCATCGCGCGTGCCAAAGCCGAAGTGGCGCGGCTCATCCACGATCTACCCGGAGCGCGCTTCGGTGCGGTGGCCTTCGCCGGAGAGCCCATGAGTTTCCCGCTCACGAGCGACGGAGCGGCCATTGCCCAATTCTTCCGCCAGCTCGAGCCGAACGACATGCCCGTTGGGGGAACTGCAACGGCTCGTGCGCTCGAGCAGGCTCGCGAGGTCTTCGCGCGCGACCCGCTCTCGAAGGACCATGTGCGCGTGGTCGTCCTCGTCACGGACGGCGAGGATCTGGAGGGAGATCCGGCGAGCGTCGCCGAGAATTGCGCGAAGGAGGGCACCCGCATCGACGTCGTTCAAATCGGCGGTCGGGCTCCTGAAACGATTCCGGACGTCGCACCCGACGGGAAAATCCGCGGGCTGAGGCGTGACGAGGAAGGTAAGCCGCTCACCACCGAGCTGTCGGCCGAGGGGGAGGCGCAGCTGGCCAAGGTGGCGCAGGTCACGGGGGGCACGATCGTGCGCGCCGAGCATGGCGAGACGGGTATCGACCAGGTGGCGAGAGGCCTCCAGCGCATGATGCGGGAGGAATTGAGCGAGAAAGTCGAGACCGTCTACGCCGAAGAATACGTGTGGCCCCTGGGCTTGGCCGTCCTGCTCCTGATGAGCGAAGCGCTGCTCTCCGAGGCGCCACGACGCCGGAGGTTCGCGTGACGCCGCTTGGGAAGATGACCTGCGCGACATTCGCCAGCGTCTGCGTGGCGTGCGGGTGGAACCCTTCGCGCCCCTTCGACCGAGACGTGCCCGCGGTGCGCGAGGCGATCCGCGATCTCGACGCCGGCGACGCCGCCTCCGCCACCTCGCGCCTCGAGGAGTATCTATCGACGGGAGGCTGCTCGGAGGGCAGTATCGGCACCCCCGACACACTCAAGCGGCGTCCGGATGGGACCTTCGACCTGGGGATCGCGCTCTTCGGGGTCGCCGAGAGATACGGACACCGATTCGGCGACGAAGACGCGAAAGAGGGCGCCGACGAGAACGCTCATGCGCAGCGGCACGCTCAGATTGAATGCGCGCGGCGCCTTCTCGAGGTTCTCGAAGGCGACGCACTGGACCCCGCTCTTCGGGCCCGCGCGCGCTATCTCGAGGGCAACCTCGAGTTTCTCGACGGCGAGTACGAGGACGCCGTCCAGAACTACGATCGTGCGCTGCTTCTTGCGCCGGGCTGGGTCGACGCCGGAGACTCCATCGGTCGGGACGCCGCCTGGAATCGCGCGATCGCGCTTCGACGCATCGAGGACAAGAAGGACGCCGGACAAGATGCGTCGTCGGGCGACGCGTCGTCATCCGAGTCCGGCGCGCCGGACTCGGGCCGTGGCGACGGTGCGAGCGATAGGGGCCGTGACGCGGCAAGCCCAGCTCCAGAGGACGCGGGCGACCACGATGCGGGTCCGCCACCGCCTCAGCCCGACGCGAGCCCGCCCCCTCCCGATGCGGAAGCGCCGCCGCCCCCGAGCCGCAGCGAAGACGAGCGGATGCTCGATCAGCTCGAGAACGCTCCCACCCTGCAGCAGGAAGAGGCGAAGCATCACAAGAGGCAAGCGCGCGGTATGGTGGACAAGTGAAACGGCTTGGGTGGACCGCGTGCGTCGCCCTCGCGCTCATGGTCCCCGCCGCGGCGCGAGCCCAGGCTTCGCCTCCGCAGGTGCAGGTGCAGCTCGAGG
>Ga0209274_10000669_pt1 | contig 19179 bp, 15 predicted proteins | sample HubBroMetageREF1_FD_188343 | JGI IMG/M metagenome (GOLD analysis project Ga0209274, IMG submission 188343) | Reference soil microbial communities from the Hubbard Brook experimental Forest, New Hampshire, USA - Hubbard Brook CCASE Soil... | ecosystem: Environmental > Terrestrial > Soil >...
CGCCGGATCGGCGGACGCCGGTCCAGCTCTTTCTTAAGTTTCGAAACTCGGCGGAATTTTTCAAAGGCGCTGCCGTAGTCGGCTTCCAGCAATTGTTTTTCTTCAATCGCCGCCACATGTTCAACTGTGACTTCCACACCGTCGACCGTGGTCAGAATCGTTCCACCCATTTCTTCGAGCGCCTGCCCGAAGGTCTTGATCTCGCCCAACGCCTTGGCGAACAGCTCGTCGAACTTTTTGCCGAACGCAGCGTTGTACGCTGAAACCGTGGCCAGCACCCCGGGATGGTAAAACGACGCATCCAGCCACTGCTTCAGTTCTCGCACGCGGCCAATAATTCCGGAATCGATCAGCGTGTTGAAGTCGCGGAAACGCGCGATCTCGTCACGCAGCGGATCGAAGCGCCGCAGCAGTTGCACGTGCTCCTCGGGCAGGGACGGCACATCCGAGTCGGCCAGGATTTCAATCAATGCAATCTCGAACGGCGACAGCGGCAATGCGCCATCAAGTCCGTAACCGGTTTGTTCCCACTGTCCAGGCACGCGCGGATGGCGGTACAAGAACGTTGCGATCAGATCGGTCTTGTCGCGGTTGACGTCGCTGGGCTCGCGACGCCGCACGAAATAGCGCAGCAGAGCCTCGGCTACTTCGGAATCCGTGTCCGGAGTCAGCGCCTGCCGCACCATGGCCGGCGTGATTGCCATATCCAACAGGTGCAGCCAGCGATACATGCGGGTAAGCGTGGTCGGAAGTTCGCGCTCGGAATGGCGCAACGCGTCCTCGTCGAGACCGCTCGGAATGGGGACGTCCCCGCCGAGCGCGTCCCGCATCAGCTTCTGGTAGAAGCCCTGGACGGTCGCCAGAATGGATAATTCAAAGCGAAGATCTTCGGCCAAACGTGCCCCCGAGAGCAAGAGTTCCCCTCTGAATCTCTACTAATGTTTCCAGTAAAAATGAAAAGTTACTTCCGGTGCAAGTTACTACCGGAGCGATACTTCACGCGGAGAAAGTGTTCGCCGGAGGTACATGGACTTCTGCGGAGCCGCGTTGGGAAGGAGCGAGGAAAGGCAGAATTGGTCCAAGCAAAAACCATCCGCGGAGCGACGACATAAGTTAGCCCAGGACGTAAGTCATGGGTCAGCGTCGAAAACATGGAACAAGTCCGGCAGGGACGGCACAGTTTTCACCGCGCTCTCTGGCCCGTGTGAATTGCCTCCCGAGCGAGCGACTCAGAAAACAACGGTCTTGTTCCCGTAAACCAGCACGCGATTCTCCACATGCCAGCGCACCGCGCGCGAGAGCACAACCTTTTCGAGATCGCGCCCTTTGCGGATCAGATCTTCGACCGTGTCGCGATGCGACACCCTCACCACGTCCTGCTCAATGATCGGTCCATCGTCGAGCACCTCGGTGACGTAGTGGCTGGTCGCGCCAATCAGTTTCACACCGCGTTCAAACGCCTGATGGTAGGGGCGAGCGCCCACAAACGCCGGGAGGAAGGAATGATGAATGTTGATAATCCGCTGCGGATAGCGGTGGACGAACTCGTTGGAAAGAATCTGCATGTAGCGCGCCAGCACCATGAAGTCGGGCTTCTGCTCATCGATCAACGACTGAATCCTTGCTTCCGCCTGATTCTTGTTGTCTTTCGACACGGGGACGATTGCATAAGGAATCTTGTAGAAATCGGCAATCGCCTGGTTGTCGGCGTGATTGGAGATGATCAGCGGGATGTCGCAAGCCAGTTCGCCGCTCTTGTGCCGGTAAAGCAGATCGACCAGGCAATGGTCGTACTTCGAAACCAAAATAATCATGCGCTGCCGCTGCGACGATTGCGCTAAGCGCCACTTCATACTGAAAGCTTCCGCGATGGGCGAGAACTGCCTGGAGAAGTCGCCCAGATCTTTCTGAGAAAGATCGATGTTGAAATCCCTGGGATCGAACTCGACGCGCATTAAGAAGAGCCCCGACTCTTCGTCGGCATGCTCATCAGCGTGTAGGATGTTGCCATTGTGCCGGAAGACGAAGTCGGCGATAGTCGCGACCTCGCCCTTGCGGTCGGGGCAGGAGATCAGGAGGGTTGCGGAAGTCTTCATGGGATACGCCGACGCTATTTCTTCAATTCCTTCAATATCTCGCGCGCCGCATTTGCGCCCGAGCCGCCGGTCAACCCGGCCCCGGGATGCGTTCCGCTACCACAGAGGTACAGATTCTGAATCGGCGTGCGGTAGCGCGCCCAATCCAGCAGCGGACGCATGGTAAAGAACTGGTCGAGCGCAAGCTCGCCGTGGAAAATCTGTCCGCCTGTCAGCCCATATTGTTCTTCGAGATCGAGCGGCGTAATGATCTGCCGCGCCAGAATTAGTTCCGGCAGATTTGGCGCGTACTGCGCCAGCGTCTGCACGACCGTCTGGCCCAATGCCTCGCGCTGCTCGTTCCAATCTCCTTTCAATTTATAAGGCGCATATTGCATATAAATCGACATCACATGCTTGCCCTCGGGCGCGACCGTGGGATCAGTCAGCGAAGGAATTGTGGCTTCGAGATAAGGCTGGTGCGAGAAGTTGCCATATTTAGATTCGTCGAACGCGCGTTCCAGATAATCAATCTCATTGCCAATATGAATGCGGCCCTTCAAGGCTGCGCTGTCGCCGTTCTTCAGCGCCGTAAAGTTCGGCAATCCGGAAAGAGCGAGGTTCACCTTGGCGACCGTGCCGTTCCCACGATAATGCTGCAACTTCTGGACGAAGTCCGGCGAAAGATGCGTCGGGTCAGTCAGCGTGAGCAACGTGCGCTTCGGGTCGGCGTTCGAGATGACTGCTCGCGCCAGAATCTCTTCGCCCGTGGAGAGCAGAACTCCCACAGCAGCGCCATTCTGTACGCGAATCTCACGAACCTCCGTGCCGGTGCGAATCTCCGCGCCGGCAGCCTTCGCGGCGGATGCCATGGCCCGCGTGACCGCGCCCATGCCTCCAGCGGCGAAGCATGCCGAGCCTGCGGGATGAGAATCGCCGGCGGCGCGGATCAACAATACGAGCGTGCTTCCCGCCGACCATGGTCCAAGAAACGTTCCGAAGACGCCGCGCGCCGCAATCACCGCCCGCAGCAGTTCGGTTTCAAAATATTCTGAAGCGAGGTCGGCCACGGCCATCGGCCCCCAGCGCAGAAGGCGGAACATGTCTTTCTTACCGAGATTGCGGATGGCACGTCCGGTCTTCAACATGCTCCACAAATCGCCGCCGCTGGGATGGTCGATATCAGGCGGCGTGGTGGCCAGTGCCTCGGCGATGACTTTTCCGATCTTGCCAAGTGATTGCTCGAATTCCGGATACTTAGTCGCATCCTTCTGCGAGAAGGCAGCGATCGCTTGCGCCGATTTCTTCGCGTCCTGATAGAGCGAAAGCGCTCGCCCATCGGGCGAGAGCGCGGTCACGCAAACTTCCGGTGTGATCAGCCGGAGCCCGTGCTTTTCCAGTTGCATTTCTCGAAGGATGTCGGGCAGAAGCGGTCCCGCCGTGTGTGCCAGCGTCGAATAGCGGAATCCGGGATGGATTTCATCGGTGACGGCAGCGCCGCCAACCTGGGCGCCGCGCTCGAGCACGAGCGGTTTATACCCGGCCTTGGCCAAATAGAAGGCGGTGATCAGGCCATTGTGGCCGCCGCCAATGATGACAACGTCGCGCTGGTTGGACCTGGCTTGGGGTTGGCTCGCCTGAGTTTGTGCCGACATGCTATGCCGCTCCCTTAATGTCTTTCAGAATTTCCAGCGCGGCCAGCCGCCCGTTTGCGCCCATGATGCCGCCGCCGGGGTGTGTTGCCGATCCGCACATATAAAGATTCTTAATGGGCGTACGGTACTGGGCCCAACCCGGCACCGGACGCAGAAAGAAAAGTTGTTCCAGCGAAAGTTCGCCCTGGAAAATGTTGCCCTCGCTCAGTCCCCACTCGCGTTCCAGATCGAGCGGCGTGATCACCTGTTTGTGAATAATGAGGTCTTTGATGTTCGGGGCATACTCGGCAATGGTGTTAACCACGGTGTCGCCAAAGGCTTCTTTTTCCGTGTCCCAGTTGAGCCCCGGGCGAAGTTTGTACGGAGCGTACTGCACGAAGCACGACAGCACATGCTTGCCCGGTGGCGCAACCGAAGGATCAGTCAGCGACGGAATAACCATGTCGATGTAAGGATGCCGCGAGAAGTTCCCATACTTCGCATCGTCATACGCGCGCTCCATGTACTCAACTGAAGGCGAGATGGAAATGGCGCCGCGCAAGTGTGCGCCTGGTCCTGGCATGCACTTGAAGTTCGGCAGTCCGCTCAGCGCCATATTGACTTTGCCGGAAGAGCCACGGAACTTGTAGCGATTGATCTCCTCGAGAAAGTCTCCAGGGAGATGTTCGGCGCCCATAAACTTGGTGAACGTCAGCCGTGGGTCAACGCTGGAAGAAACCACGTCAGCATAGATTTCATCGCCGTTGGCCAGGACTACACCTTTGGCCTTGCCATCTTTTACGATGATCTGCGAGATCGCCGCCTTGGTGCGAATCTCCACTCCAGCCTCGCGAGCCGCATCGGCGATAGCATTCGAAATCGCTCCCGTGCCTCCGCGCGCAAATCCCCAGGCGCGAAATGCTCCGTCGATTTCCCCCATGTAATGGTGGAGCAGCACATAGGCCGTTCCCGGAGAGCGCACGCCAAGAAATGTCCCGATGATTCCCGAGGCCGACATCGTCGCTTTGAGAACATCGGTCTCGAACCATTGATCGAGAAAATCAATGGCAGACATGGTCATCAGTTGAACTTGGTTGTATTTGTCGTAGCTCGACATGCCCTGAAAGCGGCGGCCGATGAATAACAACTTCATCAGTTCACGCGGATTCAGCGTAGTCGGATCGGGCGGCACCATGCTGAGAATCGGTTTCACGAAGCGGCACATCGCTTGCATCGCCTTGCCGAATTCGTCATACGCTTCGGCATCGACGCGCGAGTGGCGAGCGATCTCGCGATGCGTCTTGCCATGATCGTTCACGCGCCACAAGTAATCTCCGCTGGACATGGGCGTGAACGTGCCGTCGAGGGGAAGAATCTCCAGTCCGTGGCGGGGTAGATCGAGGTCGCGAATAATTTCTGGCCGCAGCAGCGACACCACATACGAGCACACCGAGAACTTGAATCCCGGCACAATTTCTTCTGTGCACGCCGCTCCGCCCAGCACGTGGCGGCGCTCGAGAACCAACACCTTTTTGCCGGCGCGCTGCAGGTAGGCTGCATTGACCAGGCCGTTGTGGCCCCCGCCGATCACGATTACGTCGTACGAATTAGAACCAGCCATTAGCCGTTAGCTCCTAGCGTTTAGCTTTGCTCTTACTTTGAAGTCCGGTTGTAGGGAAACGCAATGATACTCGCGCAGGGAAGTGAAGCGAAAGAGAAGATCAGAGTCCGCTGGGAAGGACGGTCCAGTTGCGAAGGATGATGCACGAATTGGCTGTGAATATCCGCATACGTGACCGGGGAACGAATTGCCATTCTATCGGGAAGCGGGCGTTTTGTCTGTATCTTTGGGGCGCGGCTGACTGCAAGTCACGCGCGTTGCCCGGTTGCGGTGCGACCATGCGAATGGAATATAATCCGACTTCGACGTTTGCCGTCGAAGTAGAGGAATCCACTTTGCCCATCGGAACCGCATTTCACGAGAGAACGTTCCCGCTTTGCCACAGCCTGAACTACCGCGAGTGGTCGGGCTATTACACGGTCAGCGTGTATGAAGTTCATCACGAGCATGAGTACAACGCCATTCGCAACGCGGCGGCGCTCATCGACATTTCGCCACTCTATAAATATCTGATCACGGGCAAAGATGCGACGCGCCTGGTGAACCGCGTGATTACCCGCGACATCAACAAGGTCAAAGTGGGGCAGGTGATTTATTGCTGCTGGTGCGATGAAGAGGGCAAGGTCATCGACGACGGCACGATTTCGCGGCTCGAAGAAAATGTCTATCGCTGGACGGCCGCAGACCCCAGCTTGCGCTGGTTCCGCCAGAACGGCCTGAACATGGACGTGCAAGTCGAAGACATCTCGGAGAAGGTAGCGGCGCTCGCGCTGCAGGGTCCTACGTCCGCGAAGCTGCTGAAGGCTGTTGCCGAGGCTGATATCGCCAATCTTAAATATTTTCGTGTCACTCACGGCGAGATTGCGGGAGTTCCCGTTGACATTTCGCGCACCGGTTACACCGGTGACCTGGGCTACGAAATCTGGGTGCCACTGAACAATGCTACCGACGCCGTGAAAGTGTGGGATGCGCTTACGGAGACGGGCAAGCAGTTCGATCTGCACGCCGCCGGCATGCTGGCGCTCGATGTCTCCCGGGTGGAAGCGGGACTGCTGCTGATCGAAGTCGACTATACGAGTTCGAAGAAGGCGCTGATTCCATCGCAGAAATTCTCTCCCTACGAACTGGGCTTCGCCAAGATGGTGCACCTCGACAAGGAAAACTTCATCGGCAAGCGCGCGCTGGAGCGGGATGCGAAGAATGGCGTGCCTCGGCAACTGGTTGGGCTCGAGGTCGATTGGACTGATATCGAGCAGCTCTATGATCGCTACGGTCTTACTCCGGCAGCGCCGGCGCAGGCTTCGCGCGTTGCAGTGCCCGTGTACTCGGGCGCCAAGCAGGCCGGCAAAGCGACCACGACGAGTTGGTCGCCGGTGCTGAAAAAGCTGATCGCCCTGGCCAGCGTCGAGACGGAATACGCGAAGCCGGGAACGTCGCTCCAGATGGAGATTACGATCGAGGCGATGCGGCTCAAGACCAACGTTACGGTGACGAGCGTGCCTTTCTTTAACCCACCGAGAAAGACCGCGACGCCGGTATAAGGGCTTTATGTGGGGACGGCCGCCCCTGGCTGTCCAGCAAGCGAAGCTCGCTGCCGTGCGAACCAGATTGTGCCGGAGTCGAAAAACCCCATCTGGGCTGCGCCCGGCGGACAGCCGAGGGCGGCTGTCCCCACATATTCAGCGCCGCGCGGCTCTCCGCTTGCCTGCTGTATAGAGCCAGGCCCCAATCAGAACCAGGGCTCCCGTCCCGCCGATAATCTTGAACAGCGCCAGAGGCTTGTTCGGCTCATCCGGTTGAGGGATTAGCGACAGCACAATCGTCAAACTTGTGGTCAGGAATCCCACGGCCGCTACTAGCTTCGCCACGGTCTTTCCTCCGGGCACGCGAATTACATCCGCACCCGCCGGCTCTCGCTGCAGCTTGATCATCGCCGCGAACAAATACAGATACGGAATGAAGTACGTGATCACTCCCATGCTGACCAGAACATCGTAAGCGCCTTTTACGCTGGTACCAGCCTGCCCCAAGAAAATGAACACGACACCGAGGAAGAACTGCGTCAGCAGCGCGACCCACGGAGTTTTCCATCGCGGGTGGAGCGCTCCAAACGCGGGTGGCAGAAAGCGATCCAGCCCGGCGACGAAAGGGAGCCTCGCGACTGCCGCGAGATAAGCTCCAGCCGCGCCAATGTTGCTGAGCGCAATCAGAAATGCGGCCAGCGGCAATATGCCGGGATATCCCACGCGCGACGCGGTCTTCGATATGGCCTGCACCAGGCCCTGCAGACTGTTGACCTCCGTCGAAGGCAGCGCGAGCAGCACGCAAACCGTTCCCAGGATGTAGCAGATGGTGACCGTGACGCCTCCTGAGAGCAACGCGAGAGGAAGGGTGCGGCGCGCATTCTTGATTTCTTCTCCCATGAACGATGCCGTCTCGCATCCGCCGAAGGCGAACGTCAGCACCGACCAGAAAATCAGGTCGTTAATGTGGGTGCTGGGAGTCATGGAGTGCAGAGTGAACGACGTTGCCGACCCATAGCGATGCCACACCACAAACCCCATCACAATGACGATGCCCACCGGAATCCACATGGCGAGCGCGCCGACGTTATGCAGCCACTTGCCCACGTCGAGCCCGACGATATTCATCATTGTGGCCGCGCTCAGCGTGAGCAGCGAGAAAACTATGTAGAACGTCGCATTGCCAGAGAGATGTTGCCAGTGCGCCTGCCGAACGAAAAGGACATTGCTGGCGGCGAAGTAAAGCACGGCAGGGAAGTAAGGCAGATTGCTCGTCCAGTAAGTCCACGCTGCCATGAAGCCGGAAAAATCTCCGAAGGCACGCTTGCTCCAAACGTAGAGCCCGCCTTCATTGGGATAGCGCGAGGAAAGCTCCAGCACCGAAAGCGCCAGCGGAGTATAGAAACACAGCCACGCGCCGACCCAGACGACGATCGAACTCGGTCCCGCCGCCGCAGCCGTCGCAATCCAGCGCAGGCTGATGCCGGTGATGACGTAAAACAAAACCAGGTCGCGGAAGCCCATCACCTGCCGCGGGCGATTGGGATCTTCGGCTTCGGCGATGGAAATGCCGGGCGAGAGAAAACTGGCTTTGTCGGCTGGCTGCTTACGATTGGATTCGGCCAATGGCGTGTCCCGGGTCAGTCTAACGCGAGCGAGAAGAAGAGGAATAACATCGCCAGGCGTTTGCGGCAAGGTGAAAGTTCAGCACCGAACCGAGTCACCAGAGATCAGGAGGCTGCAGCGGGAGGCCCGGCAGAAGTCTGGTTCCGGCTGCTGCGCTTCCAATACAGATATCCCGGCACGCCGACCAGTACAATCGCCATGCTCCAGAAGCTCTCCATGGGCCGGCGTATTGTTGTGTTCAGAATCCACGCTGCCCCGATCAGCACATAGATCGCGGGCAGCCATGGATATCCCGCACAACGGTAAGGTCGCGGAATGTCCGGACGTTTCCAACGCAGCCAGAACAGCGCGATCACCGTCAGCGTGTACGACAGCACCATGCCGTAGATCACATAGGTGTAAAGCTGGTCGTAGCGCCCGCTGAGAGTGAGTGCAGCAGCCCACACACCTTGCCCAATCAGGCTGAATGCGGGTGTCCGCCACTTGGGATGGATCACCGCCATGCGCTTGAAGAAAACGCCATCCTGCGCCATGGCGAGATACACCCGTGCTCCGGAAAGCGTGCATGTGGCCGCGGCACTGAAACAGGAAATCGCAATCATCAGCGACAGCCACACCGCCGCGCGCGGAGAGAACAGCACCGCGGCCGCCGCGTGCGCAATGGTTTCATGCTCAGCAATTTCCTTCAGCGGCATCGCGTACACGTACGTGAGATTCATCGCGATGTAGATCGCACCTACGACGAGCACGCCCAGCACCATGGCCAGCGGGACGTTGCGTCGTGGATTTTTCACTTCGCCAGCGACCCAGGTGATGTATACCCATCCGTCGTAGGCCCAGTACACCGCGATCAAACCTACGCCCAGCGCGGAAATTAACTGCGTCGGCCCAAGTCCCAGGGTCAGGCCCACGCCGTGCGAATGGAAGTTTGACCAATTGCCCTTGCCAATGGCGAATCCGAGAACTACGAATGCAGACATGGCTGTGAACTTCGTCCAGGTGGAAACGTTTTGCAGCAGCGTGCCCCAGCGCAGCCCCACAACGTTCACATAAGTCAGCACGACGATTAGGAGCAGCCCCAGCAGATGCGCGCGCGTGATTGCGATTCCGGCCATCGCGACTACGATGTGATCTTGCGACACGAGTGGAAAGACCTGGCCAAGGTAGGCTGCCGACGCCACCGAGAGAGCGGCGATGCTTCCGCCATTGGCCACGCTGAACAGCATCCAGCCATAAAGAAACGCGACTAGATCGCCGTAGGCCTCGCGCAGGTAGATATACTGCCCGCCGGAGTCGGGGAACATGGAACCCAACTCGGCAAAGGCGAAACAGGCGCTGAGTGAGATCAGAGCGCCCAGCACCCACACCAGCAGAAACAGCATGGGTTGCGGCAATGGCCCGGCAATATCTTTCGCGGTCAGAAAAATCGACGAGCCGATGATGCCGCTGACCAGCAGCAACACCGAATCGAGCAGCCCCAGTCCCCGCACCAGCGTTGGTTTTGAGCCAGACTTAGTTGAACCGGCGGCTGAACCGGATAACGGAACGTCAGTGGCAGGTAAGACCGGGGTGGGCTCCATTATCCGATTCCGAGTTCATCGGAGGATTCGAGTGGCGTTCCGCATCGCCGGCAGATCACCGAAGCACAATCGCCGCAAGTGAGGGGATCGGTAACCGGTTCCGCACAATTGGGGCAGTAGAGCGATGCCCGATCAGGCTCAGGTTTTGGGTTCTGAGGATGTGTCGCCATGAAGAGGGAAACTGTAGCACAAGTCGCCAGCCTTCGTGCACCTTCGTGCCCTTCGTGGTTATAGAATCTAAGCCACTACCACGAAGGACACGAAGGAAGCCATGACTGATAAGTCTCCTACTCCCGACGAAAAGCTGCAACTCGAATTCAACCGCTGGGCGTCTGCCGGTGAAGGCGCGAAGATGGAGAACCATCATCTCGACATCACCGAGAAGACGATTCGTCTCATGAATTTGCGTCCCGGCGAGCGTGTGCTCGATCTGGGCTGCGGCTCGGGATGGGCGGCGCGCCTGCTGGCGCGGCTGGTTGGCGAAGGCCCTGAGGGATTCGGACAGGTCGTCGGCCTCGACGTCTCCGACGAAATGGTGCGCCAGGCCCGCGAAGCCTCGAAAGATTTCGACAATATTCTTTACGTCTGGGGATCGGCGCAGCAGATTCCGTGGGAAGAGAACTTTTTCGACAAAGTGCTGTCGGTGGAATCGTTCTACTACTATCCCGATCAGGATCGCGCGCTAATGGAGTTATTCCGCGTGATGGCTCCGCGCGGCCGGCTGTTTATCCTGATCAACCTCTACACAGACAACCAATATTCCCTGCAGTGGGTCGACAAGCTGAAGGTGCCGGTGCACGTGCGGTCTGCGGCCGAATACGTCGAGCTCTTCAGGAAACACGCGTTTGAAGATGTACAAGCGCTCCGCATACCCGACGACACGCCGACTCCAGACGACTACAAGACAAAGTCGTTCAACAGCCTCGCCGATCTGCGGGCGTTCAAGCGAGAAGGCGCGCTGCTGCTGATGGCCTCGAAGCCCGACCTGCGGACTCCCGCCCCGGGATACACGATCTACTGACGGCGGCAATAATTTGTCGCAGAAGAATTCTGCCGCGCTGCATTCGCCGGGGCAATGGTCAGCTAAATGCTGTCATCATCATCGTCTTTATCGCGATGGCTCAGGTCCTTCACTGGGCTGAGCGCGCGCCCGTCCTGGGCGTGATGAATCTCAATTCTGCCATTCACGTTGTTCAGCTTGACGTGGGTGCCGCCGGTGCCAAGTTCTCCTCTCAGTTCCTGGCCGACGAACTGGTGTCGATTCACATGCAGTCCGAAATCGTTATTGATTCCACCCGAAACCGTGCTGGCTTCAACTTCCGCTTTCGAATCCGAAGGAATCGTGAGATCCACGGATCCGTTTACCGAATTCAACTCGACCGAATTTCCGGCAAGCGCGTCAAACCGCGCGTCCAGGCGTCCATTGATGGTCGACAGGCGGGCGCGTCCGGCAAGATTGTGCGCCTCCAGCCGTCCGTTGATGCAGGAGGCGGTTACTTCTCCACTCACTCCGGAAATGTCGAGCGCGCCGTTGATCAACTTGATTTCGTCCAGGCGGCCCCTGCGGGGTACGGTCAGTGTGTACTCGACGCTGGCGGGGTTATTGTGCGATCCCCAATTCCAATTGTGGTCATGATCCGGATACTTGGTTCGAATCGAGAGAGAATCGTTCCTGGAGTCAATCTCGATCTTGGCCTCATCCAGCCGCTCTTTCGTGTCCGCGTACTTCACCGCATCCACCTTCACTTCGTTCTGGTCCCAAGTGGAGATGTGCACGTCGCCGTTGATGTTGTCGAGTTCAATCCGACCATCGGCGGTGAGGGCGTAGGTCTGATGGAATTCCTCGGTCAGCGCGCCACGGTGGTCGGACGCATGCGCTCCCAGGGCAAGGGTGAGCAGGGCACAGGCCACCCCCAGAATAGTTCCGAGCCAGGTGGCAGATTGGCGATGGCGGTTCATGAATCCTCCGTTGGCGTTAAACATGTCCGTGGTGTTAGACGTTATGGTTTGGAATTCGTGAGGGTCAAAGCGGGAAAAGGTGGCCTCCAGCTCCATTCCTACACCACGGGATACGAAAGTTACCTCCGTGATGTTCCCCCTGAATTGCGGGTAAAAGACAATCACATCAAGAGCTTAACTGGAGTACCTTTGCCGTATCGATGCCAAAATGCGGGTCGGCCCTGGCGGAGACTTATTCCGTCGGGCCTCGCGCTATTGTGCCTGCTTGTGGCCCCTGCTTCGCTCGCCGCCCAGACCCCAGATACCGAGAAGCCCGTCCCCATCCTCACCGGCAGTATCGGAACGTTCAGTTTCGTGACGGGTGGGCAGAATCTGATTGACAGTCAAGTCAATCCCATTCTTCTCGTGCCTTTGGGGAACAATTGGCTCATTGAGTCGCGCGCGGAATTCGAAGGGCAGTTTCAGCGTCCGCTCACGGGCGGGCCTTATCAGGGCCCAGTCACCAAGCATCTTGATTACGCTCAGATCGACTACATTGCCAGCCCCTACGTCACGGTCACGGCAGGCCGCTTTCTCACGCCCTTTGGAATCTTCAACGAGCGCCTTTATCCCGTCTGGATTCGCTTCCTGCAGCCCGACCCGCTGACCCTCCCCATCAATACGGTCGACAGCGATGGCGTAATGCTGCGCGGCGGATTCCCCGTCAACGCCAAAGCCAATATGAATTATGCAGCTTACGTTTCCGCGACCAGCATTGGCGTCAGCAGTGTTGACTCCGGGCGCCAGGTTGGTGGACGCATGGGATTCTTCTTTCCCGGCCCGCGCCTCGAAGTCGGCGGCTCCTGGCAGCGGACCCTGCAGGACGAGCGCAGGAACGCCTTCGGTTTTCACATGGGCTGGCAGTCGTCGAAGGCTCCGCTGAGCGTGCGCTCGGAATTCGCGCATTCGTTTGAAGGCAGCGGATACTGGATCGAGAGCGCATACCGGCTCAGCCATGCGCAGTTCTGGCAGAAAGCCATGCGCCACACCGAACTCGTCGCCCGCGCCCAGCAGTTCTACACCGGCAGCATCAGCGCCGATGAAGTCGCGGCCCTGGGTCTGCCCAGCGCGAATACGCGCGAGGCCGATTTCGGAGTCAATTACTTCCTGCGCGACGGGCTAAAAGGCATCTTCAGCTATGGCCGCCAGTTCAGTTCCGCCGGGAACGCGAATCAATGGTCGGTTGGGCTGGCTTACCGGTTCCTGGTTCCTCTCGGCCGGGTGGGGCCGCAACAATGAAAATGACTCTCCACATTAAGACTTCGGTTACTCTGCTGCTGTGCGCGCTGGCGTTCGCGTCTGCGTCTTCCGTTTTCGCCGGATCGCCCTCATCGCCGTCGGCATCATCACGATCGTCATTATCAATATCGTCATCATCAACATCGTCATCATCAATATCGAGCGGAAAGGATGCTATCGCGGGCACGCCGGTAGCGCACCTGACCGACGCCGACAGTATGCGGGTTGCGGGTGAGCAGCGCTTTCGCGCCAACTGCGGCCGCTGTCACAACGCTCCGCAGAAATTTCCGCCGCGCATGATGGCGACCATTCTGCGCCACATGCGGGTCCGGGCTACCATCACCGACGAGGACCGACGCCTGATCCTGTTCTACATGACTCAGTAACCGCTACAATGCCCTTCATCCCACCAATGACAAGTCCATCCATGGTTCGGTCTCTGTTGGTGGGGATCGTGGCTGCCGCCGCGTTGCTGGTTGCGATGCCTCGCGCCAGCGCGCAAACCCATATCATTGAAGTGACGGCTGACAGTGACAGCCGTTATAAGATTGCCGGGCAGCGTACTCCGGAAATTACTGTCAAGGCGGGCGAGCAAGTGCTATTGCGAGTGACCGCGCACCGGGGCAAGTCGTGGAATCGCGACGGCTCGATTCACGGTTTCAGCCTGCTCCGAGCCAAGGACCGAACCAAGGTGGACGGGTGGGACCTGCTCTTCAAGCCCGGGAAGCAGGAATTCCTTCTGACCGTTCCGAACGAACCGGGCGCATACGAAGTAGTCTGTACTGTCATTTGCAGCGAAGATCATGAAGGCATGCATATGAAATTTACTGTGCTGCCTTGAGGCGATTGAAGCAGGAGTCTCTATGAACTCAACCGGACTTCGAGTAAGACTTCGGACGAGATGTCGGACCATGACCTTCCGAACCATGATTTTTCGAACCATGATTTTTCGAGTCATGATCTGCTGTGGTGTCGGGCTATTCGCGCTCGCTAGCGCCGCCTATGGGCAGAACTCTCACGTGTATCGCGGGGAGGTTTCCGACAGCCAGTGCGCCTTGAACGTGCACTCGCTCACCCGCTCTCATCAGGAGATGCTTAAGTCGAAGGCGATGGGCGGGACTTCTAACACGTGTTCGGTGTATTGCATCGAACATCTCGGCGGCTATCTCGTCCTGTCCGTCGGCAAAGATGTCTATCGCCTCGATCGGCCCGATCTGGTACATGGCTTCGAGGGCCAGCGGGTGCTGGTCACGGGCGTTCTCGACAAGAAACTCAATCAGCTTCACGTTCTGAAGATTGATCTGGAGGAGAAGCCGTAGTTTTCTTTCCCGCTTCAGTTAGCAGGAACACCGCTAGGATCGATATCTCCGGCTCAATGGGATGCCGGTAGCGCGGGATGCAATACACAAGGTAGTAGAGTACCGGATAAAGCAGGACCAGCCAGAGCAATAGCCAGGCACCCGGTTTGCGCAATCGCAGGGCGCGGCCCAATCCCCAAAACATGAGCACGGACGAAGCCAGGAACAGCGAATTCTTAGCCGGGCTCATCCACCAGGGCTGCGTGTCCTTGGGCGGACCGGCCCAGAAGTAGACGAATCGTTTCAGGCACAGTTTGGCGAATCGTCCGTAGTCGGCTCGAATGTAGTCGAGGGCTTGGCGCTTGCGCATGGCGATGTAAGGCAGCTCTCCCATGGCTTGAAACTGCCGCATCGCGTAGACATCGTGCGTCGCGTCCAGATAGAGCATCAACGTTCCGTCGGCGCCGTTGCCGTTTCCAAGACGAAGCTCGGCGCCGAAATTGTCGCGGATGAAAATGAACTTACCGAATGTCTCGTAGTTGCGGCCCAGCCAGGGCGCAATGCACGCGAAGAACACGACCGAAGCCAGCACAACGCCAGCGAAGGACTGCTTGCCGCTTCGCGCGCGCCGGTACCATGCCCACAAGCCCGCAGCCGGGAGAAATGACAACAACGACGTGCTGCTGAGTGCGGTGACGCCCCACAGCAGTCCGAACTGGAACCAGGGCAGCCAGCCCTCGCGATCTTCCAGTGTGAGCGCCAGCCAGAAGATCGTCGTCAGCAGCAGCGCCGCCAGACTCGTTTCCCAGATTGCGCGCGTGCACCAGAACATTACATTGGGCAGCAGGGCCCACGCCCAGGCCGAGCCGACGGCAACCTTCTCCGAGAAAATCCGGCGCGCAATCAGAAAAATTGGGAAGCAGGTCAGCGCCGAGAAAACGCTGTTCAGTGTCAGAAGGACGAATGCCGACGCCTTGGAATAAATTCCGAAAACAAGAAACACGCCTGCGGTCAGGTACGGGTACAGCGGAGGCTCCCACGCGGTTGGTCCAGTCGGCGGGCCAAAGGGACTGCTGAACCCGTGCCCGGAAGCCAGCGACGCGGCGATGCGTCCCATCTCCCAGCCGAAGCCGAAATTTTCGTCGGTGTTTTTAAATTTGTAGGTATGGCCGATCACGATCCAACTGACGCGCAGGATCAGGGCGACGGTGACGATCCAAGCTGCTGAAGTCCAGGCTGGAGAATTCGAGATCTGCCCCCATGCATTCAAGCTCGGATGCGGACTCTGTTCGCGGTTGGCTGCCGCCGGTGTTCGGGATTCCATGCGTGGTTCTATTTGTAGCTGAGGGAAGGGTCGCGGGCAAATTCGATTCGAGTGGGCTCGCGATCAAAAATCCCGACCCTCCCGCGAAGTACGCGAGAAGGATGGGGCACTCTCTCCGAACAACCGTCCGCGACGGGCGATCCGGTAAAATAGAAGCTTTCCCAGAACGCCTTGCTGATTTCTGATCTCATCCTGCATGCGAAGCTGGCCGTGTCGAATGCCCCTAAGGGCATTGGGCCCTACATCCGCCAGCATTTTCTGGATACTACGTTTCGCGGACTGTACCGCGCCAACGCATTCGATGTGGCGTTGCTGATCCCCTACTTCATCGTGCTGATTCTGCTGGCGGGCTATGGAGTGCACCGCTATGTGCTGGTGTACCTGTATTACAAGCACAGGAAAAACGGCACGACTGAACCGGCTGCATATTTCGAAGACCTGCCGCGAGTAACAGTACAGCTGCCGATTTTTAACGAGCAGTACGTGGTCGAGCGTTTGCTGGAGTCGATCTGCAAACTGAAATATCCCAAGGAGAAACTTGACATCCAGGTGCTCGACGATTCGACCGATGAGACCGTCGAAGTAGCTCGCGGGCTGGTCGAGCGCTACGCGGCGCTGGGCAACCCCATCAGCTACCTTCACCGGACGAATCGCGAGGGCTATAAAGCGGGCGCTTTGGCCGAGGGGCTAAAGACGGCGAACGGCGAGTTCGTGGCTATTTTCGACGCCGACTTTACTCCGCCGGAAGATTTTCTGCTCCGCGTCGTCCACCACTTCACGAATCCTAAGATTGGGATGGTGCAGACCCGCTGGACGCACCTCAACCGCCATTATTCTCTCTTGACCGAAGTGGAAGCGATGCTGCTGGACGGCCACTTTGTGCTCGAGCACTCAGGCCGCGCGCGCACCGGCCTGTTCTTCAACTTCAACGGCACGGCCGGCATGTGGCGCCGCACCACGATCGACGAGGCGGGAGGCTGGCAGCACGACACGTTGACGGAAGATACAGACCTTTCTTATCGCGCCCAGCTCAAAGGCTGGAAGTTCATTTATCTGCAAGATGTGGAATGCCTTGCCGAACTACCCGTGGAGATGACGGCATTCAAGACGCAGCAGGCGCGCTGGGCCAAGGGCCTGATTCAGACCGGGAAAAAGATTCTGCCGCGCGTGCTACGCAGTGACGCGCCGCTCCACACAAAGATCGAGGCGTGGTATCACCTGACGGCGAACATCAGTTATCCGCTGATGATTATGCTTTCGGTGCTGCTGCTCCCGGCCATGATTATTCGCTTTTATCAAGGCTGGTTTCAGATGCTCTACATCGACCTGCCACTGTTCATGGCGTCGACGTTTTCCATTTCAAGTTTCTACCTGGTGTCGCAGCGCGAACTGTTTCCGCGGAGTTGGCCGCGTGCGCTTTTGTTCCTGCCGTTCTTGATGGCCTTGGGAATTGGCCTGACCATCACCAATACCAAGGCGGTGATCGAGGCGCTAATCGGCAAGCAGAGCGCCTTCGCGCGAACGCCCAAGTACAGCGTAGTTTCGAAGCAGGATAAAGTTGGGGCCACCAAATACCGCAAACGTCTGGGATGGGTTCCATGGCTGGAACTGCTGATTGGCACCTACTTCGCGGCCACGGTCTACTACGCCGTCGACAACGAAAACTACATTACTGTGCCGTTCCTTCTGCTGTTCGTCGTGGGCTACTGGTACACGGGATTGATGTCGCTGCTGCAGGGCCGCTTCGGAGGTGCGTCGCTGCGGACCACCACGCACACCAAGCCGTTCCCGGTGGGAGTGTAGCGTCTCGCGAGTCGAGCTAATTACCCGCTGCCACCGTGCTGGGCTCTACGACCACCTGCTGCTCATCACCGGCCCGCACCATCTGGAAGAATGCCCGCAAGGGCGGATAATATTTCTGGTCGATGGTGAGGCTGTTGATGTCTAGCTTCCGAGTCATGTGCAGCGCGCCGTTCGTATTTTCCGAAGATAGTGCGTAGTCGACCGCATGAAGGTCATGAGTTTCCGGTTTGGGAAGGCCGGTGATCTGCCAGCCGGCCGGCAACTCGATGGTCACATCGTCCACTTTCTGAGATAGAAATTCGAAGTAGATGGGGTGACTTCGTGTGCTGTAGTCAAAGACGTGCCGTTCAGACCCGCCGAAAATCTCAACCGGGAATATCGTGCGGTGTCCTGCAGCGGTCGCCCAACCGGGAATGCTGAGGTTAAATTCGGCGACCAGCGGCGCTTCCGAACTGGCCCAATCGGGCTGCTTCGTAAGTTCTACTTCGCTTCCGACCGGGATGCATTCCTTCACCTGGTCCTCAAGAAATTTCTTGTGCGCGGTTTCGTCCTGGTTCCTTTCGTCGACTCGCCGGCGCTGCGCTTCGAGGCCGGTGTAGGTGACCATTAACTTTCCTTCGAGATTTCCGGTCTGGGACAGTTTTAAGTCTGCTTTACGCTCGATGCGCGAGGCAGAACTTTCTGGAAGGCTGGTTTGGATCCAGGATCCGCCATCTTTATCCAGCTTCAATCCCGGAACGTGGGTCTCTTCCCAGGGGAGCAGTCCGAAGGGCGAAAAAAGAGCGCCCGGCGCAAGAAAGATGTCTTTCCCGTCCACCTTGACCAGAACGAGAGTCTCGTCGAGCTTGCCGCTTTCCATGCTTTGGGGATTGAAAAAGAAATTGTGCCGATCCGAGACCCAAACTCCGTACGCCTCGAATCCGGCGGCCCGCGCGAGCGCGAGAAAAAGCCAGTTCAGCTGCATCTCGTTGCCCGAGCCCTGCTTCCAGACGTCCTCCCCATTCTCTTCTGTTTTCCGGTTGTCTCTTTTTTGTTCCTGTTCCGTCTTGTGGATTTCAAAACCTGCGTTGTGAAGCTGTCGCACGCGGGCATAAATCTTGTGTAGTTTTACGTCCGGCGAATCGGTGACGGAAACAATTTGGGCAGCCGCCTGCTCCATGGCGCTGCGCCTGCCGATGAAGCTCTCCAACTGGTCGTTCCGCTTCCTACCAACTTTCTTCCAGAATTTGTTCACATCTGTCTCAAAACCGTCGAAACTATAGATGAAATCTACGCGCGCCTTCAGTTCATTTTCTGGCGGCATGAAATCTTCTGCCTGGAAGGGAGCGATATTGGAGGCTTCCAGCTCGACGATGCCATCAGGGCCCTGGGTCGGGGAGGCAACTCCGGGGGGCAAGTGCTCGTTCCAGCGGAAGCTCATGGGAACGTAATCGTTCTGAAACGGCCGAAGCGTAAACT
>Ga0209274_10000670_pt1 | contig 19166 bp, 13 predicted proteins | sample HubBroMetageREF1_FD_188343 | JGI IMG/M metagenome (GOLD analysis project Ga0209274, IMG submission 188343) | Reference soil microbial communities from the Hubbard Brook experimental Forest, New Hampshire, USA - Hubbard Brook CCASE Soil... | ecosystem: Environmental > Terrestrial > Soil >...
GCTTACGCTGTACACGACTCCAGTCATTTACATCTTCTTCGATCGGCTCGCGCAACGCTTTGCTGCGCACCGCGCGCCAAGAACCGGACCCGAGGAGGTTCCAGCGGATTAACGCGGATTCGTTGAATTCATTAAGTTGAATTCATTACTAATAAGATGAGCCTCTCTTCTCCATTTATTAAAAGGCCCGTGGCCACCACGCTTCTGACCGCCGCTATTGCGATGGCGGGCGCAGTGGCGTTTCGGGAGTTGCCGGTCTCACCGCTCCCCCAAATCGACTTCCCGACGATTTCGGTGGGCGCCAGTTTGCCAGGAGCCAGTCCGGAAATCATGGCCTCTTCCGTCGCTACTCCTCTGGAGCGCCAGTTCGGAAGAATCGCCGGCATCACGGAAATGACGTCGTCGAGCAATCTCGGAACCACCAGCGTCACCCTGCAGTTTGATTTGAACCGCAACATCGATGGAGCCGCGCGCGACGTTCAGGCCGCGATCAATGCGGCGCGCAGTTACTTGCCCACCAATCTCCCAGCCAATCCCACTTATCGCAAGGTCAACCCGGCCGATTCTCCGATCATGATTGTGGGCCTTACGTCGGATATATACGACCGCGGCGTGCTCTACGACGCCGCTTCCACCATCATGCAGCAGCGTCTCTCCCAGATTCAGGGAGTGGGGCAGGTGAACGTGGGCGGCAGTTCGCTGCCGGGAGTGCGGGTGGATGTGAATCCGACCCAGCTCAGCAGCTATGGTCTCGGCTTGCAGGACGTGGCCTCCATGCTGAGCAATCAGAATGCGAACAGTCCCAAGGGCCAAATCACGGATGGCGCGACCAGCGCGGACGTCACCACCAACGACCAGCTTCTGAAGGCTGTCAACTACATGCCGCTGGTGGTCGGCTACCATAATGGCGCCGCGGTCAAGTTGTCCGATGTGGCGAACGTCATCGACTCCACGGAAAACCTGCGCGCCGCCGGCTTCGTCAATGGCAAACCCTCCGTGCTCATCATCATTTACCGCCAGCCGGGCGCCAACATCATCGATACCGTGGATCGCATACGGGCCGCGATTCCAGCGCTGAAGGCCTCTGTGCCTTCGGCCATCGATACGGAAATCGTCCTCGACCGCACTCTCACCATTCGCGCTTCCGTCCGCGACGTCGAGCGCAGCCTCATCATCTCGATTTCCCTGGTCATTTTGGTTGTGTTCCTCTTCCTGCGCAACCTGCGCGCCACTTTGATTCCCAGCGTGGCCGTTCCCGCCTCGTTGATTGGCACGTTTGGCGTGATGTATCTCTGTCACTACAGCATCGATAATCTATCGCTCATGGCGCTCACCATTTCGACGGGCTTCGTGGTCGACGATGCGATTGTGGTCATCGAAAATATCACCCGCTATCTCGAACAAGGCATGCCGCCCATGCAGGCGGCGCTCAAGGGCGCCAGCGAAATTGGTTTCACCGTGCTCTCCATCAGCATTTCGCTGGTGGCCGTGTTCATTCCCATTCTGATGATGGGTGGGATTGTCGGCCGGCTGTTCCGTGAATTCGCCGTGACGCTCTCGGTGGCCATTCTGGTGTCTCTGGCGATTTCTCTGACCACCACGCCGATGATGTGTTCCCGCCTGCTCAAACATATGCGGGACGACGAGCACGGCAAAGCCTACCGCGTGAGCGAGCGCGCCTTCAATTCCGTCCTGGGGGCCTATGAGCGCAGCCTGGGTTGGGTGCTAGAACACTCCGGCCTGACGCTCGCCGTTCTCGGTATCACCATCGCGTGCAACATCTACCTTTTTTGGATCGTCCCCAAAGGATTCTTTCCGCAGCAGGATAACGGTATCGTCTTCGGCGGTATACAGGGCTCGCAGGACATCTCTTTCCAGGCCATGCAAGCCTCCACGGCGCGCATCGTCAGGAACATCAAAGCGGATCCGGCCGTGGCCAACGTCATGGCCTTCACCGGCGGCGGAGGCGCCACCAATAGCGGCTTCGTCTTCATGGGTCTGAAGCCGCTCGATCAGCGCAACGTGACCGCCAACCAGTTGATTGACCGTCTGCGTCCCAAACTCCTTGGCGTCTCAGGCGCAAACACGTTTTTGCAAGCCGGACAGGATCTCCGCATCGGCGGACGGGCAAGCAGCGCCCAATATCAGTACACGATTCAGAGCGACAACATCGACGATCTGGTGGAGTGGGGACCTGTGCTGCTGCAGCAGATGCGGAAAATAAAGCTGCTCACCGACGTCAATACCGACCAGCAGAACAGCGGCCTGCAGGCCCGGCTCACCTACGACCGGGCCACCGCGTCGCGCCTTGGCATTACGCCGGAGATGATCGACAACTCGCTCTACGAAGCCTTCGGCCAGGCCCAGGTTTCGACCATGTACACCGCCATCAATCAGTACCACGTCGTGCTGGAAGTCGCGCCCCAGTTCTGGCAGTCGCCGGTAAGTTTGAATGACGTGTATATCCGCCCGTCGCAAGGGAAAGCCGTTCCGCTAAGCGCCATCGCGCATTACGAGCCGTCGATTGCTCCGCTGGCGGTGAATCACCAGGGGCAATATCCCTCTGTGACCATCTCCTTCAACCTTGCCCCGGGCGTGGCGCTGAGCCAGGCGTCGGTAGCCATTCTCGGCATGGAACAGAAAATCGGCATGCCCAATACCATCACAGGTATGTTCTCCGGCACACTGCAGGCGTTTCAGGCTTCGCTGGCGACGCAACCTTTTCTTATCATCACCGCTCTCATGGCGGTCTATATTGTGCTGGGCATTCTTTACGAAAGCTACATTCATCCGATTACAATTATTTCCACCCTGCCCTCGGCGGGAGTCGGCGCGGTGCTGGCGCTTATGATTTGTAACAAGGACCTTAGTATCATTGCCTTGATCGGCATCATTTTGTTGATCGGAATCGTCAAGAAAAACGCCATTATGATGATCGATTTTGCGCTGGCTGCCGAACGGAACGATGGCAAGAGCCCTCGGGATGCCATTTTCCAGGCTTGCATTCTGCGCTTCCGCCCCATTCTCATGACCACCATGGCCGCGCTCTTCGGGGCTATGCCGTTGGCTTTCGGCACGGGCACGGGTTCGGAACTGCGCAAGCCTCTCGGCATCGCCATTATTGGCGGCCTGCTTTTGAGTCAAGTGCTGACGCTTTACACTACGCCAGTCGTTTATCTCTCGCTAGACCGCTTGCGAGTGAAATGGCTGCGCGCTCACGGCAGGCTCGAAGGGCAAAAAGAGCTCGAGTCCTTCGGATGACAAGTCTTATGCCGAAAAACGAGCCCCTAAAGGGGGCATCTGAGTATGCAGAGTTTACGGTATGGCTAAAGCGATACCCTGATACGAAACTTGAGTTTTCTCCGGAGAGATAGCAGCGAGTTCGAGACAGAGTTCGAGATACCGATGAAGGCAATGAACAAAATGCGTACAGCGGCCGCGATTCTTTGCGTCGCACTCCTGCTTGAGGGCTGCGTGGTCGGCCCCAAATACAATCGCCCCTCAGTCGACACACCGGGAACCTTCAAAGAGGTCACTCCCGACGATCTCAAGAAAATGGATGGCTGGAAGGTCGCGCAACCGCAGGATGGTGCTCTCCATGGCAAGTGGTGGGAGATTTTCGGCGATTCCCAACTGAACGCGCTCGAAGAACAAGTCAACATTTCCAATCAGAACGTCGCCTCCGCCTTCGCCAGCTTCATGGCCGCGCGCGCCCTGGTGCGGGAAGCCCGCGCGCAATACTTCCCGACTCTTTCGGTCGGCGCGAGCGCCACTCGCCAGCACGAGCCCGCTTCTTCGAGCATTGTGCCCAGTGCGGCGTCGGGCGCGACCTACAACGAATTCTCTTTACCTTTCGACGCTTCCTGGACGCCCGACTTGTTTGGGCGGGTGCGCAACCAGGTTCGAGCCAACGTCGCGAACGCGCAAGCCACCGCTGCGGATCTGGAAAATACCCGCCTGACGGCGCAAGCGGAACTGGCGGTCGATTACTTCCAGCTGCGTGGACAGGACTCTCTCAAAGACCTGCTGGATGCAACCGTGGCGGCCTATGCCGAGTCGCTGAAACTGACCAAGGCGCTGTATGAAACCGGCATCGACTCCGACGAATCCGTCGCGGAAGCTGAAACTCAGCTGGAAGCCACCCAGGCCCAGGACACGAATCTTGGCATTCTGCGGGCGCAATACGAACATGCGATGGCCCTTCTGGTCGGTAAGCCGGCCTCTTCTTTTTCTGTCGCCATCGAACCCTTGACAACTCCACCACCCGCGATTCCGTTTGGCGTGCCATCGCAACTCTTGGAGCGCCGTCCAGACGTGGCCGCGAACGAGCGCCTGATGGCTCAGGCCAATGCGCAAATCGGTGTTGCCGTAGCCGCCTATTATCCGACGGTGACACTTAGCGCTTCTGCCGGGTTTGAGAGCACGAGCGCCTCTAAATGGCTTAACTGGTCGAGCCGGCTCTGGTCCGTCGGTCCGTCCATCGCGGAGACGATTTACGATGGCGGTCTGCGTCGCGCCACCGTCGAACAATATCGCGCGCAATATGATGAGACGGTCGCCAACTATCGCAACACGGTCCTCACCGCGTTTCAGCAAGTCGAGGATAATCTCGCCGGCCTGCGCATTCTTTCCCAGGAAATTCAGGAACAGGACGTCGCGATCGCGTCTGCCCAGCGCAGCCTGAAGCTGGCCACAGACCGTTACCGTCTCGGCATCGACCCCTACCTCAACGTGATTACGGCGCAGACCGCTCTCTTCAGCAATCAGCAGACAGCGGTGAGCCTGCGGATCGAGCAAATTGTGGACAGCGTGCAGTTGATCGAGGCAGCGGGCGGAGGCTGGGATTCCTCAACGCTTCCCACTTCGCAGCAGATTATTTCGCGCCAGACCCAGGTTTCACCGGCAATTGTGGCCCAACCTCCGCAGCCGAGCCCGGCTCCGGCACCGGCGTCATCTAATCCTTAACAAAAGCGGAAAAAGCTCGCTCCCGAGGATGAATTTTGACGTTGGTAGTTGAACAGGAGCATGAATTTCGACGTGGGCGGCTGAACAGATTGCTGAAAAACTCGAGTTTCGTATCAGGGCATCGCTTTAGCGATGCCGCAAGTTCTTTCAATTGAGGCGCCCCTTTAGGGGCTGGGTGATGAAGCGCTGCGCGACCCAAGAGCAAATTCAAAGGGCCGCTGCTTGACGGCAGCGGCCCGGATGTTTGCAACTTAATCCCGTTCTTTGCGAATCTTTTTTCGGGCGCGCTTTTGCGCCAACGCTTGCTTCACACGGCGTCTCTCGCCCGGCTTCAGATAGTAGGAGTGACGTTTCACTTCCTTAATGATGTCTTCCGTCTGAACCTTGCGCTTGAACCGGCGCAGGGCGTTCTCCAACGACTCGCCCTCTTGCAGTCGAATTTCTGCCAAGCTCATCACCCCCCAACCAGCACTAACGAACCTGAATATAGCTTATCTCATTTGGCTCTAACTCGGTTCTGTTTCCCAATCCAGCAGCTGCCGTTGCACAATGCCGTAGCAATCGCACGCCGCTTCTTCAAGTTTTTGCCGGTTCAATATCTTGACGCTGCCCCGCGTGTAAGCGATCATTCCCGCCTTCTGCAGGATACCCGCGGCGATGGTCACGCTCGCTCGACGCGATCCCAGCATCTGCGCCAGGAACTCCTGGGTCAGGGGAAGATTGTCCGACAGAATGCGGTCATGGCTCATCAATATCCAACGCGCCAATCGCTCTTCCACGTCGTGCAGCCGGTTACACGCGGCGATTTGCGTGGTCTGCATCGCCAGCCGCTGACCAAAACGATGCAACTCCTGTTCCAGCCGGGGAATCTGCCGGGCCAGTTGCCGGAGCGTTTCCGCATCGCAGCGGTACGCCGTTCCATCTCCCTGCGTGATAAGCCGGGTCGGACTGCTGCGGTATCCCACCAGCAGCGGTACCCCTGTGAACCCCTCGCTGCCAATCAGGCCGACCTCGACGCTCTTTCCGTCCGGTTGCACCGCCAGGACTGAAATCACCCCGTCGTTTACAAAGTATGCGGACTTGATGGTCTCGCCTGCTTCATAGATGATTTGGTGAAGCTTCAGCCGGACCAATTCCAGTTTCGCAAGCACCTGCTTGAATTCTTCGCCGGAGAGACTGAGCAGAATCTTGTTGCGGATGGGGTTTCCATCGTCGTCCATCCTGCGTGTTTCCGCTGCTGATTTCGAGTGGACAGGGGCAGGTGTCTTTTTCGCCATTGCGGCTCCTTGTTGCAGCGTTAAACCTTGCAACGTTAAACGCTGTCTGTTTTTCGCAAGGAACCGTCACCACGCGGGCGCGGCGGAAGGATGCTAGAAGAGACATCTTGAGTATAGCCTCTTTACCCTCCCCGGTAGACTCAATAACGAACAAAGAAATGTACGCTAGCGTACAGTATTCGCCGTATTTACTGTTCCTGCATTCAGAGTACGGTTGAATCAGCCTTTTCCTCGTCGCCGTCCGTCGTTCTCCGAGCCTCCCCGGGGCGGCCAGCCGCCAGCCAAAGGATTCTCGCTGAAGGAGGCGGCATTGTGCCCACCGATACCGATGTCCGGATCCGCCGGCTATGCGCCCTGCTTCGCGACGTCAAGAAAGACGATGCGGAGTTGGAGAGAATTGTTTTAAGGCTCCATGCTGTCTTGGAAGAACACATCTCCCGGGCGAAGAGTTCACTCGGAACCAAAGCCTCCGTCATTCGAAAGATGGACCCAAGTGGCAAGGAGCCCCATGGCAAGTAGCCCATGGCGAATAGCGCCCATGCCAAGCAGCGCTGAGAACCCAGCCCCGGAGGGGCGTCTGAGAATAGCCCGGCGCTTCAGCGCCGGGTGAATAAGTTGCGCAAGTGGTGAGTCCCGGAGGGACGACTGAGTTCTCACGCACGCTCTGAAACCGCTAGGACCGCACGGCCAAGATTCCCCTTAAAGACGAGAAAGCCCCGTCTCTGCTCTACTTTTCTTACGTAGCTGCCTGAGTTCCGAGTCCCCGCGTTTCCATGTAGTCCTGCGCCTGGCGAAGCACCTTGCGTTCGTTGCTGTAGGCAAGTTTCTTGGCCGCGTCGGCGAGGGGCACCCAGAGCGCTCGCCTGACTTCGATTCGCATGTCGGCCGTGAGGTCGTCGATTTCTCCGGACACATAGCGCATCAGATAGAAACTCACAATTTTGAAAACACGTTCGCCGTCTCCCCAGCTGCGGACGTAGACATACTTGTTATCGGAAAGTTTGGTGACCAGTTCGGCCGCGATGCCGGTCTCTTCGCGCACTTCCCGCACGGCAGTTGCTTGCGGTTTTTCACCCGCATCCACCAGTCCCTTCGGCAGAGCTAACACGGCGCGGCTGCGTTTGCGCGGCGACTTGGCCGGCTTCGGGCTTTCAGTCTGCGCGTCTGTCAGCGCCTTACTTTTATGCGGTTCATCTTTATGCGGTTCAATCAGGGCGACATGCCAGACCCCTGAAATCTGCCGCAGCACGACGCCTCCTGCTGAAATTTCCCGGGTCATATTGAACAAGTCATATTTGAACAGTCATAGTGAACAGGTCATAGCCACAAGGTATCAGGAGGTCCCCAGCTTCCCCGTCTCTTGTTGGATGCGCTGCCAGGCGCGTTCCACATGGCGAGCCTGGGTGTTAGTTTGGCCAACGCACAGCCGAAGCGTGAGCTTGCCATCGAGCTTGGTATGCGTGAGGTAAAGGTCGCCGCTGCCATTCAAACGGTCCATCAGCAGTTGGTTGGCCTGATCCTGACTAGCACGATCTTGACTAGTACGATCTCCAGCGCGCAACCTGAAGCAGACGAGGTTGAGATTGGTGGGCGCGGCGAGTTCGAAGCGCGCATCGTTGCGCACCCAGGCGGCGAATTGCTGAGCCAGGCGCACGTGCTCGCGAATGTGATGCTGCAGCCCTTCGATCCCGTAATGCCGGATCACAAACCAAAGCTTGAGCGAACGAAAACGGCGTCCCAGCGGAACCTGCCAGTCGCGATAGTCGATCACCGCGCCGGATTCCGTTGCCTGGTTGCGCAAGTACTCCGGCAGAATCGAGAGCGTCTGGATCAGGTGCTTGCGGTCGGCAACGTAAAAGACGTTGCAATCGAAGTTGGTGAGCATCCATTTATGCGGGTTGAAGGTGTAACTGTCGGCGAACTCCACGCCATCGTGAATGAAGCGGAATTCCGGGCAGAGCGCGGCCGCACCGCTCATGGCGGAGTCCACGTGCAGCCAGAGCTTATGGTTGCGGCAGATGCGCGCAATTTCGCGGACGGGATCAATCGCGTTTGAAGAAGTCGTCCCCACGGTCGCGCAAACGAAGCAGGGAATCAGCCCGGCTTTAATGTCGGATTCGATTTGGCGCTCCAGCGCTTCCGGGAGCATGGCGAAGTTCCCGTCTACATCGATGTGGCGCAGGTTGTCCGAGCCCATGCCGGCGATCTTCATCGCTTTTTCGATAGACGAATGCGTTTGCGTGGAGCAGTAGGCGATCAAGCGTCCATCGCAGCCTTTGCGATTGCTGGCAAACTGGGTTGCCCGCTCGCGCGCGGCCAGCAGTGCGCAGAGCGAGGCACTGGACGCGGTGTCCTGAATCACCCCGCCTCCCGCGCTGCTGGTAGAAAGAAATTTCTCCGGCAGCCCCAGCATAGGGATCAGCCAATCGAGCATCTGCATCTCAAGTTCCGTGCACGCCGGACTGGTGGACCAGAGCATGCCCTGCACGCCGAATCCCGAAGAAAGAAGATCGCCGAGAATGCCCGGCCCGGAAACGTTCGCCGGAAAGTAAGCGTAAAAGTTAGGCGACTGCCAGTGCGTGATGCCGGGAAGAATGACGCGCTCGAGGTCGCCAAGAATCTGGTCGAAAGCCTCGCCCTGCTGCGGTGCGTTGGGCGGCAGTTTCGAGCGAATCTCTCCCGGCTGCACCCGCGACAGAACCGGAAAGCTTTCAACGCGGGAATGATAATCGGCGATCCAGTCCACGACAGCGTGGCCCTGGCGGCGGAACTCCTCGGGAGACATGTGGAAAGATTTGGGCATGGGGAAATTTTGTAATTGAGTAATTTTGTAATTTGAAACCGAGCGCCGTTAAATTGCAAAATTACAAAATTACCAAATTACAAAATCTCACTTCGCTTCGCCCAACTTGCCGTAGTACACCCTCGTCTTGTATTCGAATTCGATCTTGCCATCCGCCGCGTGAGCGCGAAAAATCCGCTGCATCTCCTCCATCATAGGCGCGTAGTTGGGATGTCCTTCGAGCGGCGTGTATGAAGAAGACAGCAGCCGTCCAGCAGCACCTTCATAGTCAAACCGCTGCCGCACGCTAAAGACGCGCTCTTCATGCGGCGCAGGCGCGAAGAACTCGTGGATGATGTCAGTCGTGCGTTCATGCCGCACTTCCTTGTAGTCTGTGCCGTAGGCCAACAGCAGTTCCTCGTACTCACGCAGAAACGGCGTAGTCGAAGTGCAGCGCTCATTCCATATCAACACGCACCATCCGCCCGGCCTCAGAATACGCACGAATTCGGCGCGAGCGCGCGGCAGATCGAACCAATGCGCCGCTTGGGCGGCAGTGACGAAATCGACCGACGCGGAGCGCAGCGTAGTCTCCTCAGCCGTTCCCGCAACCGATACCAGCCGCGGATAGGCTTCGAGCACATGCGCGCCCATCTCGCGCATTTCCAGGTTCGGCTCGACGGCAAAAACGGAGTTGCCGTTTTCCAAAAGCAGCCGGGTAAACGCGCCCGTGCCCGAAGCGATGTCAGCCACGATGTGACTCGGCCGCAGCCCGCATTCGGCGCGAAGCAGTTCGAGAACTTCAGGCGGATATCCCGGGCGATAGCGGACATAATTCTCCACCCGATCGGAAAAACGAGCCGTTGACGACTTGCTCATGGCTCTTTAGTGTATCGCGTCTGCGAACGGTCCCTCTCGCACGATACAATCTTAGTTTTGTGTTTGCTGTTTGTGCCGGAATTCGATATCGACAGAACAATGTTTTCTACAAGGAGCTTCATGAAATTTATTTCAGGTGCGGTTCTCTTCTTCGTGCTGATTGCTTCGAACCTGCAGGGGGCTGGTCAAACCGGTACAAATAGTAAAGACACAGCGCAAGAGCAGCCCGACAACTACTCCATCAGCGGTTTCCGCGACCTAGCCGCCGAGCGCGAAGTCGAAAAGAAGTTCATGGCCGTGCCCGATCCGAAGCTGGCCGAGGAGCATCTCCGTATTCTGACGCAAGCCCCGCACATCGCCGGCTCTCCCGAAGATAAAACGACCGCCGAATACGTGGCGCAGAAGTTTCGCGACGCCGGATTGGACACCGAAATTGTCGAATACAAAGTGTGGTTCAACTATCCGGCCGAGATTCGAGTAGACATGACCGAACCACCCGGAGTGGAAATGCATGGCCCACGCCGTGAGCACGTCGAGAGCGACCCCTTTCAGGATGATCCGCGCGTGGTGACTCCTTACAACGCCATGTCGCCCTCGGGCGACGCCGAGGCCGAAGTTGTCTATGCGAACTACGGTTCGCCGGCCGACTTCGACAAGCTGAAGCAGATGAACGTCGATGTGCGCGGCAAGATCGTCATCGTCCGTTACGGCGAGAATTTTCGCGGCGTGAAAGAGTTCGTAGCGCAGGAACGCGGCGCCGCCGGTGTCCTCATCTACTCCGACCCTAAAGATGATGGCTACTATCGCGGCGACGCCTATCCCAAAGGCCCGTGGCGTCCGGCCAGCGGCGTGCAGCGCGGCTCGGTCGGATTCATGTTCCAGTTTCCCGGCGATCCCACGACGCCCGGAGTGGCGTCCACTCCCACTCTGCCCGATTCCAAGCGCGTGTCTCCCGCCGAGTCCGAGCAGCTGCCGAAGATTCCCGTAACTCCGTTGTCCTATGCCGATGCGTCGCCAATTCTCGAACACCTCGGCGGCCCGCCCTCGCCCCGCGAGTGGCAGGGAGCGCTGCCCTTCACTTACCACGTCGGACCGGGCCCCGCGAAAGTGAAAATGCACCTCAAACAGGATTACCAGTTCCGCACCATCTGGGATGTCATCGGCAAAATTCGCGGCGCATCGTCGCCCGATGAATGGGTGGTGGCGGGCAATCATCGCGATGCCTGGGTGTACGGAGCCGTCGATCCCAACAGCGGCACGGCCGCGATGCTGGAGTCTGTGCATGGCCTGGGTGAACTGCTGAAGTCCGGCTGGAAACCGAAGCGCACGATCGTGATCGCGAGCTGGGACGCCGAAGAGGAAGGACTGATGGGCTCCACCGAGTGGGGCGAAGATCATGCGCAGGAACTGGCGAACGCGGCCGCCTATTTCAACGTAGACGTGGCCGTATCCGGCAAGAAGTTCGGAGCGTCCGGGGTTCCGGCTTTGAAAGAATTTATCCGCGAGATCGCGAAAGCGGTGCCGTCACCACAAGGTGGAACCGTGTACGACGCGTGGAAAAAAGTGGGCGCGCCTAACACAGAAAGTAACCATCCGCAGGAAACCAGCACCTACCGCGCGCCGCCGAACGCGCTACAAGGCGACGTGCCCGTCGGCGATCTGGGCAGCGGCTCCGACTACAGCGTGTTCCTGCAGCATCTCGGCGTGCCCTCCACCGATATCAGTTCGAGCGGCGATTACGGCGTCTATCACTCGACGTTCGACGACTTCACCTGGTTCAAGAAATTCGGCGATCCCGACTTCCGCTACGAGCAGCAGATGGCGCGTATTTTCGGCTTGGAAGTGCTGCGCATGTCGAGCTCCGACGTGCTGCCCTACGATTACGAGAACTACGGCAAAGAAATTCTTGTCTACCTCGACGCCGCCAAGACTAAAAGTAAGGAGCGCTTCGGAGACAAGGCTCCGGATTTCTCGGCCGCGATCGATGGCGCGCGTCACCTCCAGGAAGTGGGCGCAAAAATGCTACTAAAGCAACGGAAAATGCCTGCGACGCCAGATCGCATGAATGCTAAACTGCGGGAGACGGAGCGGGCGCTGCTGATTCCAGAGGGGTTACCCAATCGTCCTTGGTTTCACCATGCTATTTACGCTCCGGGACAATACACTGGATATGCAGCAGTTGTCATACCTGGAGTGAACGAGGCGATTGATCGGGCTGATCTTCATCGCACCGAACAGCAAATCGCGGCACTGGCGGCGGCTTTGAACCGAGCCGTTCAAGTGCTCGAGCAATACCGCTGATTGCGGCTGGAGCGCCAGGCCCGAAGCGTGCGGTAAAGGAGTGCCGAGGCTATGGCATTGGCACGAATCATTTCGCATTCTCAGCTGTGCTCGCGAGAGCTGGCTCTTGATCTGCTTGCCCGCGGTTATGCCGTCGAAATCGTTTCTCCCGACAAAATCCCCGACAACATTGCCGATCTCGAATTGCGTGTCGAAGAAGATCTCGGGAATCAGTTGATCGCGAACGTTGCCGCCCACGATGGCGCACGTTCGGCTTCGCTTGAGTTCCTGCATCATTTGAAAGCACCGATGGTGGACTTCGTTCGCAGGCCGCCCGAGCTGGATGAAGCGTTTCACGTGCCGGAAAAGCTCGTCAGCTTCAACGCCGCGCCGAGCATCGAAGAGGTGAAGTTGCCTGCGAAGGCTCCGCAACTGGCTCCCAAAATTGTTTCTTCGGCCGTCGAAATTCCGCTTGATCCCGAACTCGATCCTGAACCTGATCCCGAACTCAAGCCCGCACTCGATTCCGCACCCGATTACAAAGAAGATGCGAGTCTTCTCTCGCCGCCGCATCCGTTGCCATCGCCACCGCCGGAACCACCAACCCATTTTGCGGTAGAGGCCTCGACGGCAGCCGCCCAGCCAGCGATTGTCCGTTCAGCGCAGAAGCCGCAACGCCCTGATCGTCCTGCGGAATGGGTCTGGCGCCCTGCTCTCACTTTTGCCTGTGTCGTGCTGCTGGCCGTGGTTCTCGTTTTCGGCATGTGGCGGAAGGGTAAAGCTTCTGTTCAGAGTTCCGAAGCGGCGTCGGCGGAGAAAGTCGCGCCAGCATCGGCCGACATGAACTTGCTAAGCCCCCCGACTCCCCAAAAAGATACTGAAGAGGCCTCGGGACAAGTCTCAGCTTTGGCAGTGTCGCCGTCAGCCATAAAATCGGACGCGAATTCCAATCACGCCCCGAAACCATCGCCAGCCGGAAAGGCCGTCACAGGTGCGGCAGGAACTTCGGCCGCCGGCACTAGGACTAGCGTCTCCAGTCGGCACCGTGACGACTTGGTCGCGCGAGACACTGTCACCTATCTGGACGAGCGTTACAGGCCGAAAGCCATCGCTGGCCGGCATCCGAGTTCGCGCAAGCATGGCGGCGTGATAGCAGCGAACACCGTCACCTATCTAGACAAGAAGCCAACTCCAAAAACCGCCAAGCAGAACGCCAGCACCAAGCCGCACCCGAATCCGAATTAGCAATCTCTAAAGCATCGATCGACTAAACCTCGTCCATTGGATACGTGGATAAGGGGCGCCCCACTCCTTGCGCCTTTTGCAAGGGGTGGGTGCTGGCGGCGTCTATCCTGGCGGCGCCCAACCTAATCCCGCGCCGCCTGCAAACCGCTCCTACTGCGATGTACCCGAGCTTTCCACCGCTGTCCGCGCCTCTTTTTCCATATACCTGCCGACCAATGCGGCGCAGGACTCGATGAATGTCTGCTCCGCTGCAGTGAAGGTATCCGCAAAGTAGCTCTCGATACAGAGCTCCGCCATCACCCGTTTCTTCACCCCGTCTTTCGTCATACCGTCTTTCGTCACCGCGTCTTTCGTTACCCCGTCTTTCAGAATAAAGATCGGCACCACTATATTGGATTTCACCAGATCCGACCCCAGGTAGCGAGGATCGGCCGCAACCTGGTTGACCACCACGGTTTGCCCGGAGGTGGCCGCTGCTCCGCATAATCCTTTGTCGAGCGGGATACGCAGCGTGGGCGCAAAGCTGCCGACGTAAGGTCCCAGCACCAGCGCATCGAACATGGGCGCTTCCATCCAATAAAAGCCCACCCAGTTGTAGCGTGTCTTCTCTTCATGAAGGCGCTGAGAGATGTGCTGCATAAGAGGCTTCACGCCACCGGCGGAACGGCCGTATACGTCAAACTTCTTCAGCAGTTCGTCGTATTGTGACATCGACTGTGACATCGGCTGTGGCAACGGACCCGAATCTGCCTTTTTGGCTTGGCAGGTAGCCCGCCATTTTACACTCATCTACTGCTGGTGATCACAATTGCTTCAACTGACGCGAGCAGGGATTCCAGGGGACAATAGCAGCCGTTTTTTGAGATTTCTGTCGTCGGTGTTGGAGTAACATTCCCATCACCGCCGGTCACCCGGTCGATGAATGTAATCGCCCGTTAGCAACAATTAAATATTTTCCCAGGTTCATGGAGCAGCTACTTTCTAACGTCGGGCGCTATAATGGCGGCTGTTCTTTCATTCCCGGTGAATGGAGCAAAACTTATGACAACGCCTGAGCAAAACACCTGTGCCCACATTCCCTGTACCTGTGTGGTGGAGAGTGGCAAAAAATACTGCAGTGAATCTTGCAGCGATGCCGGATCGGGTGATGTGGAGATCGCTTGCGAATGCGGTCACGCGACCTGTTCGACAAGCATCGAAAACGTAGCCTAGAACCTCACAAAAATTCTCGTGTTTGATCTGCCGGGCAGGCTTTCTTACGTTCAAAACCTCCCGCGGCGTCAATGAGTGTAAACGCCTGGCAGTTGACAGGGACTACTTCTGGTTCAGTCTCAATCGCCGCGATGAACCTGGACCAACGCTTCCTCAATGGCCGGAACGAGCATGTAGCCGGTTGACGACTTCGATATGACTCGTTGCACGCCGACCTTTTCGGCTTCCTTTTCAACCAGGGGAGCGGCGTAGAGCGTGAACATGAGGATCGGAACGCCGGGAAGCGCCTTGGAAATCCGGCCAGCCGCTTCGATACCGTTCATTTCAGGCATCGCGAAGTCAAGAAGGATCAGGTCCGGCTTGAATTGCTTTGCTCGGCTAACGGCTTGAACACCGTCTTCCGCCTCCGCGCAGACACCCCAGCCCTCGTGTCCTTCGATCAAATGGCGAAGCTCTCGGCGGATATGAAGTTTGTCGTCGGCGATAAGGATCTTCTTCATAGGCACGACACCCATAGAGTAGTGATTCTAGGTAACCATGGGACCAGAGGGGTTGCCATACGGGATTTGCTGTAGATTTTTGCGGGTGGGGGCATCTGCTCCTGAAACAGCAGGCGGACGGGCTCGAAAAAATGTCGGGAACGCCTCAGAAGCCTGACCAGAATTTCAACTCCGCGTCGGCCCGAAGGGAAGAATCGCCACGCGCAAGCTCTATCGGTAAAGCATTGACAAGCGCGTCAATTGGCGAAGTATCCCAATTCCACTCACCGACCCGCTGCTGGAACGGTTTTTGCGTGTAACCACGTGATTGCGTCAGTTACTCTCCTCCCTTTCGCGTAACGCAAAAGAAAAGCCGCCCGATGCCGAGCGGCAATTCTGACCAAGTCCTGGCGGTCACCGCCCCACCACCTGCTTCACTCCAGTCGACGTGCTGCCTTCGAGGATCATGTCACCGCCGTACACCGCCCTTACATGTGGCGCGCCCACGCGCAACGTCGAGGTCGTGAACGTCGCCGAACCGCCACTCAATGATCCCGTTCCCAGCACGATCGTGCCCTTCTCAAAAGTCACCGTTTCCCCATCCGGTGGCGCAGGCGTCACTACTGCCGTAAAGGTCACTGCTTGTCCCAGGGTGGATGGATTCGGCGAAGAAGTGACCACAGTCGATGTCGCCCGAGCCAATGGATTAAGTTGGAACGCAACGCCGCAACCACCCGCACCAGGACAGTTGCTGGATGTTCCACCGCCGTACGTCGTTCCGTAAAGATTGCCACCCTCCAGAATCAAGGCGTCAGCCGGGTTACCGCCGTCCGTACCATTGAAAGACCAGAGAGACGTCCATTCGTACCCGGAACCGCTGACCGCTAGCTCGAAGACAGCGCCGCATCCGTCATAGCACGGCATGTCTTCCCGGTTCGGAGTTCTGAAAACACCGAATGCTACGGTGCTGTACATGTTCCCGGATGAGTCGAACACGAACTCCGCCCTGGGATTGGCGCCATAGTTCCAAACGGAGGAATGAAGAATCTCCTCCGTATACTCTCCCGCTTCACCAGGAGTCGGAGTCAGCATCCAATCCATTCCAAGGCCTTTGGTGGCGCCGCCACTGACCGTCGTGCCATAAACATTTCCGGCGCTGTCGAGGACAGGTGTCCCTTCAGGATCCGACCCATCGTTCGGGCCGCCCTTGAAGGTGTGAAGGATGCTCGCATTCCAACCCCCGCTTTCCTTTGGCGACAGCTTGAAAACGTGGCCATTTCCCAAGTTGTCGGCGCCGTAGAGGCTGCCGGAGCCGTCTATACTCAACCCGGCATAGCCACCCCTATCGTAGATAACCTGCTCACTCCAGCCGTCACTGCCGTGCGGGGACAACTCGTAAACCGTTCCCGTTCCGCTGCCTCCGCCATAAGTCGTGCCATAGAGGTCACCGTTCGAGTCCCATGTGAGCCCGGAGAACGGGAAGGCACCGTCGGGGGTTGACATGAAACTGTACAGGACGGTTTCGCACCAGCCATTACCGCTGTTGCTGCCGCTTGGGCAACCACCGCCCGGCTTGGGGCTCAGCTCGAATACGAGGCCATATCCGGAATAAGGACCCGATGCGAAAAGCCCGCCGTAGTAAGTTGTGCCGTAGAGATTCCCGTGGCCGTCGAAGGTCACATAGGAGTCGGGAGACGACCCATCTGTGCAGTACCGCAGGGAACAAAAGCTGTACAAGACAGTCTCGCTATAGCCTCCGCCCACGCTCGGAGAAAGCTCATAGACAGTGCCATACATATTAGCGCCGCCCAGTTGCGTGGTCCCATAAAAGTTGCCCGCGCCGTCGGACGTGAGGCTGGACACCGGGTTCTCACCATCCACACAGTTCGGCTGAGAACAGAAGTTATAGAGCACTGTTTCGGGTTGCGCGTGCGCTAGCGGAAGAGCAACCAGCAGCAGCGTGGAAACCACAGCTAACCTCAGAACGCCTCGCATACCCTCTCCCCATCTCTGATTTGAGATGCTTGGGTTTCTTCGTAATCTTTCGGCCGCCAGTTAGAAAAACGTGGCGGCTTTTCAAACCTTGCCTACCTACGGAGTGAACTCGAACGCGACTCCGCAACCGTCAGGATACGGGCAAAAGTCGCCGAGGCCGCCGTTGTAGGTCGTTCCGTAGAGATTGCCGCCGTCCAGAATCAGGCTGGTCACTGGATAAGCGCCATTCGACAAACTGAAAATCCAAAGAAGCTCGTTGTCATAGACGACCTTTTTGGACGGGCGTCTTGCCAGCTCGAACACCGCGCCGCAGCCTTGTTGATTGCTCTTCAACTCTTCGTTTATGCAGTACGAGGAGCTGCCCCCGTATGCTGTCATGCCGTAGACGTCTCCGGATGAATCGACCACCACCCCGGCCCAGGGATTGCTTGGCAGTCGAATCGAGAAGCAGCATCCGACCACCCCGGGTCCAGACTGGAAGGAACGAAGAATCTTTTCCGTATACGCTCCACCGGAAGGAGTCATCTTCCAAATCGTGCCGCACCCCAGGTCAGAGTTGCAATTCCCTATACCGCCATAAACGGTCGTGCCATAGACATTTCCGGCGCTATCGAGCACCGGAGTGCCGGAAGGGTAGTTGCCGTCCTTCGGGTGACCTGCGAAAGCGTGAAGGATGGTCTCGCACCAACCGTTACCGGTATAGCTGCCACTTGGGCACCCGCCGCCCGGTTGCGGGCTGAGTCCAAACACAGTGCCAGCCGCGTAAGCGCCGCCATTTTCGGTCGTCGCGTAGAAGCTTCCGTTCGTGGCTTGCACCTGCCCGTCGGGGTGGGCGCCGTCAGCGCAGCTCGGCTGGCTGCAAAAGCTGTAGACCACAGACTCACTCCAGCCGCCACTGCCGTTCGGGGACAATTCGAAAACCGTTCCCATTCCGCTGCCTCCGCCATAAGTCGTGCCATAGAGGTTACCGGACGTGTCCCAGGTGAGCCCGGAGAACGGGGAGGCGCCGTCGGGGTTTGACAGGAAACTGTGGAGGACGGTTTCGCACCAGCCATTACCGCTGTTGCTGCCGCTTGGGCAACCACCGCCCGGCTCGGGGCTCAGCTCGAACACCACGCCATATCCATTAAAACCATCGCCGCATGATGAGGCGACGCCTTGTCCGTTAGCGCCACCGGAGCAGGCTGTCCCATAGAGATTTCCGGCGCCGTCGAAAATGATGTTAGAAGTTGGGTCATTACCATCTGTGCAGTTCTGCCGCGAACAAAAGCTGTACAAGACACTCTCGTCGTAGCCGCCGGCCCCGTCTGGAGAAAGCTCAAAGACAGTGCCATACATATTATTTCCGCCCAGTTGGGTGGTCCCGTAGAAGTTGCCTGCGCCGTCGCGCGCCAGGCTGGACGCCGGGCCCTCACCGTCTACACAGTTCGGCTGAGAACAGAAGTTGTAGAGCACGATTTCGGTTTGAGCCTGCGCCGGCCGAGCGGCAGTAAGCAGCAGAGCAGAAATCACCAGCGTCACAACCCCAAACGCCGTTGTTTCGCGGACCCAAGTTTCGCGAACCCAACTCCGATGTTTCTTGGCATAGCTCATAAGCCTCCTGTGTCTCGTTTGAGGGAAATAGACCCGCCTTAGCCGTCGGTGAAGCAGGGGGTGCCTCGCGGCAGTGGAAAGACCCGGAGGATTATCCCCCCGTTCAAACCGGCGGTCAAGATGAAAGTCCTTGCACATGGCCTGATTTGGCCTCTGAGACAGGAGAAGACGCTGGCGCGAAGTCCTACTGTGGGCGAAGCTGGCCAGTCAATGAAGGGTTGAATTGGCGGAAATCTCAGAAGGGGTAGTTGGCGAAGAATCTCGATTACACTCATTGATCTCGGGTCGGCAATTTCTCAATGAGTGAAATCGCCTTCCATGAGAAGGCCGGTTGGAGTCAAGTGGGTTCTTTCGTTCTTTCGTGGGACAAGGTTTTTCTCCCGCCGAGTCGCCCCTGTCGCCACCCTTCCATCCGCACTCGTTATTGAGCGATTTTGTTCGCTCGGTGCAAGTTGGGTG
>Ga0209274_10000671_pt1 | contig 19156 bp, 13 predicted proteins | sample HubBroMetageREF1_FD_188343 | JGI IMG/M metagenome (GOLD analysis project Ga0209274, IMG submission 188343) | Reference soil microbial communities from the Hubbard Brook experimental Forest, New Hampshire, USA - Hubbard Brook CCASE Soil... | ecosystem: Environmental > Terrestrial > Soil >...
TCGGCCCCATGAGCGGGAAATCAAATATTCTTTTCTGGCTGGAGCACCGCGGTCTTCCGGTGAACGACGACGTGGTCGAGCGCATCTACAAGTGCGCCAAGGCTAGCGACCACACGCTGAGCGAAGCGGAGATTCTGGGGTGCGTGCAGGGGGCGTGAGTGCTGCGGGGGTATTACAACATCTATATTGGGCTGGACGGGACAAGAATGTCACAAGGGCAACGGACAGAGAAGCGGAACATGCGACTCGTTTGCGCCGCTGTTGTGTTCCTTGTCACTGTGTACCGGGCCTACGCGGGTGATGATGCCAGTGGGCCGACCCCGTACAGCGTTGATCTTTCGCGGCCTTTCACGACCTACTCGATGACGCAGAAAGACGAGCTGTGGAGCGATTCTCTGGTCACCAAGCTCAAGTACAAGGGGCCTGTCGTACACTTCGTGCGGACATCGTTGCTGTTGAAGGTGGGTGATGCCACGGCGGAGGGGGCTGTGTACCAAGCTGTAGAGAAGCCGGAGTTCTTTTACGTTGTCAACAGCGATGCCATTTTGAAGCTCAATACAAAATGGGCATACAACCCCGGGGTTGGTGGGTTTTCTATGCACGCCCCGAAGTCTCGCCGCTTCATCGTATGTCTCATTCTTGGTGGCGGTGTGCCCTTCCTGTCGAGTTCACCGGTCAAGAAGGGTGTGGTGAGTTGGAAGGGTCATGATGATTGGAGCCGGTTCGAGTGGCCACAGCGCGTTAACTGACGCGATCAAGCGATTGCACTCACGACCGGGGTTAGCGGCAAGCCGCGTCTCTACAGGGGGAATTCTTACTGCGGTTCCCGCGCCAGTTCCGGGCTGGCGACGGGCTCACCTTCCAATTCCTTGTGGCGCGCGGCGCGCTGATCGTTCAGCATCTTGGTGGCTACGGCCAGGTCCTCTCGCCCTTCTTTTTGGCGTCCCATGTGCAGCAGAACTTGTCCGCGAAGATAGCGCGCTCCGGCATTGTTCTTTTCGAGGCGAATGATTTCATCCAGTTGTGCCAGCGCCGCGGGATATTCTTTCTTTCGTTCTTCGATCTTGGCCAGTCCCAGACGCGATTCCGCTAGCTGCGGATCGAGGTTTACCGCCCGGCCAAAAGCTTTCGCCGCTTCTCCCTCGTCTTGCAGAGTAGCTTCGACCTTCCCAAGTTGCTCGTAGGTGTAAGCGGCGTCAGGCTCCACAGCGAGGTCCTTCTGAAATTCCGCGCGGGCGAGCTCGTAGTCCTGTTCGTGGACCCTCGCCATGCCCAAGTAATAGTGAACCAGCGGCAGCTTCGGATCGGCTTGTGCCGCTGTTTCCAGTTCGCCTAGGGCATCGTCGTACTCGCCGCGATTCAAGTGCGCCTTCCCCATGATCATGTGAAACTCCGGCGCGTCCTGCCCGACCTCGGCCATGCGTGTGTAGGCTTTTTCTTCGAGCGCCGTGTTTTTCGAGATTTCGGCGGCTCGACCGAGCACATACAGATAGTTAAGCTGGTCTGAGGCTGAAACCTGCTCCCAGAGCGGTTCCAGCGTCGCCACCGTATCAGCCCAACGATCGTTGAAAAAGTAGCAAAAGCCGAGAAGGTATCTCGCCTGGTAAGAGCCCGGCGTTTGCCGCACAACTGACTCGAAGGGCCCAATCGCTGCCGGGAAGTTTTTTTGGCGATAGTAAACGAGGCCGATGTTCAGCCGGATTCCAGCCATATCCGGCGCGAGCTTCTCAGCCTTGTGCAGCATTTCAAGCGCCTGCGGCCACTGCTTGCGGCGCATGTGAATCACGCCGAGATTGGCGTATGCTCCAGCCACGCTGGGGTTGATCGCCAGCACCTGCTGGAACGCGCGCTCGGCTTCATCCAGTTTGCCCGCATGCAGCGCGGCTTCTCCGGCTTCAAACAGCATCTGTGGATCACGCGCCGCCTGCGTCGCGCTTACACCCGCGCTGGCCCCCGTCTTCGCCGGCGCGGCGTTCTGCGCGCTTAAACCACTGGGAAAAAAAAGTAATAAGAGAGTGAAGAACAGCACGATGCTTGACACTCGATTCATCGTCCTGTAGTGTCCGCCAGCAAGAGGGCTGAATACAAGAGTGGCATTTTAGGGCGGCGTTGTAAGGAAAACGTTGCCAGGATAAACATGGAATCGTCCGATTCGAAGCCTACGCGAAATGCGCCGCCGGCGAAACCCCGCCGGGCTTCGGTTCGCCAAGGCTCAACCTCCGAATCCTCCCGCAGACGGTCGCAGTCGGCCGCAGTCACCATACGCGACGTGGCCGAGCGCAGCGGATTTTCTTCGGCCACCGTTTCCATCGTCCTGAACAACGCGCCACTGGCACGCTACATTCCCGACACTACCAAAGGGCGCATCCAGCGTGCCGCCTCGCATCTCGGTTATCGTCCCAATCTGTTTGCGCGTTCGCTGCGCGGCCGGCGCAGCCACACCGTCGGCGTCATGGTTTTCGACATGACCGACCCGTACTGCACGCTCGTATTGCGCGGCATTGAGAATACTCTCTATCAGTCGTCGTTTCTCCCCATCCTCACCGACGTCCACAACGAACGCAGCCGTTTCGAGCGGTATTTGGAAATGCTGCTCGACCGGCGCATCGAGGGGCTCGTCGTTCTGGCCAATTGGTTGTTCGTCGATATCAACGTGCTCGCCGATCTCGAGAAGAACAACATTCCGACGGCGATCGTGGGGCGCGAATTGAAAAATGACAATATAAGCTCCGTGATCGTTGACAATAATTTAGGCGCCCGGGCCGCTCTGGAACACCTGCATTCGCTCGGTCATCGCAAGATCGCCTTTATCCGCGGCCCGCGCCAGCTGTCGGATACCGAACCGCGCTGGCGCGGCGTGCGGACGCTGGCCCGCGAGCGCGACCTCGAACTCGACTCGCGACTGATCGTCGATCTCCCAGAATCTGGAGACCCGCTTTCAAGTTTTGAACAGGGATACAAATTAACGGAAGAATTGCTGCATCGCCGCCGTCCCTTCACCGCGCTGATGGCGTTCGACGACATGACGGCCTTCGGCGCCATTCGCGCGCTCGCCAAGGCGGGGATTCGCGTTCCCGATCAATGCTCGGTCGTGGGTTTTGACGACGTCTCGCCCGCGGCCATCTATTCTCCTGCGTTGACTACCGTGCGTCAGCCCATGGAAGTTATGGGAACGGCCGCGGCCACTATTGTGCTTGAGGCCATCAGCGCCAATCTCGAAAAGAAACCCATCCGCACCATGCACCGCCGAATCGTTCCCGAACTGATCGTGCGCGATTCCACCCGCAGCGTAAAGTAGTTGAAAAGCAGTATTTTCTCTTGACAGACAGAAACTCCTGAAGCAGTATTGATACGTTTTAATACAGGCATTTGACCGCTTTTGAGGATGGGCAGCCTTTTGCTGAGCGGCGTCAGATATGGGTTCCTGGTTCGAATCGGCGAGGGAGTCAGCTATGAGAATTAATCGGCTAGGTGGAATCGCGGCAACAGCGTTAGTGTTTTCGGCGGCATTCGTGTACGCCCAGGACACTGCCTCTTTGACGGGAACGGTTCTCGACTCCACGGGCGCAGTGGTGGCTAAAGCGAAGGTCGCGGTCACCAATGTGGAGCACGGCATCAACCGGACCACGGTCACCAATTCTGACGGCGAATACTCCGTCGCCGCATTGCCAGCCCCTGCTTTGTACGACATCACGGTCACAGCAGAAGGCTTCAAGAAGTTTGTGGCCAAGGGCGTTGTGCTGGACGTTGCGCGGAAGGCTCGGGTTGACGTGACCTTGCATGTCGGGGGGGCCAACACTGAGATGACCGTCGAGGGCACCGCCGTGGCGCAAGTGGAAACCGAGTCTTCCGACTTGGGCAATACGATCAGCGGCAGGGAAGTCACCCAGCTTGAACTCAATGGGCGCGACTTTACTTCGCTGGTTGCGCTGTCCCCAGGCGTCACCAATCAATCTGGCGCCGACGAAGGCGAGCCCGGTGCTTCCACGGTAGCCTTCAGCATCAACGGAGGGCGCACCGAATACAACAACTTTGAGGTTGATGGCGGCGACATGCTGGACAACGGCAGCAATACTACGCTCAACGTCTACCCCAGCGTCGATTCCATTGCTGAAGTCAAGGTGCTGACTTCCAACTACGGCGCGCAATATGGCAAGAACGGCTCCGGGACCGTCGAAGTCGAAACCAAGTCGGGCACCAATCAATTCCACGGCGACGTGTATGAGTTTGTGCGCAACACCGATTTTAACGCGACCCAATTTAACGCTGGCAGCGTTCCGCCCTACCACAAGAACGACTACGGTTTTACCGTCGGCGGCCCGGTGTATATTCCCGGCCACTACAACACCGGTAAACAGAAGACGTTTTTTTTCTGGTCCGAGGAGTGGCGCAAGGAAGTCCAACCGAATTCATTCGGACTTACCGAGGTTCCAACCGTGGCGGAACGGGGTGGAAATTTCAACGACGAATGCCCGAACGCGATCGGTTCGTTTTCCGATTGTCCGATAGTAACGGGTTATACGCTTACCTCGGGACCCCAGGCGGGCTACACGCCGAACTTAAATGTGGTCCCGGCATACAACAACAACACCGCTCTGACGACGCCGCTCAGCAACCTGATTCCGCAGCCGAATTTTGCCTCGGGAACGGTGTTTGGGGCTGGGGTTCTCGACGCGTGGACTGCGAATCCTTCGCTTCCCATGAACTGGCGTCAGGAGTTGTTTAAGATCGACCACAATATCAACGACAAAATTCGCGCCGACTTCCGCTATATTCATGACTCCTGGCAGGAAGCGTATCCGACCCCGCTATGGACCGACGGCACTTCTTTCCCTACGATTGGGACAAATTTTAAAAATCCCGGCATCAGCCTGGTGGCGCGAGTGACGGATTCCATTTCTCCCACACTGCTCAACGAGTTCGTCGCCAGCTATACCGCCGATCACATTTCGACGACCCTGACTGGCCCGTGGCAGCGTCCCAGCGCTTTTGGCACGCTGGGCCTGTATAACAATGGCTTCGGTTTTAACGCACCCGAGATACCGGGCATCAGCCTCACCGGAAACCGGTATGGCGCGTGGTCTGAAGACCCCGGCTACGTGCCGGAGGGTCCGATTAATTCAAATCCCACCGTCACTCTGCGCGACAATATCACCAAGATCGTCGGCCTCCATAACTTGACGTTCGGCGGTTACTATCTCGACACGCATAAGAACGAACTGCCGCAGCCGCCGACCGGGGCGAATGGCATCTTAGGTTTCGCTAACTCCGGTAACCCCAACTCGAGTGGCAACGCTTACGCGGATTTGCTTCTGGGAAATATAGATAGCTTCACGCAGCAACAATTGCAGCTCAAGATGCATAACTATTACAAAATTTATGAACCATTTTTCCAGGACGACTGGCATGCCACCAAGCGCCTGACGCTGAATCTGGGTTTGCGTATGAGCTTCTATGGTACTTATCGCGAACTGAATAACCTGGCCTTTAATTTCAATCCGGCTCTCTTCGTTCAAGGAGTCAGCGGCACGGATACGACTGGTAGCATCGTTACCGGAAACGCTCCCGGAAGCGAGAGTGGTTTTATGCCCACCCCCAACAACCCTTATAACGGGTGGGTGCAGTGCGGGGTTACGGTCGGCACTCCCAAGGGTTGCATGAACAACCATTGGTGGAACCCCGCGCCCCGTGTAGGTTTTGCCTTCGACCCGTTTGGCGACGGGAAGTGGGCTATACGCGCCGGCTACGGCATCTTCTTTGAGCACATGAACGGGAACGAGTCCAACACCGACTTACTCGAGCCCTACAACGACAAAACGCAGACCACCAGCGTGACCACCACGTCAGCCCTGCCGATCACCTATTCCAACCTCAGTCCCAACCTGCTTAGCGCCGGCTCGCCTCCGATCATCGTGGGATCGATTCCGAGCAAAGCCACCTGGCCCTATGTGCAGCAGTGGCACTTTGACATTCAGCACGAGGTTGCGAGGGGCACCGTGGCCACGGTTTCTTACGTCGGCAGCACGGGCGTTCACCTGACCCGAGCCTACGAACTGAACCAGATTGTTCCGGCTGCTCTTCAGCCCGGCGGCAATCCTTACGGGCCAGGCCAGGTTGTTTCAGCGACGGACTGCTCGAATATAACTTCCGTCCAGAACGGCGGCACTGGTCTTTATAACCTCGACGCATACGGTATTCCGATTAACGCCGCAACTTCCTATGGGGTACCGGTTCCTTACACTCCCGGAGTGAGCGGCGGCCCTCCCACAGGCGCAGCCGTTAATTTAGCAGTGGCTTGCGGCACCGTCAGCCCGAATGCATTCCGCCCGTTCGCTGGGTATGGCAGCATTGGGCGCAAGGACCAGACTGGCTCTTCGAACTACAACGCGCTGGAAATTTCGGTGCGGCATAATCTCGGCGGACTCGAACTGAATCTGGCTTACACCTACAGCCACTCCATTGACGATTCTTCCTCCGCTAACGATGTCGGCTTAATTAACTCGTATGCACTGGATACTTTTCGTAACAGTTCTACGTTTGACCAGCGGCACACCATTACCCTTGCTTATGTTTACGATTTGCCCTTGTTTAAGGGACAGCACAGTCTGGCGGGTAAACTGCTGGGCGGCTGGCAGTGGTCGGGCATTACCTTGCTTCAAAGTGGCACACCGTTCAGCGTATACAACGACGGGAATGGCGTGATCGCGCCCGGCGACAATGCCGGCGTGGGCAACGGCAGCGCGCAAATCGATAACCTTGGCGTCCTCGGTGGTGAGTCCTATCCAGACCTTGTCGGGAACCCAAGGTCCGGAGTCCAGAATTTTCCGCAGCCGGGTTATGGGCCTCTTCTCTACAATCCCGCCGCGTTCGTGGCGCCTCAGGGTCTGACTTTCGGTGACGCGGGAAGGAATATTCTGAACAATCCCTGGCGGACAAATTTCGATATGGCATTGCTGAAGCACTTCGCCATTACCGAGAGCAAGTACTTTGAATTCCGGGCCGAGGCGTTCAACGTATTCAATCACACGGAATTCAGCTGGCTGGGCGGTGATGGGGGATCGGCGGGCGATAACTCCGGACAGGGGAACGCCGACAGCGTAATTAGCTGCTACGGCGGGCCTGCGAATTCGGCAGGCGATCCTTCCTGCGTTGGAGCTGGTGGGCTAACTGGGGGATTTCTACGTCCGAACGTCGCACACGAGGCGCGGCTTCTCCAGTTAGCGCTGAAGTTTTACTTTTAGGGCGCATTGTGCAAATTTAGAAGTGCCGGCTCCGAAATGCCGGAAGGATCGGTTCGGAGGGTCGCTCATGGCGCCGCAGAAATGGAACTCGCGGGTGGCGCGACAATTGGTTGATGGGTCGAGTTCGCCTCGTGGTCAAGGATCCACTCCATTTGTTCGCGCCGCCGCTTCCGCCAGCTCGCCGCGACCGCGATGAATCCGAGCGGGAATCCGGCGGCGAAAACTCCAAAGATGATGGTCATGACAATTCTGAACGCAGCGTCCGGCGACTCGACCCGAGCTGCGATGATGCCAGCAAGGGGAAACAATCCCAGAATGATTCCCACCCATTCGAGAACGCGGCTATGCAACACAGGCGCGGCGTCCGCTGGTCGCGGTCGCGGCCGCATCTCCGTGAGCAGGCGTGGCACCGATTCTTTGTCGATGCGGCCAGTGCGCAGGAGCTCGGCAAGCGCTTCAGGCAACGGCCCGTGCTGAGGCCACGAAGCATGCGGAGGCGGTGCAGGAGGTTTTTCGGGCAGACCTCGAGAGATCCGGATCAGATCCTTGGTCACCAGGTAAACCCCGCCGAGGGCTGCGAAGAGCCAAAGGCACTCGATCACCCAAAACCAGACTGGCGATGTTGCGCGCGCAGCGGTTGCCATGTGCACAGTCGCATGTCCAGTGGAGATTTCCGCTGTGCCGCTCAACAGGCCGTGAATAAATTGGTCCCCGCCCGCTAAGGCAAGAAAGCAGCCTTGCACCCAACGTTTCTTCGCGATCGCCTTGATTTGATCGAAAATTTTCATCGCATCGCGGCTCGAGTCATTCTACCCTGCTACCCTGCATTTTCCTTGGTAACGACCTTAACTCCGGATTCCCGGCCCTAATTCATCGCGTACCGCACGGGCAGCAGGCTGCACACCTTGATCGCGCCGCCCCGCGTCATCTTCCACACGTCGTGCTGCAAGGGCAGCAGGGAATCCGCCGAAGCCCGGCCTTCGACATACGTCATTCCCTTGAACCGGATCAGCCTGATTTCTTCGGCATCAACATCTTTCTGAATGCTCGCGTCTACCGGCGCTCCGCGCGCGTTAAGCACCACCGGGTACTCCTCCCGGGCATCGAGTGGGTTGTCGCAGTGATCCTGGCCGGTCGAGTATTGATCGGAAATGGCCACGGTTACGGGATGTCCATCGTTGTAGAGGTCCACGGTCGCCTTGGCTTTGAGCACTTCCTGGTTGTCGTACCTCGGCGGCTTGAGCGCTTCTATGGGCACGGTCTCCACCTGCCCCGCGGCAACCGTATCGCACAAGTCCGCATCGGTTGCGGTCAGCACCACGTCTGGCCGCCTTCGCACAAAGCCGATGTGACACGCCTTCTCCAGCGTCCAATCTGTCTTCACCGCCTTGAGCGTCATCGAACCGTTGACGCGGTCGTTATCGTTATATGCCAGCACGTACGGCTTTCCCTCAAAGCTCAGCAGGGAGCTGCCGACTCCGTCGAGAATCGGTCCGTCGTCTTCCTGCACGGCGTCAAACTTCCCCAGCATGGTGCGCAGGTCCCGGGTCCAGAACTCGTAGCGCTCGGGATTATTCGTGCATCGGCTCGGCTCGGGCGAAAGATCCACTACTTTCACCTGGGCGCCATTGAAGGTTGCATCGCCTACGGTCACGTGGTATCGCACGTCTTCGTTCGCGTCCGCTTCGCTTTGAAGGGTCTTCGGAATCGGCTTCGGCTCCATGAAATCGCGACCGAAGGGCGAAAGCGGAGTGAGGTTCACTACGTCTCCCGGTTCACTCTTGGCCGCAGCCGGCAACAGCTTGTTGAGGTCGGCAATCACCGCCTGGCATACCGGTGGCACGGGGGGCATCCTCGCCAGCGCAGCCGTCGTGGCTGCGCCCGAGCTTAGAGCCTGAATGCGCTCGGTCTCCCGCTTTTCGATGCAGGAGCCGATCCCGGTTCCGCTGCAGGCTGCGTTCAGGTCCTTGAGCCAGGTGCGCTGATCCTGGCGTAGCGCCAAGTACCCCTCGTCGGCTTTGCTGAGCACGTTCCGGTAGGCTTGCCCCAGTTGATCGTCCAGGCTGGAAAGATGCGGGTCGGCGCAGATGGCTTTTTCTACGGCCGTGTGCGCCTTGCTACAGTCAAAACTTGCGCCATGAGCCCCCAGGGGAGCGAGCACGGCCACCAGGAGCCAGATTCGTCTCATGCCAAGTCCTCCACAATTTGCTTGGGAAACGGGCGCGGTCCGAATAAATTCTATAACCGTCAATACGTCCTTGCCCATGACGCCGTTTGACCGGCGCTGCTGGTCGACCGCTCTGGGGAGAAGCGGCGTGCGAGTCTGCTAGTCCGCCACCGCCGCCTCTTTCCGCGCGCGGCTCAGTACGGCCAAGCCCTTCTCCAGATCGGCCACTAGGTCCTCGACATGCTCCAGTCCCACGGACAGGCGGATCATCTGCTCGGTTACGCCCATCTTTTTCCGCAGATCGGGAGCGATCATGGCGTGCGAGGTCAGCACCGGGATGGTCACCAGCGAATCCACTCCGCCGAGGCTCGGCGCCAGAGTAAACAGATTCAGCGCCTCGGCCACGCGGCAGGCGTCGCCGCCGCTGCCTTCCACTTCGAAGCTCACTACGCAGCCCGCGCCCGCCATTTGCTTCTTCGCGAGGGCGTAGTCCGGATGCTCCTCCAGCAGCGGATAGTGGACCCGCGTTACTTTGGGATGCTGGCTCAGGAACTCGGCAATCCGCAGCGCGCTTTGGTTCTGGCGCTCGACCCGGACGGCCAGTGTTTTGATCCCGCGCAGCAGCAGAAACGCTGCGTGCGGATCCATGCAGCAGCCAAGCGTGGTTCGAGTGTGATGGATCTGCTCGATCAAATCGCGCCGTCCGGTTGCGATGCCACAGATCAGGTCGGAATGTCCGCTGAAATACTTCGTCCCCGAATGCAGCACCAGATCGATGCCCCACTCCGCCGGACGGCAATTGATGGGAGTGGCAAAGGTCGAATCGATGGTTGTGATCAGACCATGCTTGCGCGCCAGTGCCGCAATCTTTTCAAGATCGACAACCCGAACGTTTGGGTTGGTTGGCGATTCGACGTGCAAAATCTTTGTGTTGGTGCGGATCGCATGCTCGTGCTGCTCCATGTCGTTGGTGTCGACGAACGTCGTTTCGATCCCCAGCTTCGGAAGCCATTGCGACAAAAACTTGATGGCGCCGCCGTAAATATCGCGCTGCGCGACGATATGGTCTCCGGCCTTCACCAGCGCCAGAATCGAAGTCGTGATGGCGGCCATACCTGAAGAGAAGAGCAGCGCCGCATCCGTGCCCTCCAGTTCGGCGATGGCATTCTCAGCGACCGTATTGGTGGGATTGCCGTAACGTGTGTAGAAGCTATCGGTCGCGGTGGCGCGCACCTGCTCCTGCATATCGGTGACTTCGAAGGTGGAAGTCTGATAGATCGGCGTGGAGAGCGGGCCATTCTTTTTGGCGAGACTGGTGCCGCCGCGCACCGCTTCGGTTTCCCGACGGAATTTATGCTTTTTCATACTTTTCTCCCCCGGCTGAAAATCGCAGTTCTCATTCCGGCACTCAGAAACGGGACCACGCCTTCACTGGCGGGCCTCAAGGACTCATCCATCCGTATGTAACGGGCGGCTGCCATGTTTTCCCTGAAAGAGTTGTCCTTGGTAAAACTGAAATCTACTAAGAGATTACCTGCGCTGGCCAGACGCGGCAAGGCGCAACACCCGGTCTGCCGCAACCCGGTCTGGAAAAACATATCGTGCTCTATAATGGCGCACTCATGGAAACCGGTCTGAGAAACCGTGTGGCTATCGTGGCTGCATCCAGCCAGGGAATCGGACGAGCTACGGCCGAGGCCTTCGCCGCCGAAGGTTGCCGTCTGGCCATCTGTGCTCGCAATCGGGAGGCGCTCAACGCCGTCGCCGAAAAGATTCGCAGCCAGCACAAGACGGAAGTGCTTGCCGAGCCGTTCGATGTTACCGACGCGGGCGCCGTCCGCGATTTTGTGAATGCTGTGGTTCGGAAATTCGGCAGCGCCGATATCTGCGTGACCAACGCCGGTGGCCCTCCCGCCAAAGGTTTTCTCATGACCACCATCGACGAGTGGAAGCGCGCTGTCGACGCGAACTTCATGAGTACTGTTTACTTCGCGCACGCGGTCATCCCGCACATGCAGAAGAAAAACTGGGGACGCATCCTCACCATCACGTCTATCACGACCAAGCAACCGGTGAGCGACCTCGTCTATTCGAATGCCGTGCGCGCCGCAGTCGTTGGACTGGTCAAGAGCCTGGCCAATGAGTTCGGCAAAGACGGCATCCTGGTTAACAACGTCGGTCCCGGCTTCACCGCCACCGACCGCCTGAAAGAACTCGCCCGCGCTCGTTCCGCCGGACTCGGCAAAAGCGAAAAAGAAATCTTCGAAGGCTGGGCTGCGGACACCGCTCTGAAGCGTCTCGGCGAGCCTCGCGAGCTTGCCGACACTATAGTCTGGCTCGCCAGCGAGCGTGCATCGTATATCACTGGACAGACCATCCTCGTCGACGGCGGTCTCTACCGGGGTTTGTGAAAAGGGTCCGTTATATTGTTAGTTGGAGTATTCCTATGAAAAAGAAAAAACTGAAAGCCACAAGAAAAACATCCGCGACCAGGAAAACGAAGGCGACGACGCGTTCATCGAGTAAGGTCGCGCTCAAAAGCACCGTGCTGAAAGGTGCGTCAACAAAAGCCGAACTGCGCCACATCCCGTGGAGTTCGGTCGAAGTCGAAGCCCTGAACCCCTTGCTGGGCCGCCACTTTGTCGTCGGGCAAAACGTCATGCTCGCTCGGGTCCTGCTGAAGAAGGGGTGTATTGTGCCCGAGCACAGCCATCACAACGAGCAGATCACTTACGTCCTCGAAGGTGCGCTGAAATTCGGGATCGACGGCCAGGAGATTGTGGTGAATGCGGGAGAGGTGCTGACCATTCCGCCCAACATGCCGCATTGGGCCGAGGCGCTTGCGGACACCGTCGATCTCGACATCTTCAATCCACCCCGCGCCGACTGGATCAATAAAACCGACGCCTACTTGCGCTAGAGATTTGTGTGGCGCGGACACTCCTGTCCGCGTGTGGACAGCGCCGCTGAATTCAATCGGGCCTCGCGGCTCAGCGGTGCCGTATCATGTGTAAGATGGGCAACACTCGTTGCTTTCCATCGGATAACTATTGTCCACTAGTCGAATCGCCGGAACCGTCTCTCGGTTGCGCTGCATTTCTTGCGGCGCCACTCCTGATTCCGCCGGCCAGGATTTTCGTTGCACTGCCTGCGGCGACCTGCTGGAATTCTTTTTTCCCGGATGGACACTCGACCATCTTGATGGGGCAAAGCCCCGTCACCACACGGACCCAGCGGCACTGAAGGCTCTCTGGCTCGACCGCCGCAGTTCGCGTGCTGCGCTCGACCAGAGCGGAGTCTGGCGCTTCCGCGAACTTCTTCCGCATATTCCTGAAGAACATGCCATCACGCTGCACGAAGGAAATACTCCTCTTTATAGCTTGCCACGCTGCGCGCGCGTGGCCGGAGTCGAGAATCTCCACGCCAAGCATCAGGGCATGAATCCGACTGCGTCGTTCAAGGACACGGGCATGACGTTGGCGGCTTCGTCCGCGCACGCGGGAGGATTCAAGTGGGTGGCTTGCGCCTCCACTGGCAATACTTCAGCCTCCATGGCTGCCTATGCCGCGCGCGGCAACATGCACAGCCTGGTGCTGATCCCGGATGGCAAAATTTCCTGGGGCAAGCTTTCGCAGTCGCTCGACTATGGAGCCCTCACCTGCCAACTGCGCACCGATTTCGACGGATGCGTGCGCATTCTCAATGACCTCGTCCGCCAGAAACCGGTTTACCTGCTGAATTCGGTGAATCCTTATCGTATCGAAGGCCAGAAAACCGCCGCGATCGAACTCATGGAGCAACTCGCCTGGGAGCCGCCGGATCACATCATCGTCCCCGGAGGCAATCTGGGAAACAGTTCGGCGATCGGCAAGGCGCTTCTGGAAATGCTTGAGCTCAGGCTGATCTCGCGGTTGCCGAAGCTATCCATCATTCAGGCGCAGGGGGCGAATCCGTTTTATCGCTGCGTGCGCGAGTTCGGCGGGAAGAAGCTTGAACCTATGACTGCCGATACGCTGGCGACTGCTATACGCATTGGCAATCCCGCATCGTGGAAGAAAGCGTTGCGCGTGCTTCGAGCGACCGGCGGTGAGGTCGAACAGGTCACCGAGATTGAAATCGCGATTGCGAAGGCCGAAATCGGTGCCGATGGCATCGGATGCGAACCAGCTTCCGCTGTCACGCTGGCAGGACTCAAGAAGCTTCGCCGGAGCGGGTTCGTCAAACCCGGCGAGTCCGTGGTTTTGATTCTGACCGGGCATCTGCTCAAGGATCCCGATTTCACCATAAAGTTCCATCGCGGCGAATTGTTCAGCCCCACCTCACACAACACCGAGGCCGTTCACGCAAAACATCTCCAGCGCGCCCCGGTTGTGCTCGATGCCAATCTGGGCGCTGTCATTGCCGCCCTCGACGGGGCCGAGAGAAATTCGTAGCAGTCCGCCGCAAATTCGTGTATAAAACACAGTTCAACGTCCGTGGCGACTGTTAGGGTTTCTGATTTGGCCAGATCTGGCTAAAGCCTTTCATTTCTGATATTTCGGAACCATTCTCAGCCGCCCGAGGAATTTGCTTTTTAACTTATGCCTTCACGTCCTACATCTTTAGATCGCTCGTTGCGACTGGCGCTGCCGGCGACCTCCGCCAACTTGGGGCCAGCGTTTGACGCTGCTGCCCTCGCCCTGGATTTTTATCTTCGTTTGCGCGCCGAGCGCGCACCCGACTTCTTTGTCACCGCCCAAGGACGCGATGCGCAGATTTGCGCCCGCATGGAGAACCACCTGATCGTCACCACTTATTGCGAAGTGCTCGAATCGGAGAACCGCAAGATTGCGCCCTTGCGCATCCACATCGAAAACGAGATTCCTATCGGCCGAGGTTGCGGATCGTCCGCCGCCGCTCGCCTGGCTGGGATTGCGCTGGCGGTACATTTTGGACATCTGCGCTGGAAAAATGACCGCATCGTCGGGGAAGCTTCCATGCGCGAGCACCACCCCGACAACGCTTCCGCCTGCTGGATGGGCGCGCTCACCGTGGCTCGCATGGCCAATCAGGTGCAGGCGCAGGTGGTGGAGGTGAAGCCAAAAGGGAAGTGGCCGCTGTTGCTGGCTGTTCCGGATGCGCCGCTCTCCACCGAGCAAGCCCGCCGCGTGCTGCCCTTCCAGTACTCGCGCGCCGACGCCGTCACCAACATTCAGAACTCGATGCTGCTGTTCGCGGCTTTCACGCAAGACCGTCCTGACCTGCTCCCTTCGGCGCTCGAAGACCGCATCCACCAGCCCTATCGCGCCCCGCTCTGCCCGCTGCTTCCCGCGCTCAAGGAACTCACTGGAGAGTCCGGCATCCTCGGCGCCGCCCTCAGCGGAGCTGGCCCGTCGGTGCTGGTGTTCCTAGATCCGAAAGTTCCAGCGAAAAGGGCAAAGCAGAGAATCGCTGCCCACCTTACCAAGCGCCGACTGACCGCCGAACTGATTCTCACCGAGATCGCGCTTCACGGTGGACGCGACGGAGCCGACTGGAAGAAACATCATCCCAGCGCAAAGCGATAGACGGGGACGCGGCGCACGTGATGGTGTTGCATGCCGACGGCAGAGATTTCAGTCTTAAACGACAGAACCGAAAGTCAACCCAACCCAGAGCCTAATCCCGAACCACCGCCGGAGCCAACTCCAGCTCACTTGCCGTGATGCGATGCCCGCGCAGCGCGAATACTCCCAGCGCCAGCACCGCCGCCGCCATGCCCAGCGCATCCGGAACCCCTATGCTTTTCGCCAGCGCGCCCCACAACGTGGCGCCCACCGCCATGCCTCCCTGCAACACCAGCAGGTAAAACGACAGCGCCCGCGCGCGTATGTACGCCGGACACATGGTCTGTGCGGCCACATTCAAACAAGCCAGAATCCCGATCCAAGCTCCGCCCGCTACCAACATCACCGCACACAACAACACAAAGCTCTCCGCTCGTCCTGCGGCAAAAGTCATCCCGGCAAAAATCAGAATGGAGGCGCCCACCACACCATCCACTGACAGCTTTTCCCGCACCCGCGGCAGCGCTAACGCTCCCAGCAGCGCGCCCAGACCAAAACAGCCGAGCAGCACGCCATATCCCGTCGCCCCATAGGGACGCGCGACGATCGGCAGCAGCGCCAGCATGGCAACGGCCGCCAAGCTGAACGTTCCCGTGCGCAGCAACACCGACTTCGCCAGTTCACTCTCGCGCACATAAGTGAAGCCTTCACTAATTGCCGACCAAACGCGCAGATTTGTCGGTCGGGCCGCAAGCGGCCGCTTCCAGCGATATAGAAACAAGATCACGCCTAAGAATGAAATAGCATTCAGCAGAAATGTTGTGCCGCACCCAACTGCTGCCACAACCAGGCCGCCCAACGCAGGTCCCACTGCTCTTGCTACGTTGAATCCCGCGGAGTTCAGAGACACTGCCGAAGCATGTTGCTTTGCCGGAACCAACTCCGGCGTAATCGCCTGCCACGCCGGATCATTCATCACCGCACCGAGGCCGAGCAGGAACGTAAACAACAGCAGCACCCACGGTCCCACGCAACTGGTCAGGGTCATAATGCCGAGCGTTCCGGAAGCCAGCACCATCCATCCCTGGGTCAGCAAAAGAAAACGCCGCCGGTCCACCATGTCGGCCAGTGCGCCCGCCGGCAGGATCACCAGAAACACCGGTACTGCTCCCGCTGCCTGCACCAGTCCAATCATCAGCGGATTCATGGTCATCTGCGTCATCAGCCAGCCCGCGCCCACGTTCTGCATCCAGGTGCCGGTATAAGAAATGACCGAAGCAATCCAAAGCGATCGAAACAGCGGCTCGCCAAGCGGCGTCCATGCCGAAACCGAATGCTTCCCCGCGATCGACGCCACGACCGGCATTTTGATCATTTCCGCCATGAGTGAACAAAACCCCGAAGGGGCGACTGAGCTTAGCCCAGCGCTTCAGCGCTGGGGTGACTGCGGGATTAAGATCAAGTCCGGGAGGGACGGCTGAACTCGGCCGAACAATCCCCCGCGAACGGCTAACGACTAACGACCGGCGACCAACGACTCACCCCGAAACGGCCACTCTCGTCGCCGCCAGGCCCGCACAACGTAGATCGCCAATCCCACGACCAGAATCACTCCCGCGTAACGAATCTCGCGGAGAAAATTCTTCCGCGAAATCAGGATGAACGTAAAGCTGGCCGCGGCTATCAATGCCGGAACCGGATACAGCCACATGCGAAATGGCCGCGGCAAGTCCGGACGCCGGATGCGCAGCACAATCACTCCGATGCTCTGCACCAGAAACTGCAGCACGATGCGGATTACGATCAGCGCGGCAATCAAGTCGGCCAGCCGCAATAAACAGAACAGAGCTGCGACTCCCGCCAGTGCCAGCAGCGAAACGTAGGGGAACTTATACACGGGATGAACGCGTGCAAAGGCCTCGAAATAATTTCCGTCGAGCGCAGCCGCATACGGCACACGCGAATAGCCAAGCGTCAGTGAGAATACGGAAGCGAATGCCGTCCACATTACGAGCACCGAAATAACCGAAGCCGCGCCGTGTCCGTAGACGCGCTGCATCATGGTCGAGACGATGTACAACTTGGTGCCCGACGCGCCCGACTGAATCAGCTCTCGCCACGGGATGACGCCGAGGATGCTGATATTCATCACGATATAAAGACTCGCGACCGCCAAAATGGATAGCAACAGCGCCCGCGGAATATTTTTCCCAGGGTCTTTGACTTCGTCTCCCAGAAAACAGACGTTGTAGTAACCGCCAATGTCGTAAGAGGCAATCAGCATTGCCCCACCCAGTCCGTGAAAAAAGTCCCGCGAAAAAGAAAACGCGCCTGGAGGTAAATCGAATGCCTGATGCGCGTCGAAATGGGTGAGGCCGGTAAGGATGATCCATCCAATCGTTGCCATCACCCCAGTCCAGAGCACTTTGGTGAGGCGCGAGATGGCAGTGATTCTGCGGTAGAGCAGAAACGCGGTGAGCGCGCAAACGCCGATTGCGAGCAGCGTCGCCGGCATCGCGACCCAGCTCAGTTGCAACGGTCCGATCAGCGGAAGATTCATGCTCCACGAACGGGTTGACCAGACGTGTTCCAGGCTCGGCCAGAAAAAAGCCGCATATTGCGAGAGGCCGATGGCACCCGAGGCTATGGAGAGTGGCGCGCTAAACGATAATTGCCAGATGAAGAGAAACGAAACGAGGCGACCCAAGGTTTGCGGCCCGTAGATCTCTTTCAGATAACGGTAAGAGCCGCCCGACCCCGGCAATGCCGCGCCTAGTTCGGCCCACACCAGCCCGTCGCAGACAGCCAGCAGCGCGCCGAGAATCCATCCCAGCATGGCCTGCGGACCGCCCATCGCGGTGACGATCAGCGGGATCGTAATAAACGGTCCCACGCCGATCATGTCAATCATGTTCAGCGCGGTGGCAGAGCCGAGGCCAATGCCGCGGACGAGTTGCGGATTGGAGTCGGATTCGCCTTCGCGCGGAATTATCATGAGGTAAGTCGGTGGTCGATGGCCATTAATCGTTGGCGCCCCGTCACTAACCTAACTTGAATTTGTCATCCTGAGCGATCGAAGGACCTGCTTTCTGCAGCTCCAACCAGTGTCGCGACAGAGAAGAGCGAACGACCAGCGACCAACGACCAGCGACTAGCGACTGCCGATCAAATTCACAAACAACCGCACCGCCCCCGGCACACCCGCCGGTAACTGCCGGAAGAACGCATATCCCGTATAGATATAGGTTCCCTTGCCGTAGTGCGCCACTAGCAGTCCGCCCTTCTTCTCGCCTTCGCCTGGATCATGAGACTCCAGTAGTGGAGTAAAGTTCGAATCCCACTGCGTCATGAAATAGAGCCCGCGCTCCTGCACCCAGCCGTCGAAATCTTTCTGAGTAATTTCATTCGGAGAATGAAAGATCGGATTCGTCGGATCGAGAATCGCAACCGGCGCTTCCTCGACTGAAACGCGGTCGCGGCCGAGTGTCGCCGGATAAGGCGTGAAATTGCCGTTATTGAAATCTCCCGCCGCGGCGCCGAGGGTGTTGTACTGCACCACGAGCCGTCCGCCCGCCTGCACAAAGTCGAGGAGCCGCCTATTGTTTGCGATCACATCTTTCTGCGTGTCGTAAGCGCGAATCCCCAGCACGATTGTCTGATAGCGGCCTAAATCTTCCGTGCCTAACTTCTCCGCCGGAATCAGCGTGACATTCATCCCGATCTGCTTGAGCACCGTAGGAATGTCGTCTCCGGCGCCCATGATGTACCCGACTTTCAGATCCTTCGGGACCTTTACATCCACGACGCTGACGCGTTGTACTGCCGGCTGATAGTAATAAAACGTGCCGAGATCTTCCCGCGTAACGAGTGAGTATCCCTCACTGTATGTATCTCCGCTGGCGTCAAGCACAGCGCGAACTTCAAGCCGCTGCTCACGCAAGCTGCCCGGCAACAACTGGAACGAAAAGTCCTGTTTGTCGCCACGATGGGACAACGTCACCGGCTGCTCGTTCTGCTCGGCTCGCCAGCCGGACGGCAATTCGAGCCGCAGGGTTCCATTCGGGGCTCCGGTGAGATTACAGCTTACGCCGACCTTTACCGTGACCTTTTCTCCGTCGTGCAGGGGCAGAACCTGTTCCCCCGGCTCGAGAGCTAAAGAGAACGCGGGCGCAACTGCCAAGGGTGTTTTGGAGCGGCTGCCGCCTGCATCGGTAAACGGTACC
>Ga0209274_10000672_pt1 | contig 19149 bp, 20 predicted proteins | sample HubBroMetageREF1_FD_188343 | JGI IMG/M metagenome (GOLD analysis project Ga0209274, IMG submission 188343) | Reference soil microbial communities from the Hubbard Brook experimental Forest, New Hampshire, USA - Hubbard Brook CCASE Soil... | ecosystem: Environmental > Terrestrial > Soil >...
ACACGACGATGGCTGCCGCGGATTTAGCCACCGACAGCTTGGTAAAGGCCGGGTTTTCCGCTTCTGATATTTCCGCTCTTCTCCCTGAGAATCTCGGCCCGAAACCAATCGCGACCGAAAAAGCCACCAAGGCTCCCGAGGGTGCGACAGCGGGCGCCAGCACTGGCGCGGTGCTCGGCGGAGCACTTGGTTTGCTCGCGGGCGTCGGTATGCTGGCGATCCCCGGGCTTGGGCCTTTTATAGCTGCTGGTCCAATTATGGCGGGGCTTGCCGGGCTCGGGGTTGGAGGAGCCGTCGGCGGAGTCACAGGCGCGCTCATTGGCTTGGGCATTCCAGAGTACGAAGCGAAGCGTTATGAAGGACGCCTGCAGAAGGGCGGTATTCTCCTCTCGGTTCACTGTGACACCTCGGACGAAATCAAGCGAGCCAAGGAAATCCTAAAGAACACGAATGCGGAGGACATCTCGTCGACCGGTGAGTCTTCTGCAAACGTGAAGGCCGACGGGCCGCAGGTTCGACGCACAAGTTCGGGCGGCAGCCGGTAGTTTCAGGGGAGGAAGTTCGATTTTGGGCTTCCTCCTCACTTTCCATCGAGAAAAGATCGATGAGAGGCGAGATCAGTAGTGAATAAAGGACAACGTAATGAAAGCGAAATGGAGGATCTTATGAGCGGCAGAATGAAATGGGCCGGATCGGTTTCTGCATTTGCGGCAGGTCTCGGTATCGGTGCCGCTCTGGGGGTACTGTTCGCTCCCGCATCCGGCGAAGACACACGCGAATACATTCTGGAGAGTGCGAAAGACGGTGTGGATGGGGCTGTCGCGGCCGGTCAGAAACTCACCCGGAGCGCGCAGCAAGGTATTGACGAAGCAAAAGGACGGGTGCGCCAGGCGAGGGAAGTTGGGGAACAGGCCTTTCGTGAAGCAAAGAGCTCATCATCATAGTGAACCTCGCGTCCAGGAGCCCTTCAGGAGAGGACAATGAAAATTACCGAACGTAAGTCGGATGCACGAGACGATGATTTCCTCACCACCGTGGCCCGATCAATTGGCTCGACGCTTGGAGCTGTGGCAGCGAAAGTGGACCCCTCGTTCCGCAAGGCGCGCCGGCGACCACCGAGCCCCAAGCGTGCTAGCAAGCGACGTTCTGCCTCTCGAGCCGGTCGGCGTCGCACCGCCGGAGCTCCACGGCAGCGCGGCAAAGCCTCACGTCTCAATCGCAAGAATCGAAAGAAGTCCGCAAATTAGCTTGAATCGGGACGTGAGAGAGTTCGCAAGCAGCGCCTCTCGGGAGTTCAAGAATCGATCGCTGTAGGAGAGGATTCTAAATGCTGTTACTGATCGTGATTTTGGTGCTTTTGTTCGCCGGCGGCGGCTATTACGGATATTCGCGGTGGGGCACCGGTGGGGGACTCGGAATCGTCGGGACGGTACTCCTGATTTTGTTAGTCTTATATCTTCTCGGCGCATTGCATTGAGCGCCGAGCAAACGCTACCCTCATGAGATCCGGACCAGTGACGAACATTTCTACCGCGCTTGGGATTGCACTCCTGCTATCGACGATGTGTGCCTGCGCCACGAACGAGACAGCCCAACAGCGGAAAGAACGTGAGGACAAGACTCGGGCCGAAGCTGCGAAGGCAACCGACCGAGCGAAGCCGGAAATCCAGGCAGCGGGGCGCGAGCTGGGTCGAGTAGCGGATGAAGCCGCCAGAGAAGCGCGTGCTTTCGCCGAAGGTGTACGACAGGGTTGGGTTCAGGGCGGACACCATGTCGTCAACCTAAACTCCGCGTCGGAGAGCGAACTCACGGAATTGCCGGACATTTCTGGCGTGACCGCGCGACGAATTATCAGAAACCGGCCTTATCGTGAGCCGGCCGAATTGATTGCAAAGCATGTCGTATCGAGCGAACAGTACGCGAAAATCAAAGATATCGTCACGACAGAATAAGAATTCAGTCTCTATGAATGAGCTCGCTGCACAGTCCTTGACTCGGGAGCGGAAAAAGGTGAAACGGCATGGCCACGAAAAAAGTCAGGAGTAGCGGTCTAGCCAATCCGTCACGGCTGAGTGCCATCGATGCGGATGACAAGCAGGCAATCCGAGTCATTATCGAAACGCCTAAGGGAAGCCGGAACAAGTACGCATTCGACCCTGAGCAGAAGATTTTCCAGCTGATGAAAGTGTTGCCCGCCGGGATGGCGTTTCCCTATGATTTTGGCTTCATTCCTTCAACTCTCGCCGAGGATGGAGATCCGACAGACGTGCTCGTTCTGATGGATGAACCGGCTTTCCCCGGATGTCTCCTAAAATGCCGTGTTGTGGGTGTGATCAAGGGCGAGCAAGGCAAGAAAAAGAAAAAAGAACGCAACGACCGTATCGTTGCGGTCGAGCAGGAAAATCACAGCTACGCGTATGTAAAGCACGTAGACGACTTGGGGAAAAAGTTTGTTCGTGAGCTGGAAGCATTCTTTGTGAATTACCACAAGATGCTGGGCAAAACGTATTCAATCATCGGAGTGAAGGGCCCTGGCGAAGCGCGTCGCCGTGTTAAAGATGGCATGCGAGCGAACGCACGTAAGTAAGGGTTAGCGTCTTGAATGCTTTTTGCTCGCCTGCCAGACTAGAACCGACACGCCGAGCCACAGACTGAGTGCTACCAAGAGCACGACTCCGGCGTTCCAGACGGGAAGCAATTTCCAAACAAACCAAGCGAAACAGGCGAGGCCAATACTGCCCATCGCGGCGCCCCGAGCATCCAGCGCCGCTGCTTGTCGCCCCCGCGTGGTGTTCGTAATTCCTGCCTTCCACTTCTTTTCCCGCTCGTGTTTTTCAACGAGCGTGGCGCTCGCGGGAAAGATAGCCGGGAATGCGAGGAAAAGGCCGCCGAATATGGGGCCGAACCGTTTGGCCAGCAAACCCGCGATCACCGTGATGGCGCCGCCAAACAAGAAACGGACGCCGTATTCATACCACCTGGTTCCTGCGAGAGTTGACAAATCGAAAGTTATTTTCATCACTCGTTAGCGCAAAGCGATTGCCCAGACTCCGAGGGCGCAAATCAACCACAGGGCAAGCGCAGCAGTCGAAGCATATTTCGAATGCATTCGATTCCTTATCATCAACCGGCTGCACAATGTGGCATACGCACAGAAGGCGAATGCGCCCACAATCATCGAGCGGGCCTCGATTGCAGCATAGATCTTACCCTCTGCCACGATCGTCAGTCCGACAGTGGCGAGCGCGACGGAAGGCGCAGCCCCGAACAGGCCGGCAAAACTTTTGGGCTTAAGGACGTCGCCCAGAGCGGCGAACGCTGTGACGACCAAGCCGCCAACGACGAAACGGAAAATGAGTTGCGTGATTAACAATTTCGCTCCCACTTCGCGCCAAGAAATCTGCCGCGGACCCGGCACTGCTCCGGTTTCCGCGGCAGTACGACTTGCGATGGCGATCGGACAGGATTACGCCCGCGCGGCCTTGCCCTTCACCTTTCGAGTCCCTGAGGTTCCCTCCGGTTTGCTTTCGCCGCCTTCTTCGATTGTCATCTTGTCCGCGAGTTTGGACAATTTTACGTCTGTATCTTTTTCTTCCTGCAGAGTCTGGCTGAGAAGGCTTACGGCTTTGCCTTCACCAAGTTTCTCCGCCATCGCGCGCACGGTGCCGTACGCCGCGATTTCATAATGCTCTACTCGCTGCGCTGCGCCGATCAGAGCAGCATCCTTCGCGTCACGCTCATAATCTTCCTCGGCAGCTTCGCCGCCTTCTTTGATCAGACCCTCCATGCCCTTACAATGTTTGCCCGTTGGCGTCTCGTCGAGGTCGTCGAAGATCTGCTCCAGCCGCGAAACATGCTCCCTGGTTTGTTCGAGGTGCTGTACAAATCCATTGCGTAGTTCTGCGGAAACCGCAGCCTTCGCCATTTTCGGAAGGGCTTTCACCAACTGCGTTTCTGCGCTGTAAATGTCCTTCAACTCGTCAACGTAAAGCTCTCTCAGTTCTGTTTGCTGCACGGTACACCTCCGGAGAATTTGTGAATCGTTCAATTATGCAAGAGTGAATCGCCCTCAACGATAGAGCCGAGACTGTATACTGGGATTACCAACGCTGTACGGCGAAGCCTTCAATTTTGCCATCCACCCGCACCCGCGCTAGGCGGAACGGGCGCTCCCCCGGCAGGCGAGTTACGGCTACCGGCCGTTTGAACCCGCACGACTTATCGGGCGTTGACGATGCAAGAAGCGCTAGCTATGAACGTGTCGCGGAAAACCTAAAGTTGCACGAATTTGACTGTTGCGCGAGGCAATCACGCGACGCTGTGTCGCGAAATTGGGCCCTGTTCCTTGGCGGCGGCTGTCTTAGTCGGGAAAATAGCGGTAATCGTTGTACCTAAAGCATTGGAATCCACAGTCAATTCACCATGGGCCTGCCGCACCCGCTCTCGCATTCCCCTGATCCCGACGCCCAACCCGGCACCTTGGGATTGAACCTCCGCGAATCGTTCAGGGGACATGCCCTTCCCGTGGTCCTGAACCTGTGCATAAATCTTGTCGGGCTCACGAGTGATACGGATCACGGCAGTCTTGCTTCCTGAATGGCGATGGATGTTGGTCAAGCATTCCTGTACCAGGCGAAATATGGCGAGTTCCACATCCGGGGCAAGCCTTCCGAAGTCGGCGGGAATATTCAGCTCAATGCTAAGTCCGCTGCGTTGCTCAAGTCCCTCCAGGTACCAGCCAAGCGCAGAAGAAAGTCCCAGTTCGTCCAGCATGGGCGGGTGCAGAAGATAAGAGGTAGTCCGTATCTCCTTTGAGAGATCCTCAATTAATTCCCGGGCATCTGTGACGGTTTGGGACAGTCGCACAGGGTCGCGCTTCGCTTCGTCCTCGATTCGCGAAAGAGTCATCGCGAGAGCAGCCAGATTCTGGCCCGCGCTGTCGTGCAAGTCACGGGCGATGCGCCGGCGCTCCTCGTCCTGGGTAGCCATCAATCTTCCCGAAAGGTCGCGCAGCTGATCGGACTGCTGCAGAATCTCAGCGTTGCGCCGACGCAACTCTTGCGTGCGAAATTGCACTTGCGTATCGAGCGCATCAGCGAGCGTGCGAAAACGTTGTTCGCTCTCGTGCAATTCGCGCTCTACCCGCTTGCGCGCGCTGATATCGCGCGCTATTTTCGAAGCACCGATGATTTCTCCAGCGGCGTTTCTGACGGGAGAAATTGTCAGTGATATCTCAAGCTTCGTGCCATCTTTTCGCACACGAACAGTGTCGAAATGATCGATGCGGTCGCCCTGGCTGAGTCGCGCCAGGATTGTGGTTTCCTCGTCCCGGCGATCGAAGGGAATGATCATCGAGATCGGCCGGCCTACGGCTTCTTTCGCTGTGTATCCAAAAAGCCGCTCGGCGCCTCTGTTCCAACTGGTGATGACGCCCTGTAAAGTCTTGCTGATAATCGCATCGTCGGAAGAATCCACGATTGCAGCGAGCAAGCCGCTCGCCTTATCGGCTTGCAGGCGCAACGCGGGAAGCTCGTCCAAAATGGATTGAGTAACCTTGTCGCTGTCGGTTTCTGGCTCGGCAAGAATGCAACTCGCGAGTGCTTCATGCGTCGCAAGAAGCTGCTTGATGTCATCGTCCAGCTGGATTTCAGGATGCACCTTGGTCCAGTAGTGTGCCGCGCGGACGAACGCCAAGAAAAGCAGCAGGTACTGCAGTCGAACGGTGCCCAGCAATCGTTCCAGTGCATCAAGGCATTCCGGAGCATTCGCCGTTTGCAAGAACAGATGACTGGCGAGCGAAAAAATCGCATCTTCCATCTGGGTGTCGGCCGCAGGCATTTCAATAAGAGGCGCGGGACATTGCGAACAAAACACAAGGCGCGACTTCAGCTCAGCCCCTCGTGGAAGCGGCCGCCGCAGCAATTTGACTACATCCACGATGCTTGCCGCGCCGCCATCTTTGTCGCCGGCCGGCCGGCCAAGTCCAATCAAGAATCCCGTGTGGCGGGCTATGCAGTAGCGGACTGCGCAGAAGCGGGAAAGTTGAACGAAAAGTCGTTCTTTGAAGACAGAGGGGAGGGCGTTATCGAGATAGGCTGCTTGCGCAAATCCCCACAGTTTTTCGGTGATCTCCGGAGTCTCGGGCGAGAGCCGGAAGAAGTTCGGAAGCACACCAAACCGCTCGTTGACGCGACGCTGTAGCTCTTGCGCGGCAGTACTCGCCGCTTGAGAATTATTGGATTTCATAAGCCCACCTTCGTTGGCCTCGATACCCTACGCGAGTATACGCTCTGCTTTCACATGGGAGCTGAGAACAACCAGCATCACCAGTGAATCGGCGCGAATGCCGAATTCCGCTTCCGTGCGCCTTGGGCGGCCCGCAGGGTCTGAGAATCAGCCGTTCGCTATGATACCGATCCGTCCGGATCTGTTAAATACATGCTTCGATGTATCGCTTTCGTCGTCCTATCCTGTTCAGCTTGTTTCCAAGGGGCCAATAGCCTGGAGAGCGATGCCAAAGAAAATTTTGGTCGCTGACGATAATGCGATGATTCGCAAGAGCCTTTGCAGAATCTTCGAAATAGAAGAGAACTACGATGTTTGCGCAGAGGCCGTCAATGGTGAGGAAGCGATCGCGCTCGCGAGAGAACACAATCCTGATTTAGTCATTCTAGATTTTCAGATGCCTGTGATGAACGGAATTGAGGCCGCTTACGAATTGAAACGAATTATGCCTGACCTTCCGATCATTCTGTTTACGTTGCATGCAGACACAGTGATGTACGCCTTGGGCCCGAGCTCTCCGATTGATCTGGTAGTCGCAAAATCCGACGCGGTCCACATCGTAGATCACATTCGCTCGCTGATCCCCGTCTGAGTCAGCCGCCCGATCCTTTCCGAACTCTCGCCACGAGCTCTGTATGGGCTCGCGCTCGTTCGTGGTAGACGGCGACTAACAGTTGCCATCTCGCCTTTTCCGCATCGGGCAGGCCACTTGCAAGCTCTTCCACGTGTTGCGCCGCCTCGTCCCACCAGCGAACGTCGCCTTCGACAAAGGACAAGACTTCCTTGAGGAGTTCTTCCAAGTTGCACCTCCAGGAAAGGTGTATTGCAAAGCGGCGGGGATTCTACCACCACTCTTTCGCCGATGACCATTCGAATCCACGGGGCGAAACCAAACGTCCACCGATTGAGCGAATCGATCGGAAATGCGAGCAAGACAATACGGAAAATACAATAGCGCGCGAGCATGATTGTGGGGATCCCAAAATCAAATCGGTGTCCAATCCGGTGTCCAAGCGACTAAAGAAAACACCCTCAGCAGCTTGTGGCGACCGAGGGCGATTTACGGAACGCACTGGACATTGCGAACATCCGGAAGAGCTAATTTCTCATTCGCAACCAGGAGTTCGGGGGTTCGAGCCCCCTCACGTCGACCAAAGTACCTCACGGTGGTAACGGCCGTCTTCACGCCGGCGGCTTTAACGGTCTTTCTCCGCGCCCCACCCATCAGCGACCGAATTGTTCGAATCGCGCAACAAATTTAAAACAGCTGCAACAAAGCAGCGACGAATCAAGGTAGAATACGTTTTTACATCGGCTTTGACCTGTGGACTACCCCTCCCAGTCACCACACAGGTAAAGGGGAGAGTCCGTGCACGCAATTGAATTATGCGCGATTTGCGACCGGCCAAACTGCGGTGCCACGGTCATCGTTTCCAAGCTGGGCTCCGACAGAAAGCGTTTTGACTCCGAGACTGCTTCCATCGAAATGATCTGTCCCGCCTGCAACAAACCCTTCGAGCTGTCCATCACTGCCATGGAACGCGTAAACGTATCGGAAGATCAGCTCCAAATAGGGTTTTTCGGAGGCCGCAAGGCCGCGCGCGCCGGCTTCGCAGCCGCAAGCAAAAGTTAACCCCACGATTTTCGCTCCTGCCCTGTGGCCGAACTTTCCACGCCAGCCAAGTTCCGCTCTTTTGATTTTGACACGGCTTTCGTGGCACAGCGATTCTTGGCTGCGCGTTTCGGCTGGTCGGCTCTGCCTCCGTAACCGCAAAAAACACGACAAAAACGAGCGATTGATTTTGGGGTGCGGAGGAGGCGCGCGGGAAGAGTGGAGTTCCGAGTTCGAGCCAGCTCCAACATGCTGCGTCCTTCGAAGGCTGCAACAGTGCCCCGACCCACGCTAACACAGTCGTATTTTCCGCGCTGTTCGCAGAAATACGCAGAGCCGTAATTGAGTGAAAGGCAAATGGGTCGCGGTTCGCGTGCGGACCTTTCGATGGAAAGTCTCGGGGCGATCGATTGGGTGGTTCGGGAGGGCGAGCCACCCGCCGCTGTGGTCTAGAGCAAGGGAGCAGTCGGACGTTATTGCTTCATCACCTCATGGCATTCCGTTCGCACAGCCGCCATTTTATCTGGCGCTGGCATGGTGAATGGTTCGCCCGGTCGTGAGGACATCGCTCGCAGGCATTGCTCAAATGCGGGCTTGTTAAAGAAAAACAGAATCATGGCAGGCTCATTCGAGACGTTCGACACGCCGATCCAGTTTCCATGCGGAATGAAAACGGTCGCTCCCGTTCCTGCGTCGTATTCACGTCCTGCCAACGTGACGTGCACCGTGCCCTTGTGGACGAATATGACTTCATCTTCGTGCAGATGCTTGTGGGTCGGAATTTTGTTTCCCGGTGGCATCTCCTCTGTCCCGACGACCAGTGCGTCCGAGCCGGTACTGAGGGGATCAACCTTGAAAATAAGTGGCTTGTCGCCAAGCAGCATCCAACGATCACCCTCGTCGGCCTGAAAGACTGTGGGCGTCGGTTCCTTTGGCACAGCCTTCGAATCTGGGGTCGGTGCGTGGGCCTTGGAGGCGCTTGGTGCAGTGTCAAGGTTGCTCTGGGCACATAATGGGGCGGTCGCGAAAAGCAGCAACAATGTCAGATGAGCGTGAATTGCCATACGCCCTCCATTTTCCGAATCGACCTACGGTTGAAAGGTATACCGAAGTGAAGGTCGCACGGTCAACTGTCGGAACATCGCCATTGCACTCACAACCCCGGAATTGCCTCGCCCGGGTCTGGGCCAGGTGAACCAGCCGCCACGCCGAAATTCATCTGCGTTGGATCGGGTGGTATGGAAGGGTGCGCCACTTGCCGGTAGAGCCGCTGCGTCTAAGCCCCCACCCATCACGTGAACCAAAAAACGCGAAGGCGGGTGGCGCGGATTTCCGCACCGCCCGGATGAGCCAGCTGGGATTTTGGGGCCAGTCAACCCGTAGCGTCGCGTGTGCGAAGGGGGGACGCCGACTTTCGAGCCTCGCAGCGATGATCGAGGCGATCGCACGAAGCGCCGGGCGCTAGCGCGCAGCCGAGGCAACGGGCAGCTGTGCGGCGGTTTCGCGCGTGGGCTCGTGGCGCGGCGTCGTCGCCTCGGCTGCAGGGGCATTCTGGTTGGACTTGGCGTTTGACTTTCCGAAAAATGCGGCGCGGGCTTTCTCGAACGAATCCTGCGGCGTTGCAATGGTCTGACTCATCTGGGCTTATTATCTCCTGGTCGTTCGCATTGCGATCAAAGCCCAACCCAGCGTTACCATGCATACCTACCAGGGGCCGCAGAGGGCTGGCACTGCGGTCCCTGTCCTAAACTGTTTCCTGTTGCGTCCGACGGACTTCCGTTATATGCGGCCGCACGGTGAGGGCGGATATACCGTTAGAGGCTTGACGGGCGATAGTGGCTTATTTTTGAGTGCTTTACGAGGTGTGGATTTTCGAGCATTCTTGGTCGCCATGGCCTTGCTCCTGAGCCGCCGCGCTACACAGAGGGTAGTGCAATCCAGCGACCGAACGTTTCATCCAGGGCGAAGACCGCCCAGCGCAGACGGGTATGGACTTACGCTACGCACGCGCAAACCGAAGCAGGAAACTTTTCCCTCGCCGGTGCTGAATGATTCAACGCGCGTTGAATTATTCAACGCAGGATCTTCAGGCTGCCTCGCGCCGCGCGATCGTCGCTAGCAATTCACGTCGCAGCAACGCGACTGCAACATTGTGAAACAAGATTTCAGGCCGCGCGAAAAGCTAATCAACTTCTGCGCTGCGCGCTGCACTGGTATCATGCAACTTCGCGCGGCACCGAGCATGCAGCACCACGCATCACGCTCGGCGCTCGACAAAAACCGCCGGCGCGCTCGCGCGAGCCGCCAGAAAGACGAGACTCCAGTGCCAGACCTCAGCTCGCTCGTTGCCTCCTCTCTCGCCGGATACTACGAAGAAGTTCGCGGACGCCTGCACCAATGGGTCGCGCCTCTTTCGACCGACCAGCTGTGGCGCAAGCCCTATTCCTACGGCAACAGCATCGGCCACTTGCTCCTGCATCTCACCGGCAACCTGAACTACTACATCGGCGCGCAAATCGCCGGCACCGGCTACGTGCGCGACCGCGACCGCGAGTTCAACGAACCGCGCAAGCTACCGAAGGAGCGGGTGCTCGCTGATTTCGATCGCACCATCGACATGGTCGCCGCTACCATCCGCCAGCAGTCCGCCGAGGATTTCGCCAAGCCCTACTCGGCCGCGCTGGAACCGGAAGCCCGCGACCGCTTCACTGTATTCCTGCGCATGGCAGCCCACGCCTACCACCACGTAGGCCAGATAATTTACCTGTCGAAGGAAGTCACCAAATCCGCACCGTAGCGCTTCCGAATCGTGTCGCGGAATCGGAGGCACGCGCGGCCGAAGACGGAGACGAACGCGACGACGGACGCAGAGCGAGAGCGTGCTGAAGGACGCTAGACGATTTGCACTTCTGCAGATTTTGATTCCCACCTTCGCGCTAGCTGCACGACCTCAGGAGAAGCCGCCGGCACCACCTTCGCCGGCGCTCCACCCGCCTCAGATTTCTCGCAGAGCCGGGCGTCCATCCGTCGCGAGACGAATCGTCTGGCGCAAGCCGTTTTCGACTTTCCGTCGCGCCCGAGAGATTCTTGATTTCAGCGCACTGGTTCCAATGCCGAGCGTCTGCATCGAGACCGCGGCCGACCGGTCGTCCAGTTCGTAAAGTCGAAATGCCGTTTGCAATCCCGGGGAGAGCTGGCGGACTTGCTTTTCGACGAGGGCGCGGATTTCGACGGCGGCACAGATCTGCTCAGGGTTTGGCCGCACGTCAACGACTTTGCGTTGCAGTTGTTCCGGGCGATTGTCGACAAGTTCGTCCAACGAAGCTTCGGAACGTCCATTTCTTTTACGGCGAATCATCAGAGACGAGTTGATGACGATGCGCGTCAACCAAGTGGAGAACGAGGAGCGGCCTTGAAAGGACTGCAAATTCGCGAACGCTCTGCAAAAACCATCCTGCACTGCGTCCTCCGCGTCTTCTTTGTTCCGCAGGATGGCGAAGGCAATTCCGCGGAGCTTGCCGCTCTGGCTCGCGAATATCTGTTCATGAGCGTCAGAATTTCCATCAATCGCTTGCTGCACGAGGTTCGCGTGGTCAGCCGCGGTCGAGGACGCAACGACCCTCTCAGATCCTGTCGACGTTGAGGCTGAGGGGTGGCTCCGCGCGGTCTTTGCATGTCGATTTTTGACGCCGAGCCGTACGGTCCCCACGCCAGGTAGAAGATTGGATGAATAAGCGCACCGTGCATTCATAAAACAGAATCTCCCTTTTTGGTGGTTTGTAGGCTGTGGCCGCGCAGAATCCACCTCTCCTCCGTCGCGGTCTCCTCGATCGTTACAGCGAGCATTTTTTCCTTCTCGAATCCAAACATCAGACGTTTGAAGCCTCGTTGCTTTTCAAAGGCAATTGGCGTGCCGATTGGTGGCTCGTAGCGCTCACGCCGCAAGTAGTTAAAAAACCAGACGAATAGGGAACACAACAGGGTTTGGGAAGTTTGAGCCGGAAACCTCGCGATGGTGGCGGGCTAACCGTTGTCCGCAGCCTGACGCTCGCCGCCATCCTTCCCACGGGAGTCGTCCCGAGCGCCGCGAGGGACAATTCCACGCTTGCTCAACGCGAGGCAAACCACGGAGCGCCCGCGTTGCGGCCGTATCACCACGCCACTCCGTAGGTCAGCTTGGAAATCGAACGACGAACGGGGTCCTTAGCACGGGCGGACGATTCCCAGTTTCTTCATGCGGAAATGAAGCGTCGAGCGGTTCATTCCGAGTCGAGCTGCCGCTCCGCTTGGCCCCGAAAGAACCCATCGGGTCTGTTTTAAGACCGCGCGGATATGCTCGCGCTCGACGTCCGCCAGCGTTTCCGGTTTTTCACTGGAATGCCCCGCGGTGACGCGCGATTGAAGGTCTCGGTGGGGCACGCGCAGGATAGAGCCGCGGGAAAGAATCACAGCTCGCTCGATCACGTTCTCCAGTTCGCGGATGTTGCCAGGCCATTGGTAATCGGTAAGTGCTTCCATGGTGTCCGACGGAAGGGCATCGATCGTCTTGTTCAGCTTGCGCGCGGTCTCTTGAACAAAATGCTCGACCAGAAGTGGAATGTCTTCGGGCCGCTCGCGGAGTGGAGGAATGGAAATCGGGAAGACATTCAAACGGTAGTAGAGATCGCTGCGAAACTCTCCCTTCAGGATCATTCCCTCCAAGTCGCGATGGGTCGCGGCGACGATACGAACGTCAACCTTTTTCGTCCGCGTGCTTCCCAACCGTTCGAATTCCCGCTCTTGCAAAACGCGCAGGAGTTTCGGTTGCAACTCCAGCGCGATGTCGCCGATTTCGTCCAAAAACAGGGAGCCCTGGTCCGCCACCTCGACCCTGCCAATTTTCTGCGTGATGGCGCCGGTAAAGGCGCCACGCTCGTGGCCAAAAAGTTCGCTTTCAAGCAACCCGGTGGGAATGGCAGCACAGTTGAGTTTCACAAAGGGCCGCTCCATGCGCGGACTGTGACTGTGTATGGCGCGCGCGATCAGCTCTTTGCCCGTGCCGGTCTCGCCTAGCAACAGCACAGTTGAATCTCCCCAAGCGACGGTTTCGACCATCTCCAGGACGCGGCGAAGAGCGGAGCTTCTGCCAATAATCCCTTCGAAACCGGTCTCCGGATTCAGTGTTTCGTCGAGTCGGTCAAGATCAAGCGTGATCTCCGGATCTGTGTCAGGCCTTAGCTCTTCGTACTGCAGCGGATAAGTAAGATTATTCAAGCTCATTGCCTTGCTCCCTTTTTTGCAGTTTGTCCGTGCGGGCATTCTGTTTTTTCCGCCTTGGGCGCCCACGTTCTTGCCCGATCCATTTACGGACGTAGGGCGGACAATTTTCCAGCTCGATGTTGTCTGCTTCGCACTCAGTCAGAAACTTGACTGCATCGCGGTCTACGAGTGTTACGTCCTTCAAATCGAAGGCGATGTCGCTACCGGCACCTTCCAGCTCGAGGAGCCTTCGCAACTCGTCTGTATCCTCTGCCTCGATTCGACCGCTTAGAGTAAACAGGACCCTTCCATTGGCCTTCCTCTGAATCTTGAGCATCTGAACTCCACGTGAAATTCCAAGCCGAACTGAACTAGCAATTAGTGGCCCGATCCTAAGCAGATGATTCCTGGGAACTTGACGTGCTTTTGGCTGGCGAAAGCTCGCCAATTGGCGAAATCTCGCACGACATTCACTTGCAAACTTGCTCGACATTGGGAAGTTTTGCTGTGTTTCCGTCTGTTGCGTGCAGCAGACTTGAACCTAGGGGCGCATCGCCCCCAACAAGCGCCCCTCGACCTTCCTTCCCTCCCCAATTTCCCTCCTCATTTCATCGCTGGCCTTGGCAGCTTCTGCGGTACGTTCCGCAACCTGCTGATCGAGTTCAGTGGCAAGGCGCGTGCTTCGTGCGCCCAGCTGCGCCATTTCGGGAAGTATTCTCAAGGTAAGGCTTTGGGAAGTCCTTCAGCCAACTCTGAAAAAAGATGAAAAACTCGGAATAGCTTGTAAGCTAACTAGGCTTCTATGAGCAACTTGTACCATTTCGGCGAGTTTGTGCTAGATCCAGCGAGACGCTCGCTTGCTCGCGCGGATTCAGCCGTCTCTCTAACCCCTAAAGCTTTCGACGTGCTGCTCTTTCTCGTTCAAAACCCCAACCGCGTGGTCACCAAAGAGGAATTGCTGCAAGCCGTCTGGGGCGACACGATCGTAGAAGAAGGGAACCTGACGCAATACATCTCCCACTTGCGCAAGGCGCTGGATCACAACTCGGAAGACACCCGCTTGATCGTCACCATTTCTCGAAAGGGATACCAGTTCACGGCCCGTGTCAGTGTCGCCGAGGCAGCAAGTATCGCAAAACATGACAAGGCCCAGGCGGCTACGGCCGAAACCTCGAAAACCGATGCGCGACCCGTGGAATTTCCAACCCGTGGGAAAGTTACCAATTCAGGCTCTCGTCGTCTCCGCTTGCGCAAATGGTTCGCGGTGGCCGCGCTGTTGATCGTTAGCGCTGCGGCCTTCTGGTTGTACTGGAGTTACAACCGCCGAGTGACGCTCTCTGCGACGGATACCATTGTCCTCGCCGATTTCAAAAACGAAACCGGCGATCCGGTGTTCGACGACGCGTTAGATACCGCTTCACGCTACGAAATGGAGCAGACGCCGTATCTGAACATTCTGGGCAGCGACAAAGTCCTCGGCACCCTGGCGCAATTCAACCTCCCGCCGACGACAAAGTTGACGCCCGAGGTCGCCCGCCAGATCTGCGGCAAGACCAACAGCAAGCTGGTTATCTCCCAATCGATCGGCGATGCCGGTAATGGCTACCGTTTGCAGATGCGGGCGCTCGACTGCGGGTCAGGAGCAACGGTGGCCGAAGAGCAGGTCGACATCGGTAAACGGAATGAGGTCGTCCACGAATTGGGAGTCAGAGCCGCACGCCTTCGCGCGAAACTGGGAGAGCCCGCGGATTCTGTGGCACGCTTCAATCCGCCGCTGGAACAGGCGCTTAGCTCTTCGCTCGAGGCGCTACAGTCCGCCACTCAAGGAGGCAAGCTCTACCTAACCGGCGACACTGAGGGGGCGCTCAAACTCTTTCAGCGAGCTGTCGAGCTGGATCCAAACTTTGCCGTGGCGTATGGGCGCTTGGGCGCGTCCTACCTTTTCCTGGGTAACACTAAGTTGTCGGAGGCTTCCTACACGCGCGCGTACCAACTCCGTGACCGATTGACCGAGAAAGGCCGGTTGGGCGCGGAAATCAACTATTACAGTACTGTGATCGGCGACTGGGAGAAGGAATATTCCTCCGTGCTTCGTTTCCTAGAGATCTTTCCTCGGGATGTGTTCGCTCACGCCAACCTCAGGGAAGCATTTGTGCATCTCGGCCAGCCCGGCCAGGCCGCTGACGAAGCGGCCGAAGTCGCACGGCTGCGGCCAAGCGCATATTATTTCGGTAGCGCCATACAGTCCATCAGGTTCGCAAGCAGATTCAATGAGGCAAAATCATGGCTCGCCAAAGCGGACGCCCTTAAATTCGACAATTCACTCATCCGGCGGGAGAGACTGATTGTGGCATTCGCTACGGGCGACCGGGACCGCGTCGAGAAGATCCTCCAGGAGGAGGAGCGAGGCAGCTATCGAGAGGACTTCCTGTATGAACATTCCCTGATCGAGATTCAGCAGGGTCACTTTCACTCCGCCGAGCGTCTGCGGCTGCAAGCGTTTGGGTCAACCTCGAAGGCCAGCAATGCTGACTGGTGGGCGATCCTCTCGGCCCTGGAGGATGCCGAAGTCGGAAACGACGCGCAAGCTCGAGGCTATGAAAGCAAGGGACCTGGAGGCCCCCTGGATCGCAATGGCAAGATCGCCCTGGCGCTCGCGCTCGCGCGTTCAGGGCGAGAAGCGGAAGCCGGCAGACTCGCAGACCAGGTCAGCGCGGAAAGGCCGGAGGATACGCTCGTGCAGCATTACTTCACTCCCACCATCAGGGCCGCGATCAAGCTGCGGCAACACGATCCCGCGGCGGCCATCGATCTGCTCCGCGGCACTGCCAAGTACGATCTGGCGTTTACGGGATTTGACTATTTGTACCCCGCCTACATCCGCGGACTGGCGTATCTGGATCTCGGCGATGGCCGATCGGCCGCGGCTCAGTTCCAAAAGCTGATCGACAATCCCGGTTTTAGCGTGAGACATGTCACGGGACCCTTGGCCTGGCTCCAGCTTGGCCGCGCGCAGCAGATGACGGGCGATGACGCCGCTGCACGGAAGTCCTACGAGACTTTCTTGGATTTGTGGCAGAACGCCGATCCCGACATTCCCATCTACCAGCAAGCCAAAGCCGAGTACGCCAAGCTCCGCTAACCAATTGCACAGACTCAACCAGCTCCCGGCATAAGCCTGAAGCTATTCTTGTTGATCTTGAGCGACCGGATCTTGGATTCCAGCGTGGACCTCGGTATCCCCAACTTGACCGCAGCGCCCGCGGGTCCCGACACACGGCCACGGGTGTCTTTCAGTGCAGCCTCGATCATTTCCTTCTCTTGCACCAGGAGTGTCTGAGGGAGCTCAGCTTGCTGTCTCGACGCCGGCGTCGGAGCTGGCTGATGCGGTAGCCAGTTTTCTTCGATCGAGAAAATCTCTGTTTCGCAAAGTATCACCGAACGCTCGATGACGTTCTGCAGTTCGCGAATGTTACCCGGCCAAGGATAGGACTGCAGCGATTCCAGGGTCTTCTTGCTGACACGTTTTATGTTCTTGCCGGCTTTTCGCGCATAGCGATCGACAAAATATTCGACCAGCAGAGGAATGTCCACTCGTCGTTCTCGAAGAGAAGGTATCTCCATCGGGAAGACATTCAGGCGATAAAACAAATCACTACGAAAGGACCCGGCGTTGACGGCGGCCTCCAAGTCACGATTGGTGGCAGCGATCACGCGCACGTCGGCGCGGATCGGGCGGCTGCCGCCGACGCGATCGAATTCGCGCTCTTGCAACACGCGCAAGAGGGCGATCTGAGTTTCCGTGGGAAGCTCACCGACTTCATCCAGGAAAATTGTCCCGCCCTCGGCCAGTTCGAACCTGCCCACGCGGCGTTGCAGCGCACCGGTGAAAGCGCCTTTCTCGTGGCCGAATAATTCCGAGGCGATTAGATCGCGCGGAATGGCGGCACAGTTGACGCTGACAAAAGCGCGCGAAGATCGCCGCGAGCGCCTGTGGATGGCGCGGGCAACGAGTTCCTTGCCGGTGCCGGTTTCTCCGGTGATGAGAACCGTGGAGTCGGTGGGTGCGACCTTGGACACGCGAGAAAGTACGCCGCGCAGGGCGGGAGAAGTGCCGACGATCTCTTCGAACATCGAAGTCTTGTCGATTTCTTCACGCAGAGCGACGTTTTCCTGACGAAGCCTGTCTTCCGCCTGCTTGCGATCTTCGATATCCGTCGCCGTCACATACCAACGCGCAATCTGTCCCTTGTCGTCGCGCACCGGGTTGTAACGCGCCAGAAACCAACGATAGCTTCCATCATGCTTGCGCAGCCGCAACTCCACCTCGTACGCCGAGCCACTTGAGAAAGCACGATCCGCAGAGGTCTTGAGACGTTCCGAATCGTCGGGATGAGTACTGTGCGCGAACGTCTCCTGCCGCCATTCGTCGAGACTGATGCGGAGATAGTCGAGCGCGGTCCGATTTGCATAGAGGCGTTCACGGTTAGGCCCGTATACCGCAATAAGTTGAGGCACCAGGTCGACTATCTGCCGAAGCTCTGCTTCTTGTTCGCGGATCTTGTCCTCGGCCTGCTTGCGCTCGGTGACATCCATCACGGTACCTACGAACTCAACGAGGTCGCCGGACGGGCTGAGAACCGGGTGGCCTACTTGGTGGATATCTCTGAACTCGCCGCCGGGAGGACAGTACCGGTAATCGACCTCGAACTCCGCCCGTGCTTGCGTTGCTCTCTCGAACTTTTCCGCGATCGTTTTCCGATCATCCGGATGAATGCGTTGCAGAGCTGTTTCGAGCGGCAGCATCTCGCCCTTCGGATCAAGACCCAGTACGCGAAAGCATTCCTCGGACATATACGTGGTTTTAGTTGTGGCGGGATCATATGCCCAACTGCCAGTATGACTGAGCCTCTGCGCTTCCGCTAAGTATGCCTCGCTCTCCCGAAGCGTCTCTAGCGTCCGCTTCGCTGCGGTGATATCGCTCACCGCCCCGATAAACTCGCACCTGCCGGATGCATCCTGCAAAGCGTGAGCTAGGGCGTGCACGTGCTTCACTCGCCCGTCAGGGAGTAACAACCGATAGGCATGCTCGAATTCCGGTGCGCCCGCCATAGCGCGATGAATGACTGCTTCGACATCGGCGCGGTCCTCGGGATGGACGCGCCGCACCACTGAATCGATGGTTGGCGTGACAGAGCGGTCGTACTCGAAGATACGGAAGGTTTCGTCGGACCAGAAGAGCTCCCCAATGGAAACCTTCCAGCCGAAGCTACCTGTATGACTTAGTCTTTGGGCTTCGGATAGATAAGCTTCGCTTCTCCGGATCGTTTCTTCCGCGCGCTTATGCTCGGTCAAGTCCATCACGGTACCCACTATTTCACGCAGGTCGCCGCGTGCGTCCAGTACCGCATGACCGGTGGACCGGATGTTCCTGATTCCCTTGCTGGGGTGAATGAAATTCATGTCGAGTTCGAAATCCGTCTTGTCGCGGATTCCTGTTTCGAACTGTTCTTGGATCGCGGCCCGAGCGTCGTGTGGTTGGATCCGCTGAAAAATTGATTCGAGTCGCGGCGGTGGCCCAGTTGGGTCGAAACCCAGCACGCGATAGCACTCCTCCGACCAGTAACCAGGTTCGCCAGTCGCAGGGTTCCACGCCCAGCTCCCGGTCTGGCTCAGCTTTTGTGCTTCCGCCAAGTAGGCTTCGCGCCGCCGTAGCTCCTGGGTCAGGAGCTCGTGCTCGGTAACGTCGATGGCGCTGCCAACGTACTTTTTGAGGTTCTGGCCGGCGACAAAAGGAACGCCGACGCAGCGAATATAGCGGACCGCACCATCGGGCCGCACGATGCGCTTGGTGGCGTCGAAGGGTGTATCTTCGACCACCAGTCGGTTGATCAGATCTGCCATGGAATGCCGGTCCTGCGGATGGACAAAACCCAAATATTCCTGAACGCTGGGCGCCTTGCCCACCGGATCGAGACCGTGCATTCGAAATAGCTCAGGAGACCAGAAGTCGA